>Ga0335074_10007143_pt1 | contig 15488 bp, 20 predicted proteins | sample Lox_Sample_23_FD_206715 | JGI IMG/M metagenome (GOLD analysis project Ga0335074, IMG submission 206715) | Soil microbial communities from Loxahatchee National Wildlife Refuge, Florida, United States - Lox_Sample_2.3 | ecosystem: Environmental > Terrestrial > Soil > Wetlands | place: USA... | reverse complement strand
CGGCCCGGGGATATCCGGGGCGGGGCGGTGTGCGCGTTTGACGGTCAGTAGCACCCAGGTCCGGGCGGGTACTGCGCCGGGGGGTAATAGGCGGGGTAGCTGTACGGCGGCGGAGCAGGCGGGCGGCGGCGGGGCAGGATGAACGCCCCGGCCAGCGCGCCGGGCCACAGCAGCGGGAACATGTTCAGCATCACGATGATGCCCAGGTGCTCGACCTGGCGGATGGTCGCGATGATGACGGGCAGGACGTAGACCACGGCCAGCCCGCCGATGACCAGCGCCCAGAACCAGGCGCTTCCGGCTGCCTCGTTCCACGACATGCTCCGATGCTAACGCGCCAGGCCGGGCCGGCGCACCGGGCTTTCCGTGACAATCCGCGAGGGTGCCGGCAGTCCGCCCCGGGCCGCTGCGGCGGCCCCGGCGCGCGCCGCGTCGGCAGCGGTGCCTGGGAAGCTCTCGGCTGCCACCGCGACCGGGTGCCGCTCCGCCGTGCTGCTTGCGGCGGGGCGGCGGGCGGACCGGGTCAGGCGTGTGATGACCTGCGGGGGCAGGGTGGTCATCGCCTCCAGCACCGTGACCAGCTCGTCCGGACCGAGCGGCGGGCGCCCGGCCGCGCGGGCACGGGCCTGGAGCCGGGCGATGATCTGCTGCCCGCGGGCCTCCGCCCGGTCCTGCATCGCCGCGTTCCCGGTGCCCGGGGCTGGCTCGGGACCTGATGGTTCGGGGCCGGGCGGCTGGCTGCCGGGCTGGGCAGGGGGCACTGAGTCGAGCGGATGGCGGGCGGGGGCGGGCTGGCCGGGACGCGGGTCCGGATGCCGGGCGAACAGCGGCACTGTCTCGCGCATCGCCTCGAACGGGCCGGCCCCGTCGGCACGCAGCCGGTCGTAGCGGGCCATCGCGTACGGGTGCAGCACGCGGAGCCGGTCCTCGCATGCGCGCAGCGCGGCAGCCGCCGACGGGTCGCCGTGGGCATACGGCAGGGCCGCGCCCCAGGTACGGGCGGTGGCCAGCAGGTCCGCCTGGCTGGTCCACGCCGGGTCGTGCGCGGCGGACCAGGCAGCCTGAGCCTGGCTGCGGGCGGCGTGCTCGGCGCGGGCCGCCTGCTCAGCGGCGGCCTGGTCGGCCGCGGCCTGCTGGAGCTGGCGGCGTGCCCGGTACTGCATGAACGCCTGGGTCAGCGCGACGGACAGCGAGGTGAGCTGCGCGGCGCGCTGGGAGCTGTAGCTGAGCGCTTCGCTGAACGGCTCGGGATAGCTCTGATCGGTCATCGTTCCTTCCTTTACGGGTTGACATAGCGGGCGTCATGGGACGAGGTCAGCGGGAGGGGCCGCGCGGCCGGGTCGGTGACGGCCGACGTGGCGGCCGCGGCGGGTCCTGGCCGGGTCGGGGCTGCCCAGCCGATGACGGCCTGCGGCCGGGTGCGGGCTTGGGGAACGACAGCGCGGCGATCTGGGCCGCCGTGGCGGGCCGGACAGCGGTAGCCGGGCGGGCGGCGGCGTGCAGCCGCTCGGCGCTGGCACGGGCGGCGGCTGCCTGGGCGGCGTGCCGCTGCGCCTCGCGCAGGTCCGCGACTGCCTCGGCGAGCGCCGCCAGCCGGGTGATCAGCACGATCGGGGTGAACACCGGGTCGCGGGTGAGATAGGCCAGCGCGCCGAGCAGTCGCGCGGCCTCCCGCAGCCGGTCTCCGGCCCGGCTCGGGGCCGGGACGCGCCCGTAGGGGGCGCGGGCGGCCCGGTCGTAGGCATCGGCCGCCTGCCGCAGGATGCGGCTGCCGAGGGCGGCGGCTGCCGCGTGCAGCGTGTCCGACGCGGCCCATGCCGCGTCGGCGGCGGCGCGGGGATCGGTCCCGGCCAGGGCGCGGATCTGCGCGGCAGCCTCGGTGGCGGCCCGCCCGGCGTGCTCCCAGATCGCGTCCCGCTCCGCGTCCGTCACGGCGGGGATCGCGGCCGGGCCGGCCCCGGTCCACCGCTGGCGGATCTTGGGCCACGACAGGTCGGCAGCGAGCTTGGCGCCGCCGAACCACACCGGTTTCCCGTCCTTGCCGGTGTCGCCGGGCAGCGCGACCGCGTACCCGGTGACCTGGCCCGGGTCCCTTGTGCTGTACCTGGGGCGGACCAGCACCCCGGCGCGGTCCAGCCGGGCGAAGAACTCCCGTTCGCTGCCTGCTGTCGCGGCGGCGGTGGTGACCTGGCGGCGCAGCGTCACCCTCGGCGGCTCGTCCAGCCGGCGGCGCGCGGTCTTCTCGGCCTCAGCGCGCGACGGGCCGCGGGGCGCAGTACGGTCGGCCGGGGCGGTGGAGCGCAGCCCGTAGCGCCGTTCGGCGGCCAGGCAGGCCGCCCGGACCCGGTACCGGTCGTTGCGGATGCTGGGCCGGCGTCCGTCCTGGCGGGCCAGCATCACCACCAGGTGAATGTGGTCCTGGCCGTGCCGGACGGCGATCCACCGCACCGCGTCGTCCTCCTGCCCGGAGGGAGCCAGGCCGGTGCGGTGCATCACATCGTGCGCGATGGCCGCCCACTCATCATCGGACAGGGTCTTGTCCCCGGGCGCGGCGCGCAGGGAGCAGTGCCACACCGGCCGGGCATCGCCGAAGCTGCCCATCGCCTCGTGCGGCTGGCGCATCAGCCCGTTCAGGCGGCGGAAATCCCGCCTCCCGTCCGGCCGTAGCGGCGGCTCCAGCCCGGCCGGATGACGCCACCCCGCGACGATGTGCGGGTCGGTATGTTCCTCCCGGCGGCCCGGACCGTAGAGATACCAGATCAGCGGCTCGACCCGCTCCCCGCGCGGGGCGCTGATCTTCCCGATCACCGGACCGCTCCGCACCCGGTCCGGACCCTGGCCCGCGCTCCGCGGGCAGTCCCCGGATGGTCCCGGACGATCCCGCGCGCCGGCCCGGATGCCCGGATCACGGTCCGGAATGCAGTCCGTCTCGCCGGAATGTATTCCGCGCCGTGGAGCGACTGCGGCCTGAGCTGCGGGGATGTCACCGGAACGTCTTCCGCACCCGTTCAGCCGCCGCGTCCAGCCGCTCGGCGCGGCGCAGGCTCTCGATCGCGTACGGGAGCAGGTCCCCTGAGCGCTGCCCCGTCGCGTTCAGCTTCGCCACCGCCTGGTTGAGGTTGACCCCGATCCGGCGGACCAGCCCGGCGGCGCGGACCAGCTCGCGCAGCGCCTCCCGGGCCGGTCCCTCCGGCCCGGTCCCGGTGCCGTGGATGCGGTCCAGGACCACCTGGGCCGCGTACGCGCCCCGGGCCAGGCCCGCCCGCCCGGCCGCGTCCTCCAGCGCCGCGAACTCCTCGGCGGTCAGCGAGAAATGCACCCGGTAGGGCCGCCCGTCGTGCTGCCGGGGCCGACGTGCTCCCTGACAGCCGCGCTTGCCTGTCCTGCTGCTGGCCGTGTCCGCCAATTCGCTCACGCTCCCCGCGCCGCGTCCCTTTCCGGCACCCCGGGCATTTCCCCTCGCCGCGAATGCCGGAGGGTATTTCCCGGGGCCTGCCCCCGGGTGCCAGTTTACGTACAGCCCGCGCCCGGGATGCACGTAAAGGCGGTTTACGCATATCTTGCTTCCGGCCCCTGCCGGTTTCATCAGAAGCAGCCTGGAATGGCGCTGGTGACCGTCACCGACAGGCGCGCGGGACTTACCCCGTCCGCCTCCACCCCGGCCGCTGCCCGCTGCGGGCTACGCCACGCGCGACGCGGCGTGAACCACTGCCCAGGCTGGCCGGACGTGCTGCCGTGCCCGTTGCGGGTCGCGGGGACCAGGGCCGCCGGGGCGACGGACGGCGACGCGCGGTCTCGGCCGGATGTGTCCCGCCGGGCTCATTCCGTAATTATTCCGTAATGATTTCCCGGCACGGAGAGTTTCCGCGGTCACGGAATACATTCCGCGCGGCCCCGGAAAGTATTCCGTCTGGCCGGGTGATGCTGAGTGCGGTTTAGAGAGGGATAGTGATGACCAGTTTGATTTGCCTGATTTCCGGGAAGCGCGGGTAATCTTCGAACCATTCGAAAGGCACGCACGTTATTCAGGGAAACAGCCTGACCGAGTGAAACGGGGACCGTCATGACCCAGCCGCCGGGAGAAGGCCGCCGCACGGCCCGTCCCCTCCACTGCTCCCAGCCACCCGCCGGCCATCACGGCTCTCTGCCGCGCAAGCGCCGGGCACGTGGCGAGCCGTGCCCGGCCCGCCACGACAGCTACGAGCTGACCGACGAGGACCGCGAATGGGCCAGGCGCACCGTCGCCGCCCTGCCCCCGCTCACCGACCGGCAGCGCGACATCCTCGCCGTGCTGCTCCGGACGCGCCGCTGAACCCTCCCGCACACGCACCGCCCCGCCCCGGGGAGTTCCCGGGACGGGGCGGTTCTTTGCGTCCTGGCCAGCCCTGCGCTGGCTAGCCGGCCGGATGCGGGTGAGACTGGTCGATCCACTGGATGAGCGCCAGCGCGGACCCGCCGAAGTGCTCGCGGATGCGCGCCTGGATGGCCTTCAGCTCGTGGCCGGGCGCGAAGTCGCGGTCGGTGTCCTGGCCGCAGCCGCAGGCACACGCCCGGATGCGGAACTCGGCTTCCTCGGGCAGGTCACCGTAGGTGATGGAGTTCTGCGACTGGTTCGCCAGCGGGTCGGGCCGCCCGATGTAGGCGTCGTAGACCGGGTGCCCGGCCGGCAGCGGGTGCCCTTCGAGCGCGATCCGGTCGCCGTGCCCGGTGACGCCCTCGATCTCCGCGACGGCCAGTACCTTGCCCATGCCGGTGATCAGCGCGAACCGCTCCGCGGCGGCCCGGGAACGGTTCATCTTCCACACACCCCGCCCGGCCCGCCATGCCTCGTCCTCGGTCATCCGCGGGAAGCAGCCGATGTGATCCCGGCCGAGGTAGTCACTGCTGATCGTCTGGTAGTCGCCGAGCTTGATCCGCACCGCCATGCCATCCTCCTGCCGCCACCTGGGGGTGTCCCCGAACTGTTGCCACAGCAACTATTCCATCCCAGGATCAAAAGTTAAATACCTGATCCTCCGGGATGGGGGCCGGAAGTATGGCGGGGAGCCGGAACGCTCCTGCCCGGTTGCCGGCAGCGGCCGGCTTGACAGCCAGCGCCGAGTCGGGCGTGGATGCTGCCGGTCCCGGGCGGCAGGCCAGTCCTCCCCCGCGAGCACCGGCCAGCGGGCCGAGGCCACTGCCCGGGACCACGTGCCGGCCGTCGCGGCACCGGCCAGGCGGATAGGCGTGCCTCCGTGCGGTCGCCGGATCAGCAGGCCAGAATCGGCATAGTCACCAGCGGGAGCAGGGCGTGCTGACCCTGCGGAAGGAGGGCTCGGATGGCCACGACCGTCCAGCCGTACGGCTACGACCCGGACACCGACACGGTACGGGTATCGCGTCATGACCTAGCCCGGCTGCTTCTCCAGTTCCGCGAGGAACGGGAGCGGGACAGCAGCCGGAACCGGTGGTCGCACATGCATGATTTCGACATCTCATTCGAGCGCCTGGCTGACGCCGTCGACTACGCCCGGAGCGTCACCCCGTACGGCCATGGCAGCAGCAGCCCGGACGACCGGATGAGATGCAAGCGCACCACGGACTACGACTGGCCCGATCACGCGCCCTACAACGGGCAGCACATCGAGGCACTCAGGGTCGCCTCGGGCTCGGCAGGCGGCGGGGAGCAGGCACCGTCGCACCACGCCTACTGGGACAGTCACGGATTCGGCCACGCGCTGTGCGGGTTCACCTTCACCGAGGAGGACGGGGTAGCCCCGGTCTCCGGGGAGCCGTCATGCCGCGAATGCGCGCGGGAGAAGCGCATGGCCGGCTAGCGCCCTGCCCGCGGGCAAGCGCTGCAGACCTGGTGCGGCGAGATTCCGTGCGCACTGCTCGCGCCCTGGTGTATGGCGCTGGCACCTTGCTCAGCCGCTCGCTGCGCCGATTCTCGTGACAGGGCGGAGCTTTGCCGTCACACTAGGGATATGGGTGGTGGTTCCCTGACCGAGGCGCGGAAGCGTCTTCCGTCGCTGAGTGAGCTGGAGCAGGCGGCGGCGCTGCTGAACGTCCCCGGACTGGACGACGCCGACCGCAACACGGGTGCCTCGATGTCTCTGCGGCAGGCGGCGCTGCTCGACACCATCGCGAACTGGGCGGGCCTGTCTGCCAGGGCCGCCCGGGAGACCGGTGACCTGGACTTCAGCGGGGTGACCGAGCAGTACGCGTACATCATCGAGACGGTTGACGAGTACCAGCGTGACTGGTGGTATGCCGAACGCGGGGACGAGGGCGCCGGGGGCATCGAGGAGTCGCACGACGGCCCTGAGACATTCGCGGTGGCCGTCATGAACCGTTACCTGGACCACATGCGCGACCACCGGGACGACTACGAGGACGTTCTCGCGGGCGAGATGCACGTCCGGGTCAGCGTATGGCCGGTCCGCTCGGTGACCGACGCCCATCCGACGACGGCACCGGACCCGGCCACCTGCCCGCCTGGCGAGTTCGGGCACCGGCTGAAGGCTGCGAAGATCTCGCCTCGCGCCGTCGAGATCCGTACCCCGCTCCAGGTGCACAGCCACGTCTGCGGAAGCGGCATCACGGTATAGGCCAGCGGCAAGCCCGCCGCGACCCCGCCGCCGACAGTGACCAGACAGGAGACCACGATGCCGGAAGTCGTCCAGCCGCGCGGCGGGGAGCCGGTCACGCTCCGGCCCTGCCCGCCCTGGTGCACCCTCGATGAGCACTTCGCCGGGCAGGACGTGATCGACACCGACGACGGCTACCATCACTACGGGCCGGAGATTGAGGTGCCGACCGCAGACCGGATGTCGGCTGATGACCCCGGGACGGTTGTCCGGGTGACTCTGAAGTCCTGGACGCATCCCCTGGATGCCGGCCCCGGTCCCGCCCGCGTCGAGCTGAACCTGGGGACTGCCGAGAAGGGCACCGACATGTGCGCGGACCTCACCCCCGCCGAGGCCGAAGATATCGCCCGGGCACTGCTTGACCTGGCGGCAACCGCCCGCCACGGACCTGCTTAGGATCGCGTGCCGTTCGAAGCTACTGCGAGCAGATCTCCGCCAGGCGCTCGGCTAGCGCGCCAGCCTTCTTGCTCAGGCCGGCGATCTCGGCTGTGATGTCTTCCGCGCCGGCCGGCACCTGACCGGCGGGGCTCGCCCTCTGCTCTTGCAGGTACCTGGCCCAGCTCTTGCGCGCTCCGTACAGATCCTCGGCCGCGGCCTCCACCGCCGCCAGCACCCCGGCCGCGCCGTGGCGTTCTGGCACGGCATCCTCCCGTCGCCTCAGAAGCTCTCGTCGCTGTCCCCGTGCGGTGACCCACTCCAAGCATGCCATGCGCTGTCCAGGTCGAGACCACCGACCGGAGCGGACCCCGCACGCCGGAGCTGGCCCCGGTCGGCCAGGACGCGGAAGACGGGTCGCGGGCTACATCTCGATCCGGCCGGAACGCGCCCCATGGCCAGCGTGCTGAAGACTGGCCATGTCGTGACCGAGCAGCCCTCGCGACTGGCCAGGTACATGCAATCCCTCCGCACCGGCCGCCCTTCCGCACCGCCAGCCGATACGGGTTCCTGTCCGTATTCCTGCCAAGGCAGGAATACGCCGCGTGCAGCGCCCACGCGGGACAGCGCCCTGCTGGACCTTCCTGCGGACTCCCAGACTGTATATACGAAGAGTTCGTAAAACACTTATGGTCGTGCGGCGGAGACATGTGCGCGGACGTGCTCACCAGCGATCATGGACCGGTGCTCAGGTGCGCTGACCTGCTCGCCCGTGCGCTCGCACCCGGCGTGCCCGGCCGGGAAACATTGGCGCGCTGGCACACGCGAGGACTGGGGGGTGAGGCGGCGAGTGCCGGGCAGATGGCGCCACCTTCGGCGGGCGGGCCGCGCAGGACCTGAAGCACGTGGCGCAGACCTCCCCGGCGGAAACCCTCGTCGTAGCCGCGCGCCCGACGGAGGTACCCGAAGCCAGCATGCATGACATCGACGTGAGTACCCGGCGCGCGGGGTGGCTGGCGATCTTGTCCCGCGACGACACGCTCGCGGCTGCCTGCGTCCGGCAGAGCAGTGACCGGGCACGGCGGGAAGGACTTTCCCGTCCAGCAACCCGTCAGCCGTCGATCCGGACACGAGCACTCTGGCCGCCCGCCTAGCGCCACGTTCTCCGGATAAAGGCGGGGTGAATCACCTGTTCTTGCGGCGCGCGGCCCTGGCGGTCTTACGGCGGTTCTTGCGGGCTTGCTCCTGCTGCCGGGCAGCAGGAGCCGGGGAATCGTTACCGCCGGCGAGTACCGTCTTCGCGGTGTGCTCGGCCTTGGCGTCATCGTCCAGCAGGTAGGCCGGGCATGAGGGTACCGGTCCCCGCTCGCCGGCGATCTCAGCGTCCAGTTCGCCGACCAGGTCCGTCCCCTCGGTGTAGCGCAGCAGTTCCACCGGCTGCCCGAAGAAGATCTCCAGGCTCCGCGTGCCTACTTTCCAGGAGTAGCCGTCGAATCCCGCGACGCCTCCCGAGGCACCTCGCGGATCGCCGCGGGGCAACGTCTCCAGGCCCGACTGCGTCTCGATTTTCCGGCGCGCACCAGGCGACGCCAGGTACGGGCACACGATGGCACTGTAGATCATGCATGACCGGTGGCCGGGGCCTTCCATCGCGGGTGCCGCATTGAACAATGACTTCCCGACGTCCAGGACGGCCCCGATCAGATCGGCGTGCTCATCGTCCACGACGCGGTACACCGGCCCCCGGGGCATCGTCGTCCCGCACACCGTGCACCTGCGCTGAGCCAGGCAGATCAGGGTGCGGAACGAGCTTTGCTGGGCGAACGCGGGCGAGCCGTCCGGCCATGGCGTGATCGCGGGCACCGGGTACCCGCGCTCGTCTCGCGGCCGGGCAGCGACCGCGGCCGGCAGGGCGACCTCATCCGGGCGGGTGACCACGAATAGTCATTGTTCCACAACACCGTCAGGAACGGATGCGAGCTGACGAGGACGACCGCGACCAGGCTGCCGCTGGTTCCTGGCAGCGGGCCGCTGCCGGGGATACGGTGGGGTGGCAAGACTGGCACAAGGCACTGGTCCTACACCGGCAGGAGCCGAGGTCACCGGCCCGGCGAGCTGGCGGCGGTCGCGTGCCTGGCCCGCAGGCACGAACGGGAACGACTGACCGGAAGGACGCGGGAGACAGTGACTGCCGCCGGAAGTGATCCCGGCGAGGACGGGCACCGGGCTGATCTTGCGGCGTTCGTGGAGTCCCAGTGGCCGGAGTGGGAACGCGAGGGAATCGGCCCGGACGAGGACACCATCGTGAGCGCTGCTGCGGTCGGCCTGGTGGAACTGGTGTGGCGCAACTCCCCGCTGGAGGCCATGCACGCCGGCGGCGGCCTGCGCGGGCGCGGCCCGAGCGACGGCGAGATGTTCGCCGAGAGCGTCGCCTTGCACCGGGCCGCTACGGCCGCCCTGCCCCGGCAGTTCGGGCTGCTGGAGTTGGAGGACCACGTGCTGGACCGGCGCCGCCCCTGGGCGGCAGGCGGGCGCACCTTGCAGGAGATGGGGTACGGGAGCCTCGGCGCGTTCGCCAAGCACGTCCGGCGCCATACCAACGTCCTGCTCGCCGTCAAAGACGACGGGTACCGGCTGCTGCTGGGCTACCTGATCACGGTCACCAGGCTCCGTGGCCGCGACCATTACGGGATGCCGCGGTGGCCCGCGATCGCCGGGAGTGTCCGGGAACTTCTCCTGACACCGGAGCACCCGGCCTGGCCCGACCAGATGCGAGACACTGTCCTCGCGGTTGCCCCGACCGGTACCCCGCTCCCGGACGCGCTGCATCGCGCCCTGCTCGGCGGGCCGGACATGCTTCCGCTCCCGGTCCTGGACTGGCTGGCCGGCCGGGTCATGTATCCCGCGCGGTCGCTGGCATCGGACCGGGAGCGAGGGACCGCAGAACGCAGGTACCCGGCACAGCCCCTTCCCTGCGAGCCGTTCCCGCGCGTGACCGAGACACGATTCGCGGTGCCCGCCAGCCAGCGGATCGCCATTTACGACGGCCTGATCGGCGACCTGGAACACCGGCTGCACGAGGCCAGGGAACGCCACCACAACTACATCAGGGAACAGCTCGCCTACCTGCGGGGTCTTCGCAGCGAAGCACAGCAGCAGGCTATCGCGCGCTGACGGGCGGCAGACTACGAGCCGTAGGGCTGGTACGGCATGACCGCAGGCTGTGCAGGCGGCCCGGTAAGGCCGTCGCCCGGCCAGAACGGGCCTTCGGCCACAAAGCCCCGGACAGCGCCGGCCAGCTCGTCGATGTACTCCTGCCGTTCCGGCCCTCCGACGACCTGCCGGCCGCCGCCGGGGCTGTGGACGGTGACCATGGTGGCCGGCCCGGCTCCCAGCAGGGCTGCCGCCACGGCCGGCAAGCCCAGCGGCATCGCGTCACAGGCCCGGGTGCGGCTCAGGTGCACGATCGCATCGGTGACTGCCTGCCAGTCCGCGACCTGCGGCCATAGCCGGCCGCCGTCCAGCTCGAAGGTCAGGGTCGACAGCGGGACCAGGCAGCCGGGCGTTCGCGACGGGAACTCGGTCAGGCACCGGTACATCCGCCCGCCGTCAGGCTGCGGCACCAGCGGGTGCAGCAGCGTCAGGGCGTGCACGATGGTCGCGTCGACCGGCACCGGGTGCTCCGCGGACTCATACGGCTCGTGCAAGACCAGCAGGTACACGTCCTCAACTCTCACGGGAACCTCGATCCGTGTTTCTCGGCAGCGGGTACCTGGTTCCTACCCGTTGTCCCGGTGCGGGCAGACCGCGCGCTTGCCGTAGCCTCCCGGGACTCCGGTCCCGGCCGCCTGCCAGAACGGCTCGGCCTCCCGGAAATGCCCGCCGAGGGTGTGCCAGCGCAGGCCCGGGTGCTCGGCGCGCAGCGCCCCCAGGCCAGCGGCGGCGAGGCCGCACCGCTCGAACTCCGGAACCGTGAACGGCTCCTCCACCCATCCCAGCCCGCAGCGGCGGCACATCTGGTAGTCCACCGCGAATGCCACTTTGCCGTCTAGGTAGGCCGCTCGCTGCCGCCACCCGGAGCGCAACGGGGACACCGTATCCAGCCACACCGTGCCCGCAGGCCGGGCACCTGACCGGGTGTGCCGCCTGCCGAGCCGCCCCCGCGTCAGCCGCCTCAGCGCCGCCCGTACCGGCTCACGCCCGGACACCCGCACGACACGGCTCATCGCCAGCCCCGCCAGTTCCCGCGCGGCTTCGCGGTCCTCCGCGCTTGCCATAGGGCAATCCTCTCAAGGGGAAGCAAGCAGCAGCCGGCCAGGTGCCGCATGGTCTCGGAGTCCGGCGGGCTGCCTCCCTGGGAAACAGCCATCCGCAAGAGACCGCAGTTCCTCGCCCTGAACCTGCTCTACGCAGGCGATGCCGTCACGGTCAGCAGCGCCAGTCCAGGCCAGCCGGACCGCCATCACGCTGGTCCGGCAGGCACAACGCGACGGCACCGCCGGCCAGGAAATCTACGAGCACGTCCTCGCCAGGGCCACGTCCATCGGCGTGACCGGATGGCAGCTTGACGTCCTGGAATGTCTCGTGAACTGCTACGACGGAATCCAGCTCGACACCGACGACGGTCGCCGGATCTTCATCAACGGACAGCACAAGACACGCGCCACGCTCGACCAGGGACTCCGGCGCACCATCATCGTGCAGTGGCAGTTTCCCGCCCAGCCATGACGTCCCCGCGCGCCTCGGTGGCCGCCTTCCCCGGCCACCGCGCGCCAGCCGGCAGCGAGTCAGTCACGATCGCCGCGTGAACGCCGGGATGTCCGGGACCGCTGGCATACTGGCTCGTCATGGACGCCCCCGACTTGAACCGGCGCATAATCGGCTTGCTGACACTGGCATACAACGCACTGCCTCACCTGAAGCAGAACGAAACTGACGAAGACTTCGCCAAGGAGTTCAGCGCCACTGTCGACAGCCTGATGGAGGGATGGACGGCTGGCTACTCCCTTGACGTGAACCTGCCGCCCCGTCAGCGCGCCGAGGTGGACGCGGCGTTGCAGCGCATTGCCCGGGAGATCAGCGGTGACCTGACCGTGATTTTCGGGATATTCCTGGGGATCTTCGTGCGGCTGTGCCAAGAATTCGAGGACAAGTGCCCCGACGCGGGCATTCCCGAGCTGTTGCAGCAACTCGGACTTGCTTCCGCGGCGGACGAGTGACCGGAGAACCTCTGGCCTGGTGCGGATCGCCCCGGATCAGTTCGGGTCTTGCTCGACGTAGATATCCAGCGGCCCCAGGAGCCATTGGTCGTACCCGGCAAGCCGGCAGGTGATCAGGAGCCTGATCGGCTTGCCGCCGTGCTGCCGCTCCCACTGCGCGGAGGACATGCCGGTCATCCAGCGGCCGGGCCGGGTCCGCTGCAAAGACAGATGATCCCAGTTCTTGCCGCTGACCCGGGAATAGGAGCGCGCCCGTGTGGTCCGGTTGTCGGAGACCTGGGCGCTGGCCGCGGTGTTGAATTCCCATGGTCCCCAGACGAACAGCGCGGCTTCCTCGCTGGCAACCCCTTGCGGGAGCCCGTGTCCCCAGTGGTCCTGGCCGGTTTCATCCAGGATCGAGATCGTGACCTCATCGAGGTGGTCCAGGCCGGCGGGGCCGGTCAGCGTCACGTGCATGCCGGCCGAACCTGGCCCGGTCTTCGGTTCGGTGCACGTGACCTGAAACTGCGGGGTGAGTTCGGAATGCCGCCGCTGACGCTCGATCGCGGCGACCTTGCCCGCGGTCTCGTTGGCTTTCCCGGCAGTCCGCCATGACCCGACCGTGGCGACCGCCGCCGCGATCGTGGCGAGCAGGCCGAGCACCGCAATCGCCACGTTCATACTGCGTCTCTTGCGTGATGGTGGCCCTGCTCGGCTGGGGGTTCGCCTTCGCAAGTCATGGCGAGATCGTCGCACATTGCCGGTGACGTGGCCTGACGGCGCGCCGGCGGGCGACAGCACCGTAAGCCGTCCGGCGTGGTCGATCCGCCGCCTGGAACCCGGTCCTTGCAGCGTGCGCGCGTGCGGCCGGGTTAGCTCGCCGGGGGCATCTCCGCGTCCGGTTCTGGCTCGCCCTGGCTGGCAGGGCTCGGGGTGACCAGTTCCGCGTGCACTTCCTCGGTCGCCTGGCTCATCGCCCGGTCCAGGCGCGCCTGCTTGTCCTCCGCGCTCTCTCCCGGAATCTCCGGTCCTGCGTACCGCAGGTACCTGTCCTCGATCTCCGCGTCCGCCTGCTCGCCCAGGTCCGTGAAGAACCTGGCCGGGTCCTCCAGCTTGCCGTAGCTGGCTGGCAGGTACCGGCGCCAGTGCCGCAGGGCCGTGGTTCCGTAGTGGTTCACCTGCCGCTGTTCCTTCCCCGCTGGCCCGGCGGCGTCTGGGCCGCCGGGTCCTCGTCGGTGTCGTACGGGCCGGGCAGCATCTGTGCTAGCACGTCCTGCTCGGCGGCGTGCCGCAGCGTGGTCAGCAGGGCGTACCGGGCCTGGAACCCGGCTGGCTGCGCCAGTTCCTCCTGGTCGGCCAGTTCCTGGGTCCGCCGGGCGATAGCCTCTTCGATATCCTCACCCAGCCGGGCGAAGAACGCGGCCCGCTCCTGTCCGGGTATCCGCAGGTAGTCCTCTGGCCGGTACGCCCGCCAGTGCGCCTGCGCGCGTGCCCCGTACGGGTTCATCTGCCGTCTCCTTCCTGACGATCGCTCATTGCCCTGTCGCCTGCCGGGCCTGGCCGGCCTGGGTGCGCGTGCCGCGCCGGGCCGGCCTGGCAGCAGGCCCGGCGGGTCCGGTATCCGGGCTGGCGGCGCGGAGCTGGCCGAGTTCTGCCCGGTAGGCGTCGGCCTGCTGCTCGGCGCGCTCGGCGCGGGTACGCAGGTCGGCGCGCAGTTCGTCGCGTTCGCGGGCGGCGTCGGTGCGGGCCTGGGTGAGGGTCCGCTCGGCGTCGGCGCGGACTCGTCCGGTTTCTGCCTGCGCGGCGTCCGCCGCGGCCAGCGCGCGGGCGGTTTCCTGCTGCGCCTGCCTGGCGACGGTCTCGGCGTCGGCCGCCGCTTTCCGGGCGGTGTCCCGCTCTGCCTCGGCGGCGCGGATGCGGGCACCGGCGTCGGCGCGGGCCTGGGCGGTGGCGATGTCCCGCTCGGCTTCGGCCGCGGCGATCCGCTCGGCGGCGTCGGCGCGGGCCTTGGCCACGGCGGTGTCCCGGTCGGCTTCGGCTTCCTGGACGCGCTGGCCGGCCGCGGTGGCGCGGTTCTGGGCGGCGGTCAGTTCCTCGCCCAACTGCTCGGCGGCTGCGTCGGCCTCGGCACGGAACTGATCGGCCTCGGCCGCGCGGCGCTCGGCGGCTGCGGCCCTGGCTTCGGCGGTGGCGATGCGCTGCTCGGCGGCGGCACGGACGGCCTCGACCTCGGCCTCAGCCGCGGTCGGGTCGGCCAGGGTGTCGATCCGGTCCCGCAGGCCGGTGCCGAGCGCGGCGAGGCGGTCAGCTTCAGCGCGCAGCGACCGCAGCAATTCCGCGCCGGTCATCCTGGCCATGGTCACCGGGTTCGCGTCGTCGGCCGGGCTGATCGTGGTGCCGTTCTTCTCGGCGGCCAGCCGGCGGCGTTCCCGCCACGCGCTGACGCGGGTGTGGCCACGTCCCGCGCAGTATTCTGGCGGCCGGCCGGGGCCTTCCGGCGGGGCGGCAGGCTGCCCGCATCCTGGGTACTTGCACGCCGGGCGTGCCATGGTGCTGACGGTGCTGGTCTTCTTGCTGGTCATCGGCCCTCCCGTGGTCGTGATGGCCCGTGGTCCCGGGCCGGGTTTCGTATCGGGTGACGTAACGAATAAAACGAAACGGTTCTCGGCCCGGCAAGCCGGTCAGGCGGTGGTGCGGGTGCCGGGCGGTGTCGCGGGACCGATCTGGATCAGGTCCCGGGTGAAGGTGCGTCCCCGCCCCAGCGGCGGCAGGGTGACGGTGATCAGGTGCCGCAGCACTTCGCGCTTGCGGCCGAGGGGAAGGTCGTCCCAGGTGCGGCGAGCGTCCTCGGTGGCCGCGAAGTCGGCCAGCGGGCTCTTGGCGGTGGCGGCCGACAGCTCGGCGCGGATCTGGCTGATGGCCTGGTCGGTCTCGGCGGTGATGGTCTCCAGCTGCTCGGCGTCGATGGTGCCCCGGGCGTACATCTGCGCCGCGCCCTTCTTGCGCGCCTCGGTCACGATCAGCTCCTCGCGCAGCGCCGCCACGTCCGCCTGCGCCTCGCGCGGCAGCAGGTCGGTGACATCCGGGCGCGACAGCCGCTCGATGATGACGCTCTCCACGTGCGCGTCCACCCGCCCGGCCGGCCACTGGCAGTGCCCCTTCGCGCGGCAGCGGTAGACCGGGGTGCCGGACTTGTTGCGCCGCACCGTCATCGTCGTGCCGTCCTTGCAGGTGCCGCACAGGTAGATCAGCGACCCCAGCCACTTCGGGGTGTTGCCCGGCGAGG
>Ga0335074_10007142_pt1 | contig 15488 bp, 14 predicted proteins | sample Lox_Sample_23_FD_206715 | JGI IMG/M metagenome (GOLD analysis project Ga0335074, IMG submission 206715) | Soil microbial communities from Loxahatchee National Wildlife Refuge, Florida, United States - Lox_Sample_2.3 | ecosystem: Environmental > Terrestrial > Soil > Wetlands | place: USA... | reverse complement strand
CCATCTCGCGGGAGATTGCTTCGTCGCTGCGCTCCTCGCAATGACATGATACGCGCGTGCGCGCCTACCCGGCGAGCACCTCGTCCAGGTGCCATTCCTCGGCGGACGCGCCGGCGAGCGCCTGAATGCGCTCCTCATCCGCGCCAAGCTCGGCGGCCTTGCCGGTGTACACGATCTCGCCATTCTCCAGCACATACGCATCGTCGGCGATTTCCAGCGCGACGCGTACATTCTGCTCCACCAACAAAACCGAAATCCCCTCATCCCGCATCTGCGCCACGATGCGGAATACCTCCTTCACAATCAGCGGCGCCAGCCCCTGGGACGGCTCATCGAGGATCAGCAGCTTCGGATTCAGCAGCAGCGCCCGCGCGATCGACAGCATCTCCTGCTCGCCGCCGGAAAGCTGGCGGCCTCGGTTGTTGCGCCGCTCATTCAGGCGCGGAAACAACTGATAGATGCGGGCGATGTTCCACGGGCCGGGACGCTCGAACGGCACTTCCAGGTTTTCCGCCACTGTCAGGTTGGCAAAGATCTTGCGCCCTTCCGGCACGAAACCCACGCCAAGCTGCGCCACGCGATACGGCGGCATCCCGGTGGTTTCCCGACCGAAAATCTGCACGCGCCCGCTGCGCGGCGGCGTCAGCCCGACCAGGCTGCGCAGCGTCGTGCTCTTGCCGGCGCCATTGCGGCCGAGCAACGTGGTGATCCGGCCCTCCGCCACCGTCAGGCCGACATCGTGCAGGATATGGCTCTTGCCGTAGAAGGTGTTCAGGCCCTCGGCATGCAATGCGGCGGTCATGGCGAACGTCCTTTGCGGCTGCCGGCGGCAGTCCCGGCTGTCGTCCCTATCGTCAATGCGAGGAGCGCAGTGACGACGCAATCGCGGTCGTGGGTACGCCCTTTATGATCGAGGCTGCTTCGCCGCTGCGCTCCTCGCAATGACATGAGCGGTGTGGGAATCATTCCGCCTTCCCCAGATACGCCGCCTGCACATGCGGGTCGGCGGCGATGTCCGCCGGCGTGCCCTCGGCCAGCAATTTCCCCTGGTCCAGCACGCTGATCTTGTCTGCCAGATTGAACACCACCCGCATGTCATGCTCGATCAGCACGATCGTATAGTTCGAATTCCGGTGCAGCCGCCGGATCAGCCCCGCGATCTGATACGTCTCCTGCTCGCCCATCCCCGCTGTCGGCTCATCCAGCAGCAGCAGCCGCGGTTGCAGTGTCAGCGCCATCGCGATTTCGGCCGCGCGCTGATCGCCATGCGACAGCTCGCCCACCAGCCGGTCGCCCTTCGTGGAAAGCCCGGTCAGACCAAGCAACTCCGTGATCCGCGCCTCCACCCGTTCCGCCGCCGCCTTGCTGCGCCACAGCGAGAGTTTCAGGCCAGCAGCCGCCTCGGCGCCGATACGCACGTTTTCCCGTACCGTCAGTTCGGGAAAGATCTCGGTGATCTGGAACGTCCGCGCCATGCCGCGCGCCACGCGCTCGGTCACCGAACGCTTGGTCACCACCTCCCCGTCGAACACGATGTCACCGGATGTCGGCGGAAAGAATCCCGAGATCATGTTGAAGAATGTCGTCTTGCCGGCGCCGTTGGGCCCGATGATCGCGCGCAGTTCGCCCGGCGCCACGGTCATCGATACCCCCTGCACCGCGCGCAGGCTGCCGAAATGCTTCGACACGTCCTTCACGTCCAGCATCGCGGTCATTGCGCACCTCGCCGCTGGAACATGCCCAGCAATCCACGGGGAAAGAACAGTACCACCAGCACGAAGATGAGCCCGACGAAGCTCATCCAGTTCACGGTCATGGAGGAGATCTGGTCCTGCAACACCACGAACACCGCGGCGCCCACCAGCGGCCCCCAGAATGCGCGCATGCCGCCCATCACGGCCATGATCACGATCTCACCCGACAGCGAGTAGTGCATCGCCATCGGATCGGCGAAATTGTTCAGCAGCGCGTACAGCGATCCCGCCAGCGCGGTGAAGAAGCAGGAGACGGTGAAGGACAGCCAGATATGCCGCTCGATCGGGATGCCGAGGAAGCGCGCGCGCCGTTCGTTCTCCCGAATCGCCAGCAGCGTGCGGCCGAAGGGCGACGCCAGCAGCAGGCCCTGCAGGCACACCGCGACCGCAAACACGAACAGCAGGAAGTAATAGAACAATGTGCCGTTGTTGGTGATGTCGAGCGTCGTGAAGCCAAGGTTGATGGGGGCGCGTTCGAAGCCGCGCAGCCCGTCATAGCCTCCGGTCAGGTCGTTCCAGGTATAGGCGATGTAGAACCCGATCTGGCCGAACGCCACGGTCGCCATCGCGAAATACACGCCGCGGCGGCGGACAATCAGCGCGCCGACGATCGCACCGGCGATGCCGCCAAGCAGCGTCCCCATCAGCATCGCAAGCGGCGTGGACGGCGCGAGGAATTTCAGCGCCAGCCCCGCGCCATACGCACCCAAGCCAAAATAAGCCGCGTGGCCGAAGCTCATCACGCCGGTGAAGCCGAGCAGCAGGTTGAACGACATCGCTGCGAGGCCCAGCACCAGCACCCGGCCGGCGAGCGCGGTATAACCGCCCACCATCGGCAGCCAGAACGGCACCGTCAGCAACAGCGCCCAGATGACGAGCAATTTCGTCCAGTTCTGATCGAACAACCGGCCTTCAGCGACCGCCGCCGTCGACGAGGTGGTCGCACTGTTCATGTCAGCAGTCCTTCTTCGCCCATCAGGCCGCGCGGACGAACGATCAGCACAATCGCCATGATCATGTAGATCACCGCCTCATTCCCCGATGGCCAGAACACGGTGGTGACCGCCGCGGCGACACCGATCAGCAGGCCGCCGATCAGCGTGCCGGCCAGGCTGCCGACGCCGCCAACGATGATGGCAATGAAGCTGGGCATCAGCAGGTCGTCGCCCATATTCGGGTTCAGGCCGATCTGTCCTCCGGCAAGCACGCCCGCGAGGCCCGCCAGCAGACAGCCCAGGCCAAAATTGAAGCTGCGCAGGAAGCCCACGTTCACGCCCAGCGCGGACACCGTTTCCAGGTCCAGCGTCCCGGCCCGGATGCGCACGCCCACCTTGGTAAAACGCAGGAAGGCGAACAAGCCGGCAACCGCGACGATGACGATCGCCACCATGAAGATGCGGTACCAGGTGATAAAGAACAGATCGCTGCTGACCGGTGCGGCGATGGCGTCAGGAACGGTCAATGGCAGTCCGTTCGGGCCCCAGACATAGCGGCATACATCCTGGATGATGAAGGCCAGCCCGAAGGTCAGCAGCAGGCTGTACACCGGGTCGCGCCGATAAACCCGGCGGATCATCAACCGCTCCACCGCCAGCCCAAGGATCGCGGTGGCGATTGGAGAAATCAGTAGCGCCGCCCAGAACCCGACCACCGGCACAAGCACGAACGCAAGATACCCGCCGATTGCCAGGAAATTGCCGTGCGCGAAGTTGATGACGTTGCTGAGGTTCAGGATCAGCGACAGCCCCAGCGCCATCAGCACATAGAACGCGCCGATGATCAGGCCGTTGGTAACATTGAACAGAATGACGTCGAGCATTGGGCGAGGCTTTCGAAAGAACGCGTCATGGCCCGGCGTGACCCGGCCATCTGCTTCGGAGCATTCCCGTGCAGATGGCCGGCTCAAGGCCGGCCATGACGGGCGGCGTCACACCGGCGGCGGCGTCATGTGGCAGCCAGTATCCTCGACCGAGCCCGCGGCCTGGTCGCCCGGCACCAACACCGCGGTCTTGAAGACGTTGTCCGGGTTGCCCTGCGGCGGATGCACTTCGCCCACGAAGATGTTGGCCATCAGTTCGTGATCGCCCTTGCGATAGCGGATCGGGCCGGGCTGCAGCGCGACATCGGGCGGCAGCTCCATATCCTCCATCGCCACTGCCAGTTTGGGGCCTTCCATCGATTTCGCCTTGTCGGCGGCAACCCGTACCGAATTTACGGCGACGTAGCCGAACCAGTGGCGGGCGCTGGGCGTCTTGCCAACCACCTTGCGGAAATCAGCGACGAACTTGCCCACTTCCGGCACGTTCGGCTGGTCCCACCACCATTCCATGTCCCACCAGCCGGCCTGTGCATCCTTGGGCACGGCCTTGACGCTCTCCAGCTCGAACAAAGCGCCGCCCAGCGCCATGTCCTTGGCCATGCCGAACTGCACGAACTGCTTCATGCAGTCGATCTGCGCCAGCCCGCCCATGTTGTTCAGCAGCACGTTCGGCTTGTAGGCACGCGCCTTGATCAGCGTGGCGGAGAACTCGGTCGCCGCGATCGGCAGCATGTCGCCTTCGTATTCGCCGCCGGCCTTCTTCAGGTTCTTGACGAAGGCATCCTGCAGCGTGTGGCCATAGGCATAGTCCGGCGTGATGAAGAACCACCGCTTGCCGAACCGCTTCACCAGCTCCGGCGTGATCGCCGCGGCGTCCATCGAGGTGGTGTTGCAGATGCGGAACACGTTCCACTTGCAATTGGTGCCGGTGATCGGGTCCGTGTGGCCGCCCGGGACGATATGGAACACCTTCTTCTCGGCGGTGACCTGCGACATCGCGTAGGCGATGCCGGAGTTCACGTCGCCGAAGATCACGTCCACCTGGTCGCGATCGATCAGCTTGCGGGTCTTCTGCACACCGGTGCCGACGTCGTTGGCGGAGTCTTCCACCAGCAGCTCAACCTGGCGCCCCAGGATGCCATTCTTCTTGTTGACATCGGCAACAGCGTATTTGGCGCCTTCGACTTCGCTTTGTGCCAGCGCCGAGAGGCTGCCGGTCAGCGGGTCCACGAAGCCGATCTTGATCGGCTGATCGCCCAGCGCCTTTACGATGAAGGGCGACGCGAGCTGCATCGCACCGATCGCCGCGCCTCCCTTGATAAGGGTACGGCGGCCCACTGGTAGTTTCAGATGATCCATTCGTCTCTCCCTCTGGGCACGTCTGCGGCCCGTCTTTCGTCGTTCTGCGCCAGGCGCGGCCTTGCGCGCTCCCCTGGAAGCGACGGGTGTGTTGCACTTCTTATCGCCGCCGTCGAGAGGGGAAATGATCCGGCGAGGCTGTTGCTATCGATTCCCGCACTAATCGTGGCCGGTTGTGCAAAGCCGGGTTGCCATCAGCAAGTTCTCATACAACCCGCGCGAGCGAAACGGTGCGGCACTGACCCTCCGCTGCGTTCTAGAATTGCGGTTTTGTAATCTTTCATCCGCGGCGCCTTAAGTTGCGATCACTGAGTCGTATCCGTTCGCGCCTGGCGAAGTGCCCGCCCCGCGAGCCTCGCTTGTGACCGGCTTGAGCCGGCAGCAACACCGGCTCAAATTTGAGCCCGGCCATCACGCGTTCGCCCGTACCGTCCAACCAGTCTTGTCCAATTCCCGCCGGCCGCGTTCGCTGCCGGTCAACGTGCACACAGAATGGGGCCCACCATGAAGTTCGATACCGCCTGGCTGGAAGCCCTCGCCGGAAGGGCCGAATTGCTGACCCCGCAGGAAATGGCGAAGGCGGATGGCGCCTCTCCCGGCCTGGGGGTGCCGAGCCAGGTGTTGATGGCGAATGCCGGGCGCGCCGTGGTGCACGCCGTGCAGGCGCGGTTCCGGCCCTGCCGCACGCTGGTCCTGTGTGGGCCAGGCAATAACGGCGGCGATGGTTATGTCGCGGCGCGGCTGCTGGCGCAGCAGGGCTGGCCGGTGGCGGTCGCCGCCCTGGCGCCGCCGCGCGCCGGCACCGACGCCGCCTGGGCCGCGGCGCAGTGGCACGGCCCCACTGCCCCCTTCGCACCGGACGAAGCCGCCCGCGCCGCGCTGGTGATCGATGCGGTCTTCGGCGCCGGCCTGACGCGCGCGGTCGATGGCTTGCCGGCGGAGACGTTGCGCGCCGCCCGTCGTGTGGTCGCGGTTGACGTGCCGAGTGGGCTGGATGGGGCAACCGGGGCAATCCTTGGCTTTGCGCCGCAAGCCGCGCTGACGGTGACGTTTTTCCGCCTGAAACCGGGCCATCTGCTGCAGCCCGGACGGGAGCAATGCGGCGAGATCGTGCTGGCCGATATCGGACTGCCCGCCGCGGCCCTGAATCAGGCAAAGCCCAATACCTTCGCCAACCTGCCGGACCTATGGCCCCTGCCCCGCCCGGCACCCGAGGGGCACAAATATTCGCGCGGCCATGTCACGGTGTTGGGCAGCGCCACGATGACCGGCGCCGCACGGCTTGCCGCCAACGGCGCCCGGCGCGCGGGCGCCGGCATGGTGACCATCGCCGCGCGCGGTGGCGGCGACGTGTACCGCGCCGGCTCGCCTGGCCTGATCGTCAATGAGTCGCCGCTGCAGGAGTTGTTGCAGGACAATCGCCGCCAGGTCTGGGTGTGCGGCCCGGGCCTCGGCGCCGATGCCGCGCATGCGGCTCTTCCGGCTTTGATCGCGGCCCGGCGAGCCGTGGTCGCGGACGCCGACAGCTTCACGGCTTTCGCCGGCAACCCCGATGCCTTTTGCGGCGCCGCTGTCCTGACCCCACACGCCGGCGAATTCGCCCGCGTGTTCGGCGCACTCACGGACCGTCTCTCGGCCGCAGACCGTCTCTCGGCCGCGCGGGCCGCCGCGTCCCGCACCGGTGCCGTTGTGCTGCTGAAAGGCAACGACACCATCATCGCCGCACCCGGCGGGCGCGCGGCAATCAATGCCAACGCACCGCCCTGGCTCGGCACCGCCGGCGCGGGTGACGTGCTGGCCGGGATCATTGCCGGCTTGCTCGCCCAGGGCATGAAGCCGTGGGAAGCCGCCGCCGCCGGTGCCTGGCTGCACGGCCGGGCTGCCGCTTCTTACGGGCCCGGCATGGTCGCCGAGGACCTGCTGACCGCACTTCCGCGTGCCCTTGCGGCAACGATGTCGCCATCCACTTACCCAATAGGCGGGCTATCATCGCCACGCCGCAAGGGGGTAGGGGTACTTGCATGAGCGACGCTGTTGCCACCGGTCTGCTGGACCGTGCCATTCGCCGTCTGACGACAGTCTGGCGCGACATGGCGTCCAGTGTCGCCGCCGAAGCGGACGAACCGCTGGAAGCGCAGATGCGCGCCTGCCTGCACGGCCGCGGCGGCGAGGTCAGTGCGCGCAATCGCGCGGCCCGGCTGGCGCAGACCTATCTCGCGTCGGATGACGCTGGGCGGCGGCACTTCCTGCGCACGCTGGCCGGTTTCGATTCGGATGCCGACGCTGTGTCGCACGCTTATGCCGATGTGCAGAAGGCCGCCGATCCCGCCGACCGCGCGGTTGCCACAGCGGAACTGCGCCAGGCGCTGGAACCGCCGCGGCTGAAGCTGTTGACCCAGTTCACCACGATTCCCGATGGCCCCAAGTTCCTGGTCGATCTGCGCGCCTTCCTGCTGAAGATCCGCAAGGAGGATCGTTTGCTCGCAGCGCTGGAAGCCGACCTGCGCGGCCTGCTGGCGGCGTGGTTCGACATCGGGTTCCTCGAACTGGCGCGCATCGATTGGACCAGTGCCGCGGCGTTGCTGGAAAAGCTGGTGGATTATGAAGCGGTGCACGCCATCCGGTCCTGGCGCGATCTCAAGAACAGATTGGATTCGGATCGGCGGTGCTATGCGTTCTTCCATCCGCGCATGCCGGGGGAGCCGCTGATCTTCGTCGAAGTTGCACTGGTCAAAGGCCTTGCCGGCAGCGTGCAAAGCTTGCTCGACGAGAAGGCACCACTGCAGGATCCGCGCGAGGCGGATACCGCGATCTTTTATTCCATCAGCAACTGCCAGCAGGGCCTGGCCGGTATCAGCTTTGGCAATTTCCTGATCAAGCGCGTGGTCGAATTGCTGTCAGGCGAGTTCCGCAACCTGCGCACCTTCGCGACTCTGTCGCCGATCCCCGGTTTCCGGCGCTGGTTGGATGAGAAGCTGGGCGCCGATGAAACAGGCTTGCTCTCGGCCGATGAAGCGGCGAGCCTCGGGTCTGCCATGCCGACGGAATCCGGCACGGGATCGCTGGCGGCGATCCTGGCCCGGCGCGGCTGGTGGCGCGACACGGCATTGCGCAAGACCACCGAGCCGGTGCTGGTGCGATTGTGTGCGCGTTACCTGCTGACCGAGAGCGCGCCAAACAATAAGAAGCGGGCGCGCGATCCGGTGGCGCATTTCCATTTGTCGAACGGCGCGCGGGTCGAGCGGCTGAACATGCTGGGCGATACATCGGAGAAGGGTGCGAAGGAAGGCGCCACGCTGATGGTGAATTACCTCTACGACCCGGCGAAGATCGAGGACTGGCACGAGGACTATGCCGGCGAAGGCCGCCGCAACGCCTCCACCACAGTGCGCAAGCTGGCGCGCGGGTGGAGTTAGCCATTGCAGAAACCTCTCCCGCTTTGCGGGAGAGGTTTCTGCGCAGCTTCCTCGCCCGCCATCAATCGGCTAGGCTGTTCTTCCTGCGAACGAAAGGAGAGCAATCCGGATGGAACCGGTCGTGCGCGTGAGCGTCACGGTCACCTTCCTGCGGATGGACCGGTCGCCGGCCGAGATGGCACCCGCGCTGCCGCCAGGCTGGCAAGTGGTGCGCGCCGAAGCTCCCACCGTGCCGTTCTACCGTTATCTCTACAACACGGTCGGCGCCGACTATGTGTGGTGGCTGCGCCGCACCACGCCGGACGACGAACTGGCCGCCTTGCTGTGCGATCCGGCGGTCAGCATCTACACATTGTACGGTCGTGGTGAGCCGGCCGGATTCTTCGAGTTGGACGCGCGCTATTGGCCGGACGTCAATCTCGGCTATTTCGGGTTGATGCCCAGAGCGATCGGCACGGGCATCGGCTACGCGTTTTTGCGTCAGGCGGTTGATACGGTGTGGCGCCAGGGCGCACGCGGCATGACGGTGAACACCTGCACCGCCGACCATGCGCGGGCACTGCCGACCTATCTGCGTGCCGGCTTCCGGGTGATACGGCAGGTGCGCGAGGTGTGGAACGTGCCCACACGGCTGGGGCTACGGATTCCGGAGCATCTGCGGGCTTGAGAAACGCCGCTGGTGCGGAACGCTTATCCGGGTGGGGCGGCACGAGTGCGAATAATGCAGGGTAGCGACCCGATCACCCTCACCCTCGGCGCTTACGCGCCTTGACCTCTCCCGCACGCAGCGCGGGAGAGGTTTTTGATTTGCTGACCGCTCTCCTGTGCCATCATCGCCGCGACGATGCTGCGATGGCAGCATCCCGGGTCTTGCTCAAAACAGAGCAGGCAGACGCGTTTTTCCTGGGCCAGCAACCTGGCCCGCGCGAGGTCCGCCTGCGCACGGTCCGAGGTCATGTGTTCGCGGAAGATCGTCTCCATGATCTCGGGATGCCCGGCGCGCACCGCATCACGACCGGCCTTCGGTGTGCCGAGGCCTTGCAGGTGGAGGTACGGAATGCCCCTCTCATCCAGCCCCGCTGCGAGTTGCCGCTTGGAAAACCCCGGCTTGCGCGATCGCGGCATGGCGCGCACGTCGATCAGCAGCTCGACATCAGCCGCAACCAGCGCACCCAGCACGTCCTGGATCGTACAGCCCTCATAGCCGATCGTCAGCAGCTCCGGCTGGCGCGCCGCCATCAGTACGGCCGCACCGGCTCGACGCCGCCACGCACGGCAACGCCCTTCTTCCGCAGGCACGCGTTCGTCGCATCGTGCAGCGCCTTCTCGTAGTCGAACTGGGTCTGCGGGTTGGCGCTCGGCTCGCCCATGCTGCGGATCATCACTTGCTTCACCGTGGGATCGTCATAGGCCTGGCGGCGGCATTGCGCCTCCACACTGCTGCCGGAGGGTTCGAACCAGGATCTGCACCCCGCCACCGGCACGACCAGCACCAGCAGCAACCAAACGCCCGGACGCCTCATGCCGTGGCCATCCAATCCTCGATCAGCCGGCGGGCGATGCTGTCCATGCGCGGCAAGGCGAAATCATGCGCCGCCGGATCGCGGATTTCCTCACGCGAGAACCATCGCACATCGATCATTTCCTCCGGATCGATGGTGATGTCCTCGGTCAGGCCCTCACCATAGAAGCCCAGCATGATGTTGCCGGGAAACGGCCACGGCTGACTCGAATGGTACTGCACCGCGCCGACGCGGATGCCGGCTTCCTCGAATACCTCGCGGCGCACCGCTTCCTCGAGCGATTCGCCCGGCTCCACGAACCCCGCCAGAGTCGAATACATGTTGGCGCGCGGGAAGCGCTGCGAATGGCCCAGCAAGGCACGATCGCCGCGCGTCACCAGCATGATCACCGCCGGATCGGTGCGCGGGAAATGCTGCGCCTCGCAGGCGGTGCATACCATCATGTGCCCCGCCGACCGTGCATCGCACACGCCGCCGCACACGCCGCAGAACCGGTGCCGCGCGCGCCAGTGCATCAGCCCGCGGGCATGCGCGAGCACCGCCGCTTCCGGCTTCGGCACGCCCCAGCCCACCGACCGCAGATCGACGAACGTCCCCACGGGTGATGGCAGCAACGGCAGCGGATCGTCTGATGTGCTGACATCCACCGCGAAGACGGCTTGCTCGCCTTCCAGGCCCAGGAACGCCCATGGCCCGCCTTGCATGCGCAGCGCCGCGGCGGCTTCGCCGGAGATGTACACGGCCTCGGGCGCACCCTCGTCCATGCCGCGTACAAGATTACGATTACGCCACACCGGAACGAATAATGTGTCCGGATCCCCGAGGCGTTGCTCGATCCAGACGGTATCCTCGCGCCGCGCCGCAATGCGGTCGAGCGGGCTGGACGAATACACATTCGGCCGACTGGCCAGGATCAGTGTCACGGCGCGCGATTCCATGCAGTGAGACGACGGACCGTGCCACGCAGGACGCGCAGCGGCAACCTTGCCGGCGCGAAACTGACGCAACGCCAAGCGCCGGCTAAATATTGCAATTTCGTCCATGTCGCTGCAACATACGCTCCACAAAAGCTGCGATCCTGTGGCATAGTCGGATTGCTCCAACAATGAACGCACCTGTCACGCAGCTTCTGGCGCAGCTTTCCGACGCCCTCGCCGCCCATGCCGCAGCCGCAGCGCCGCTGGTCACCGGGATCCGGGTTGGGTCCAACCGGGTGATCTCCGGCATTGTCTGGCGCGCCGAGATGGTTGTGACGTCAGACCAGGCCTTGCCCGCGCAGGACAGCTACTCGCTCGCCATCGCCGGCGGGGCGCTGCTGCCGGCCCGCCCCGCGCGGCGCGATCCGGCGACCAACCTGGCCTGCCTGATGCTTGACACGCCCGCCGGGACGGCCCCCATCCGGGCCGCGACAAATCCGGCCGTGGGCAGCCTTGCCGTTGCCGTCGGGGCCGCGACCGATGGCGGACCCACGGTCCGCGTCGCTGCCATCCACCGCATCGCGCGCGGGCACAACAATGGCAGCGGCTCCCTGACCGATGCGATCATGCTCGACCTGGCGAACCATCTCGTGCCGGAGGGCGGCGCAGTACTGGACGCGCGCGGCAACCTGCTCGGCATGGCCAGTGCCGGTCCGCAGGGCGAAGCGATGGTCGTGCCTTACGAAACCATCGCCCGCTTCCTCGATCCGCTCACCACCACAGTCAAGGCGCTGCCGTTGGCGGATCGGAGCCGCCGCGGCTGGCTGGGCCTCGCGCTGCAGCCGATCACGGTTCCCGGCACCTTGCGCCAGATCGCGGGACAGTCATCCGGCCGCATGGTGGTTGGCGTCACGTCGGACGGCCCGGCAGAGCATGCGGGGCTGCGGCTGGGCGACGTGGTGCTGGCGATCGACGGCCAGAGCGTGAGCGGCCAGCACGGGCTGCGCGCCATCGTCGGCGCCGACCGCATCGGCAACCCCGTCGAAATCCGCCTGATGCGGCAAGGCGCGGTTCTCAGCACCACCCTGATTGTTGCAGAGCACCCCTCCCACTGACCGCGCCGGCTGCCTGCGCGCGTGGCGCACAGGATTTTGCTGCATCCGCGAAGGTTGCGTCCGGGCGCCCGGCGCCATAATTTCGTCGTACGGGTCCAAGTCTGCCGCACCGCGGTTTTTATCATGAGGACATGCGCACATGGGCGCCAACACCAAAGGCTCCGTCACCGTCACGCTCGACGGCTCCAACCGCTCCGCAACGCTGCCGCTGATCAGCGGTACCATCGGCCCGGACGTATTTGATATCCGAAAACTGTACGCTGACCTGGGTGTGTTCACCTACGACCCGGGCTATGGCGCCACCGCCTCCTGCGAAAGCAAGATCACCTATATCGATGGCGATGCCGGCATTCTGCAGTACCGCGGCTATCCGATCGAGCAATTGGCCGAGCGGTCTTCGTTCCTGGAGGTCTCCTATCTGCTGCTGAACGGCGAACTGCCGACCGCCGCAGAGCTCAAGGAATTCGAGCTTGGCGTCATGCGGCATACCATGCTGCACGAGCAAATCCGGCAGTTCTACAACGGCTTCCGGCGCGACGCGCACCCGATGGCGATCATGTGCGGCGTGGTTGGCGCGCTGTCGGCCTTCTATCATGACAGCCTGGACATCCATGATCCCGCCAGCCGGACGATCAGCGCCTTCCGGCTGGTCGCGAAAGTGCCGACGATCGCCGCCTGGGCGCACAAATACTCCATCGGCCAGCCATTCATTTTCCCACGCAACGACCTGGGCTATGCGGAGAACTTCCTGCATATGTTCCACGCCGTCCCGGCCGAGGAATACAAGGTCAATCCCGTGCTCGGGAAGGCAATGGACCTGATCATGATCCTGCATGCGGATCATGAGCAGAATGCGTCCACCAGCACGGTGCGGCTGGCGGGATCGACCGGCGCCAATCCGTTCGCCTGCATCGCCGCCGGCATCGCCAGCCTGTGGGGTCCGGCGCATGGCGGCGCCAACGAGGCCGTGCTGAAGATGCTGACGCATATCGGCCATGTGAGGAACATCCCGCAGTTCCTGGAGGAGGTGAAGGACCGCAACAACCACGAGATGCTGTGGGGGTTCGGCCATCGCGTTTACAAGAACTACGATCCGCGCGCCCGCATCATCCAGAAGGCCTGCCACGACGTGCTGGCCGAGCTCGGCATCAAGGACGATCCATTGCTCGACCTGGCGATGGAGCTGGAGAAGATCGCGCTGAACGACAAGTATTTCGTCGATCGTAAGCTGTACCCGAACGTCGACTTCTACTCGGGCATCATCCTGAAGGCGATGGGCTTCCCCACCAGCATGTTCACCGCCCTGTTTGCCGTGTCCCGCACCGTTGGGTGGGTAAGCCAGTGGCAGGAACTGATGGAGGATCCGGCGCAGCGCATTGGCCGTCCGCGGCAGATCTACACCGGCGCGGCCCAGCGGGACTACGTGGCGATCGCAAAGCGCGGCTGAGCTACATCTTATTGGGTGCGAACCAGGCCAGGGGCTGCGGCTCCTGGCCTTTTTTGCGTACGCCGTGCCCCCAGGGTGAGCCGCCGGCAGTTGGCATGGCCGGCGGCGGCGTTGCGTTTCGATACGTGAAATTCCGCGACACCCGCCCCTGTGGATTATCGTTATCAACAGCCTGTTGATAATATAGCTCAAGAAAAACCCACAAGAGACTCAGAAGACTCACGTTTTTCCAAAGCATTATGCGCCATTGTGCCAGAACGATCGCAGGCTTGCCGGCGGCGTTATTGACAAGTTAACGTAAAAATAACGAGGTTGACTATCATATTTTGCGGTCCGGTCCAGATTTTTGCTATTTCGCTACGAACCCACTTGCGCTGGTTGCGATTGTGTTGATGATTTACATCTAATAGTTGCACAACCTGCCATAACAATTACCAGGAGGCGCAAATGTCGGAGCGGCAACCCCTCGACATGCTCGTCAAGGAGCGCCTGAGGCGCTGGCCCCAACGGCCCCCAGGGCTGCGTATGCCGCGCCGTGGCCGCCATGTCTGGCTGCGTGGCCGACCAGGCGACGACGCCGGTTTTTGTCATCCCTTTCTGAAGCTGCCCGGAAGCACCAGGCTCCGCACCATTCCCGATGGCCTCTGGCTGAACTTTGGCGGCACGATTGCCGAGCCGTTCGTGGACATCTTCGCCATCGAAGCCTGCAGTACGCTGCAGAACCTGCTCGACAAGCGTTCGCGCTTTGCGCCGAGCACGCATTCCCTGCTCGCGGTCTGCCCGGTGCCCTGGCTGCTGGCACGTGCCATGGAGGGCGACCCCACCCCGCGCTGGCAGGCGATCGGCGTGCTGGCCCATGCGCCCGCGCTGCCGGCGGTGTTCCCGGTGCGCAACCACATCGTGCTCTACGGCCTCAAGCAGAAGCATTACGATGGCTTCGCCCGGCACCAGCTGCCGCATGGCCATGAGTTGTTCGCGCCGATGGAGGCACTGACCGCCGAAGACGGCGACAAGGACCCGGACATGCACGCCCTGCTGCAACGCGCGTCGCCGATTGCGAAGTTCCTGCGGCTGCCGTGATGGGGAAGACGCGGCGGGATTGGACAACCCAAGAAAACATCGGCATTGCCAACCCGCATGGCCTTTGCGGCTGGCGACGATTCCAATCTTGCTGCCATGCCAGCACTTCAGGGTTAGGGTTTGAGGCGACACAAGTGCTCCAATTGACGCAGCGATCGTGCGTACCGTGTCATGGCCGGCGACCGTGTCATGGCCGGCGCCCGTGTCATGGCCGGCGCCCGTGTCATGGCCGGCGACCGTGTGATGCCCGGCGACCGTGTCATGGCCGGCGCCCGTGCCATGGCCGGCGCCCGTGTCATGGCCGGCGCAGGCCGGCCATCCACGACTTCCGTGCTGCAGCTGCAAAGACGTGGATGGTGCGCCTGCGCGCACCATGACACGTGGCAGCCGGTGCACCCTCAAGCGACTCGTTTATTCCGCCTCGAGCCCTTAGTGCGGTTTGGCCAGCACGTCAGGGCCAGTGCGGTTTGAAAGCGATTTATACCAGCCCGCGAAAAGACTGACGCGCAGCGGCGCCCCGTCGTCATGCCGGCGAAGGCCGGCATCCACGACGTCCTTTGCCGCACTCAGCGACGCCACAGTTGCCTGACCATGTGGCGACCTTACCGGCCGCGGCCTCAGCCAAGTTATTTTCATGGTAGATAGGGCGGAGGGCCGCGGAGCGGTTCGATACCGTGCCTTCGCCCCCGTCTCCCCAGGCTGCAGTCAATTTATAAATCCACCGTGAGTTCGCTATGGCATTCCCCAGAGGGAAAGCCGCTCCGTGTTCACCGTGGCCCTCCGTTTTCCTCCGTGTTACTGTGAAGTCGGAAAGTAAGGCGACACTGCCTACGGCCGTCATGGCGGGCGCAGGCCCGCCATCCACGACTACGCTGCTGGCAACAAGAAAAGTCGTGGATGGCCGGTCTGCGCCGGCCATGACGCGTATAGCAACCGTCGCCCTACTTGCCGACTGCTGAGTAAAAAAGCAGCAGAACGGACCGGCAAGCTCTTGGAGACTACCCGCGGAAGCAGCGGGGCGCGCGCGAAGCAGTCCGCACCATCACACGATCCGCACC
>Ga0335074_10007141_pt1 | contig 15489 bp, 16 predicted proteins | sample Lox_Sample_23_FD_206715 | JGI IMG/M metagenome (GOLD analysis project Ga0335074, IMG submission 206715) | Soil microbial communities from Loxahatchee National Wildlife Refuge, Florida, United States - Lox_Sample_2.3 | ecosystem: Environmental > Terrestrial > Soil > Wetlands | place: USA... | reverse complement strand
CGCGTAACTTTGCTGCGAAATACGGGGCCGCGAAGCATCGCGGCCGCGGCGATGCGGCGCACGCGAAGGCCTGAAGCAAAGTTTGGACAACTACTTCAACTACTTCACGGAAATCGAAGAGCATTTTCAGCGGCGGCGCGGATCGCTGCTGCTGTTGTCGACGCTCGACTGGGCGTTGATTGAGACGTGGCGTGAGGCGGGAGTTCCGCTGGAGGCGGTCTTGCGCGGCATCGATGGGGCGTTTGACAAGTACGATGCGCGCAAAGGGCGGGCGCGTGTGCGCCGCATCAACGGGCTGGCGTACTGCGTGCAGGAGGTGATGGCGGCGGTCGAGGATATGAAGGAAGCCTCCGTCGGAGCGGAGCCGGCGGCGCGTTCAAATACGACTGCAGGATTCGAGCCTGAGCGGATCGCGGCATATCTTGTGAGCGGCGCGCAGCAGATCGATCGGGCCGGGCTTACGGGGCTGGTTGCTGAGGTCGCGGATTCGATTGCGAAGAGCCTGCGGGCGGTTGCGGAAGAGGTGAAAGCAGGCGCTCCGAATCTCGAAGAGCTGGAACGACGATTGACGGTGATCGAAGAGAAGCTATTCAGCGCGATGATGGCCGGTACAGCGGAAGCTGACCTGATGGCGATGCGCGAGGAGAGCTCCGGCGCGCTGGCGGCGTACCGGTCGCGGATGCAGACGGCGCAGATTCGCCAAGTGGAGCAGCAGTTTCTGCACAAGCGGCTGCTGGAAAAGTATGGACTGCCGCGGCTCAGCCTGTTCTATATGGGCCAGGGATGAAGCTGCGGATCGAGAAGGCCATCTACGGTGGTGCGGGGCTGGCGCGCGCTGAGGGCAAGGCTGTCTTTGTGCCGTTCACGCTGCCGGGCGAGATGGTCGAAGCACACATCACTGAGGATCGTGGCAGCTATGCCAATGCGGAGTTGGACAGCGTGCTGCAGCCTTCGCCGGAACGAGTGTCGGCGGCGTGCGCCTACTTTGGGGAATGCGGCGGGTGCCACTATCAGCACGCGAAATATGCGGCGCAGGTGGAGATGAAAGTCCAGATCCTGCGCGAGTCGCTGGAGCGGGCGCATCTGAGTGGGATCCCTCCGATATTTGGGGTCCAAGGCGAGGCGCTGGGATACCGCAACCGCATTCGCCTGCATGTGGACCGGCCGTCGTCGATGCTTTGCTACAAGAGACGCGGATCGCATGCGAATCTTGCGGTGCGGGAGTGCCCGATTGCCGCTCCGGTGTTGCGGGAGGCACTGGCGGCGATGCAGGTTAAGGCTGAGAAATGGCGACTGGGTGAGCACTTCAGCGAAGTGGAGTTTTTTACGAACGCCGGTCGTAACGAGCTTCAGGGCGAATTTCCGGGCGAAGTTCTGCTCACGTTGTGGAGCGGGCGCAGCAAAGGCGAGGCGAGGGGCGATCTCGAGCAGCTGTGGCCGCAGCTGGTTGAGTCGATTCCGAAGATCCGTGGTGCGGCTGTGCTCTCATCCGCGCGAGGCAAGGCGCAGGGAGCGATGCTGGCGCAGGCCGGCGAGCAGGGGCTTACTTATAAGGCTGCCGGTGAGGAGTATCGGGTAAGCCTGGGATCGTTTTTTCAGGTGAACCGGTTCCTGGTCGATTCGCTGGTCGAACTCGTAGTTATGGATCGGTCAGGGGAGGTCGCCTGGGATCTGTATGCGGGCGTGGGACTGTTTGCCCGGGCGCTGACCCGGCAGTTCAAGAGAGTCGTTGCCGTAGAGGGAGCCGCGAGCTCGGTGCGGGATCTACGTGAGAACCTCAGCGGCGGGGCGCATCGCGTGGCAGCGGCGAGCACGCTTGAGTTTTTGCGGATGGCGCGGTCGGACAGGCAGGGCAGGCCGGATTTTATGGTGGTGGATCCTCCGCGGGCGGGGCTGGGCAAGGAGATCACGGCGCTGACCGCGGAGATTAGGCCCGCGCACATTACTTACGTTTCTTGCGATCCGGCAACTTTGTCGCGCGATCTGAAATCGCTGCTAGACTCGGGCTACCAACTCACCAAACTGCACATGGTGGACCTGTTTCCGCAGACCTTCCACCTGGAAAGCGTCGCGATGCTGTCGCTGTAGCCGACGCTTTTCCGCGCCGGGCGGCGATGGATTGCGATGGCTACGGCGATCATTCCGGCAACATCACCGGGTAGCGCGACCGGGCTTCGGTGGTCTGCCGCCGGGCCGGGGGGTTCTCCGCGCTTTCTGGCTGCGCCAGCGATCTTCGGGGCCGGCGCGTTTGCCGCCGGGATTCTCTGTGCACACTTCTACTGGCTGACCCCGGGAACTCTCTTCGTCGCGCTGCTGACGTTGTTTCTGGTGACGGCCGTTGCGCTGCGACTTGCTCCGCGCCTGGCATGGCCAGCAACGGGGCTGGTCTACGTGACGCTGGGCGTTCTCTGCGCGGAGATTGCCCCCGCGGTCAATCAACAGAAGCAGCTGGATCTGCTCGCCGATAACACTCCCCGCACTGTTGAGGGGCAGGTTGTCCGGATCGGGCCAGTGCGGACGGTGATGTCTACCACTCCGTTTTCGAACAAGACACACGAAGAACGGAGCCAGCAGTTCGACCTGCGGCTGGGCTCTCCGGCAGACTCGGCGGTGCGGGTGACGGTTTATGCGCCGATCGAAGAGGCATTTCCGCAGATCCGTTGCGGAGACGTGGTGCAGGCGGCTCTGGCGATGCATCGGGAAGAGCGGTTTCTCGATCCGGGCGTCTGGGATGCTGGGGCGTATCTGCTGCGGCAGGGGATCGGGGCGATCGCCAGCGCGAAGGCGGAGAAGCTGGCGGTAGTCGCGTCTGCGAAAACGCAGAGCTTCGCCTGCCGGCTGCATTCGCTGCAGGTGGCAGCGGGTTCGCGGCTGATCGATTTTGCCGATGGGGAGGCTGTGCATCGCCTCCCTGCATTTCTGCGACTGGATTACGACGACGCGGTAATGCTGACGGCGATGCTGACCGGGGATCGCAGCTATCTCGATCACGGGGTGCGCGTGGGTTTTGAGCGAACAGGGTCGTTTCACCTGCTGGTGGTTTCAGGGCTGCACCTGGCGATCTTCTCGGGGCTGATCTTCTGGGCGGCGCGGCGGCTGCGGTTTTCGCGGGGGTGGGCATCGCTGACCACGATTGGCTGCTCGCTGGGATATGCGGTGTTTACGGGCTTCGGGAATCCGGTGCAGCGTTCGTTCTGGATGGTGACTCTCTACCTGATCGGGCGGCTGCTGTGGCGGGAGCGGATGGCGCTTAACGTGATCGGCTTTGCCGCGCTGGTGATGCTGGCGGCGGACCCTTCGTCGCTGTTCGATTCCGGGTTCCAGATGACGCTGCTCTCGGTGCTGGCGGTTGCGGGGATTGCTGTTCCAGTGGCGGAGAAAACCTTCGGGCCGTATCTGCGCGCGATGCGCAGACTGCGAGTGCTGAGGGTCGACCCTTCGCTGCCGCCACGGCTGGCGCAGTTTCGCTTAAGCCTGCGCATGGCGGCGCAGCACCTGCAGCCGGTGACGGGACAATTTGCCGCGTGGACGGTCTTTCCGTTTGTGATTTGGCTGGGGCTGCGGATTGCGGAGCTGCTGGTGGTTTCATGCTCGATTGAGCTGTTCATGATGCTGCCGATGGCGACTTATTTTCACCGGATCACGCTGCTGGCGCTGCCGGTGAATTTGCTCATTGTGCCGTTCCTGGGAGTGCTGCTGCCGCTCGCGCTGGTCACATTTACGGCTGTGGTGATTCTTCCGTCAATCGCGTTTGTGCCTGCGGCGTGCACGGCGGCGGTTCTGCATACGGTGGTGTGGATCGTGGCGACATTTGCCGGCATGCGCGCGGGAGACCTGCGCATACCGGCGCCGGGTATGGGGGCAATCGCGATATGGATTCTGCTTGCGATCGCCGCGGTCTGCGCGGTGCGGATGCGCGGCTTTGGGCTGGTGCTGGCGGGCACCGCGCTCGCGTTGAGCGCAGTGGTTGTGCTGTTGCCGCACCGCGTTTTGCGCCGCTCGGGCCAGCTTGAAGTGACGGCGATCGATGTGGGGCAGGGCGATTCCCTGCTGGTGGTTACGCCGGATGGCAAGACGCTGCTGGTCGATGCAGGGGGACTAGTGGGGGCTTCTCCGGAATCGAATTTCGACATGGGCGAGGATGTGGTCTCGCCGGTGCTGTGGTCGCGCGGGATTCGCAGGCTGGATGCGGTCGCCATCACGCATGCACATGCCGACCACATCGGCGGCATGAAGGCGGTACTCGCGAATTTTCGTCCGTGCGAGCTTTGGGTGGGAAAGAATCCGGACTTTCCGCCATACGATGCGCTGCTCGATGAGGCTGGCCGCTTGGGGACGCGGATCGTGAGGCACGCTGCCGGCGATGCTTTTGTGTTCGGCGATGTGGGGATCCGGGTGCTGGCGCCGGATCGCGATTATCGGCCGGGAAAGGCTCCGGCCAACAACGACTCGCTGGTGATGCGCGTACGCTACGGCGGGACTGCGGCGCTTCTGGAAGGCGACGCGGAAGCCCCGAGCGAGGAGCGCATGGTCACGGCTGGCGGCCTGAAGTCGGACCTGCTGAAGGTGGGGCACCATGGCAGCAGAACGTCGACTACACCGGCGTTTCTGGCTGCTGTTGCGCCTTCGTATTCCGTGATTTCGGTGGGAAGGCGCAATTTTTATGGGCATCCCCGGCATGAGGTGCTGGAGGAATTGCAGGAGAAGCATGTGGCGACGTATCGCACGGACATGCTGGGGCTGACCAGCTTCTATCTCGATGGGCGGCATGTATATGCAGAGCCGTGGACGGCCATTCCGCATTGATTTGTCACTGGGTTGATACCGGCTTTGCACAGGCAGTGGCATCTTTTTCCTCTGGCCCGCGTCCAGACGTTGTAGGATGCCTCGCATGGGAGGAAATTGAGTACATGGGCTCACACGAACCGGCAAGCTCCGCTGATCTGCCCCATCCATCCTTCGACCCCGTATCTGAAGCCAGGCAGAGTCCCGAGGAACTGAAAGAAGAGCAGCGCAAGCTGCGCCGCCTGCAGATGATGATGGACATGGTGATGTCGGTCATCGGCCAGGATGACTCACTGACCATTGATGAAGCGGCCCAGATGGTCGCCGACAGCCGGCGCGCGGCACTCGCCATGTTTCCGGACAAGGAGCTGGCCTACGACCTGATCTACAAGCCGCGCCTGCAGCGGCTGATGCGCGAGCGATATCGAATCCAGTAACTTCCACCCCACGAACGAAGACCTGTTCGCTGGGACCTCGTAAACGCCCTATTTCGATTCGACTGAAGTGAGACGGAAGGTGATGGTGCCCCAGAAGAAGCGGGCGCGCATCTGCACCGGCGTGTGCTTTTCGTCGTCCGTGTACCAGATCCAGATATTTCCGCGGTTCTTGACAACGCCGGCGTCGGCGGTCGGTTCTACGCGCAGCGTCTGAAAGTCGCCGGCGGGCGTGCGCACCTCTTCACGGCCTTCCACCTTCATGGTTACGGGGATGGTCTTCATGACGTCGCCGAGCGGCATCTGGAAGCTCTGACCCACGGTCATGGGCTGCGATGCGGCGTAAAAGATCGCGGAGAGCGAATCGGTAACGCAGGAAGGAATCGCGGACTCCTGATGCTTGCTGATTCCGGAGACGAGATTTTTCTCGGTGTAGATCCCCTTATTTTCGGCGTAGTTGAATTTGAGGTCGCCGTTCACCTGGCGGCGGCCTTCGATGATCTGCTTGGAGAAGCCCTCAGAGCAGCCGGTCGCGCGGTGGAAGGACGACTGAAAGCGGTCGCTGACGCGGAAGAGCAGATTGACCGCGCCGACGGTGTCGGCGGTGACGGTGATGCGCTGCATATCGCCATCGGCCTCGAGGTGGAAGGCTACGATTCCCGCGGGAAAGACACGCCAGTCCACGGCGTAGTTCAGGGTCTGTTTTTGAGGGAAGGCGAAGCCTGCACGGGGAGCGCGCAGCGGCGTGCTGGACTGAGGCGTCTGCGCGCCAATGGTTGTCGCCAACAGCAAGCAGCTAAGGATGGAAAGCAATCGATGACGCCAAATCAAAACCAATACTCACAGTGCGCGAAGCTGCCGCGCTCAACCCCAGAAATAAATTCGCAGCGCAAGCGCGGCATAGATGGCGACCGCACCTATCAGTGCATTGTACTCGCGGTGTTTTCGATACAGGCCGGACGAAAACGCGCCGCGTTCGCTTTTGGAACTGCTCTCCGAACTGAGTCGGGGCAGCAGCCGCGGGACCCGGGCGGCGTAGTCGTCGAAGTCGTCGAACTTCGATCGCAGAAAGGTTTCTTCCGAACGGATGACGGGTACGTAGATCACGGCGAAGAGCACGGCCAGGGCAAGCGCGATCCAGATGCTGCGCGAAGCCAGTGCAAACCCGAAGGCGATGAGCATGGAGCCGAGATAGAGCGGGTTGCGGGTGAAGGCGTAAGGTCCGGTCATGGTGAGCTCGGTATTCTTTTTGACGTATCCGGAGGCGTACGCGCGCAGCCAGATGCCGGGAACTACAAGAGTGAGACTCAGGGCTATAAAGGCGGGCGTCGGGCGCGCCAGCCAGAGGTAGAGCGCCGCGAAGGCGAAGCCCAGGGGCACGCGGATGCGCCGGGCGATTCTGCTCCAGGTGACGCCCATCTACTTTCCTCCCTCCAGCAGCTGCATTGCGGCGGCGAAGACGGCCTCGGATGTAATGGTGAGAAGACCGGCTTCGGGTGCTTCGTGGCGGGCGTGGTCGCGACGGCTTTCGGGATGGCGCAGCACGCGGAAATTGCCGCCGAAGGGTCCGTTGCGGGCAGGATCGGTCGGGCCAAAGATGCCGACGACCGGCTTGCCTAGCGCGGAGGCAAGGTGGAGGGGTCCGGTGTCTCCGGCGATGACGAGGGAGGCGCTGCGGGTGATGGCGATCAGCTCGGTGAGTGTGGGCTGCAACATCAAAATGCCGTCGACGGCGGCGAGCAGAAAGGTAATTTCGTTGGCGATTCGCTCCTCTCCCGGCCCGGCGTTGATGATTACGCGGTATCCGGCCGCGCAAAGCCGACGCGCAACCTCTGCATAGCCCTCAACGGGCCAGCGCTTGGCGCCCCATCCTGCTCCGGGGCTGATGAGGACGAAGGGCTGCGCGATTCGGGCAGCTTGTTTCTCGGCCGGCGCGGAGACGGGAAGCCAGGGCAGCACGATGGGGAGTGACTCGGGAGCAACAGCGTTCGATACTTCAATGGCCTGTTCGATGACGTGCACTCCCTGCGTTTTTATCCGTTCGCTGAAAAGCCAGCGCGCCGCAGGTTCACGCGGCCGGTCTTCTCCGATGATGCGGGAGGCGCGCGCCCAGCGGGCAATCACCGCGGAACGCACCGCACCCTGCAGATCGACGGCCACATCGTAGCGGCTCTCGCGCAGTTCGCGGCGCACGCGCCGGATATCGCGCAGGGTCGCCGGACTGAACGGCGAACGCGCCCACTGCTTGGCGGGCACGATGTGAATGGCGTCGATGATGGGCATAAGCGGGCTGCGACGGTCGCATGTCCCCGTGCAGAGAAGGTCGCGCCACTGCGGCTCAACGGCCCAGCCAATAAACCACCCGGGATGGGCCTGGCGCAAGGCTGTAACAGCCGGCAACGCATGGAGAATATCTCCCATCGCACCGAGTCGCACGATGAGCGCACGCAACTGCTTTTCCACTGGAGACAATTCCTTATTTTCTCACAATGAAACTGAGCAATTGCGCCGTTGCGGCTGTCTCATTTTCGAACATGACTTCGAGCCGCGCGATGTTAAGCGGAGCAAGGCGCGCGCGCTGCCCGGGAGTGAGGCGCACCCAGTCCTTGTCGGTCGTGATGAAGGCCTCGGCGGCGTGCTGATCGCGAAGCTCGAGGAGATGGTCGAGGTCGTCGTCGGTGTAGGTGTGGTGGTCGCGGAACGCAGACGTGGCAGCGATGTCGCCGTGGCTGGGAAGTGCGGAGAAAAATTCTTCCGGACGGGCGATGGCGCAAAAGGCGATGGTTCGCTTCAGTGGTGGAATTGCCAGGCGGCGCTGCTGAATCCATACGGGCGCGGCGAGATTGCGGCGTTGCAGTTCTGTTGCTAGATGCCGGTCTTCTTCGCGGAGGATGAGGATGGAGGCACGCTTCAGCGACCTCAGAGGCTCGCGCAGGCGTCCGGCGGGCAGCAGACGCTCTTCAAAGTCGCTGCAGTGAAGGACGACAATGTCCACATTGCGAGCGAGGCCGCGATGCTGGAAGCCGTCGTCGAGTAGATGAATACCGGGGAGATGAATGCCCGGGACGGATTGTTCGCGCTCAGCGAGTGTTCCCGCTGCGTAGCGGTCGGCGGCAACATAGACGGGAACGTTGGCGCTGCGGGCGATCAGGATCGGCTCGTCGCCGTAGCGTGCGGCGAGTCCCTCGGGGTCCACGCGTTCGACTCTCTGCGAGCTCCGTCCGTAACCCCGGGAAAGCACGTCGACGTGATGGCCCTGTTCTGTAAGCAGCTGTGCGAGGCGGATGACTACCGGGGTCTTCCCTGCTCCGCCGACGGAGAGATTGCCGACGCTGATGACCGGCCACGCGAGGTGTCCTGGCGTGGTCCAACCGCGGTCGTACGCAATGTTCTTCGCGGTTAAAGCAGCGGCGTAGAGAGGCACGAGGGGCGCAAGGAGCGCATGTGCGCGATTCATGCGCGCACTCCGGTTCCCTGGCCGACGACTTCGAGCAGCGCGCCGGTTGCGGTCTCGGTGGCTCCGGCTTCGCTGTCGAAGACGTTGCGGGCGCGGGCGCCCATATCGCGGGCTGCGTTCTCGTCGGCCAGAAGCTGGTGGAATGTTTTCTGCAGTTCGGAGAGCTCGACGACTGCGATGGCATCAGCTGATAACAGTTTGTCAACGATGCCGCGAAAGTTTTCATAGTGCGGCCCCATGACGACGGGAATGCCGAACTGCGCCGGCTCAAGCGGATTGTGGCCTCCGGCCGTGAGCAAGCCACCGCCGACAAAGGCGAGGTTGGCGAGGGAGTACACGGATGCGAGTTCGCCGATGGAGTCGAGCAGGAAGACGGTGCCTGCGGCAATCGGTGTGGGCGACTCCATCCATCGGGAGCGCGTGAGGTACGGGACCCGACGCTGGGCGAGCAATGTTTCGACCGCGCGAAATCGCTCGGGATGGCGTGGCGCGAGAATGGTGACGACATCCGGCGGCAGAGTGTTGAGGAGAAGCTCTTCTTCTCCGGCGAGGGTTGAGCCACAGACGATGAGTTTCAGACCTGAGGGGAGATTCTCGCGCAAGGCCTCGGTGACCGCGGCGGGCTTCGCGACGCGGATACCAAACTTGAGATTTCCGCCGACGCGAACGTTGCTGGCGCCGATGGCCTTGAGTCGCTGGGCGTCGAGCTCGCTCTGCGCCAGCACGAGGGGGAAGCTGTTGAGCAGGTGCTTCCAGAGAAAGCGCAGGCGCAGATAGCGCGGCCAGGAGCGGTCCGAGATGCGCGCATTCACCACGGCTACGGGGATTTTTGCGCGGCGGCATTCGACAAGCATGCGCGGCCAGAATTCCGTTTCGAGCAGTATGACCATGTGTGGGCGAAGTGCGCGCAGCCAGGCGCGGACGGCGAAGGCGAAGTCGAGGGGGAAATAGAAGACGCGATCCTCTCCGAAGCGATCGCGGGCGATCTTCTGTCCGGTGCGGGTGGTAGTCGAGACGACGACGCGCCACCCGGGAAGGCGCGCTGCTAACTCGTAAATGAGGCGGCTGGCGGCCATGACCTCGCCCACGGAGACGGCATGCACCCAGATCACCGGCCTGTCGTCTTTGCAAATACGATCGGGCACGCTGCCCAGGCGTTCGGCGAGCCCTTCGCGGTACTTGCCGCTGGTGGCCATGCGAAAGAGCCACCAGGGCGCGCCCATGAGCAGGGCAAGGAACAACGCGAGGCTGTAGAGCGCGAGCATCAGCTTACGAATCCCACTTTACTGAAGTCTTAAGCGAAGATGATAATCGTGCCAAAGATGCGTCGGAGTTTTCTCGCTTCCATTGCCCTCACTCTCCTGTTCACGGCAGCAGCGCTTCCGGCTTCCGATCACACTTTGCCGCCAGCCAAGGACGCCTCAAGCTATCCGGCCTTCGATGCGCATGCGACAGAGCATGTGACCATCGCGGCGGAGCCCTTTGACACAAAAGAGAAGATGGGCATTTTCCGCGTCGATTATCTGAAGAATGGCTTCATGCCGATCCGGCTGATCGTGACCAACAACGGCGACCGCCCTATCTCGCTGGCTGATGCGCGGATCGACTTCATCAGCGCAGCGGGCGACAGGATTCCTGCCGCCGAGCCGGAGGACGTGGAGCGCCGGATGACGCACGTGAGCAATACGGGCAGGAAGATTCCCATGCCCGCGCCGTTGCCTCCGATGGGCGGAAAGCCGAAGACGCCGGACGCAAAGATCGAACAGGATTTTTCGGAGTTCGAGTACTCGGCGATTGCTGTCGAGCCGCATACGACGCGTGCGGGGTTCCTCTTCTACGACATGGAAGGGCTGGGTGGTAATCCATTGCGCGGCGCGAAGCTACGCCTGAGAGAGCTGCGCGATGCAAGCGGGAAAGAGCTGTTCTATTTCGAGATTCCGTTCGATAAGTATCTGGACGCGGCGCATTAGACGAGCGTTCAGACACCTTTCTTCTGCGGCTCCCAGATGTACTTGTGGATCTGGAGGCTCAAGCGGGCGTTAAGACCGTCGGTCAGCATCCATTCGACAAGTTCACGGGGATCCAGAAGGCAGTTCATGGTGCTGCGCTCAGGTGATGGCGTCTTTGAGAACGCGGGCGAGAGCAAAATCTGCGTCCCGCGCGTTTCGAGAGCGTTGGCGCGGACAAAGTCGCGGGAGAATTCGTAGTCCTCGCGGTTTGTGATGACGAACTTCAGTTCGTCGCGCTCGGTGAGCGAGGCGAGGTTGGTCATCCGGAAGCGGCCGGATTCGCCGGAGCCAGGACATTTGACGTCGACGATCTTATGTACGGCTTTGGGGACGTTGTCGATGGGGCGCTCGCCGCTGGTCTCGATCATCAGTTCGTATCCGTCGGCGAGCAGGCGGTCCATCAGCGGGATGAGCTCGCGCTCCTGCAGCAGCGGCTCGCCGCCGGTGAATTCGATGAGCTTCACAGGCGCGAGCTTGGCGATCTCGGCGATGACTTCGTTCTCGCTAAGCTTGTAGCCGCCGGTGAAGGTGTATTCGGAGTCGCACCAGGAGCAGCGCAGGTTGCAGCCGGCGAGGCGTACGAAGATGCAGGGGCGGCCGGCATAGCTCGATTCACCCTGTACGGACTTGTAGATTTCGATCAGGTACAAGAGCTACTCGTAATACGTGGCCGTGGTGGTGTCGGTCTCGTAGATGGTGCAGTCCTTCACGCTGACACGGCCGCCGGTCATCTCGCTGAGTTGCCTATTGGTTTCGTCGAAGAAGTAGCGCGCCAGGTTTTCTGCGGACGGGTTGATCTCGGTGAAGGGCTCGAGTTCGTTGAGCATCTGGTGGTCGATGCGGTCGATGACCGGACGCATGACCTGCTTCAGATCCTTGAAGTCGAGCAGGAGGCCGGCGTGGTCGAGCTCCTGGCCGCGCAACGTAATGCGCACCTTGTAGTTATGGCCGTGCGGGTTCTCGCACTTGCCTTTGTAATTGCGCAGATAATGACCGGAGGAAAATCCGCGCTCCACGGTTACTTCGTACATGTTCTGGGTAAGTCTCCCGGGCAAAAAGGCCCTTTCACCATTGTAACTTTTTATGGCGGGATCAGTGGCCGGGGCGGCGCTTGGCGCGCTCGCGCAGGCGGCGCTCCTCGGCTCGGCGGTCGACCTGTTCGAACATGGCGGTCATCACTCCGAAGAGCGCGACGACCAGACCTCCAAGTGTCAGAAAGAGCGCGGTCGTCTTCCAGAGCGATCCGTTGCCGGGAAGCCCAGGCTGGAAGGTCGGGCTGAGAAGGGTCATGCCGCAGGAGACGAGCGCGAAGAGCAGGAGAGTTGCGGCAAGAATGTAGAGATTGCGGGCCACTGATTCTACTTTATAGCGTTCACCGCAGGGCTTTTAGGTGCGGGCGAAGAAGTTTTCAACGGCGGTGATGTCCTGGGTGATGCGGTAGGGCGGCAGGCTCTCGATGAAGATGCGTCCGTAACGCTGGCGCTGGATGCGCGGGTCGAGCAGCATGAGCACGCCGCGGTCGTCGAGCGAGCGGATGAGGCGGCCGAAGCCCTGCTTGAGGGTGATGACCGCGGAGGGCACCTGATATTCGAAGAAGGGATTGCCGCCAGTTTCTTCGACGGCGCGCATGCGGGCCTGCACGACAGGATCGGTAGGGACCGCGAAGGGCAGGCGGTCGACGATGACGCAGCTCAAGGCTTCGCCCTGCACGTCGACGCCCTGCCAGAAGCTCGATGTGCCGAAGAGCACGGCGTTGGGCGTTTCGCGAAATTCTTCAAGCAACGCTTTGCGCGGGGCTGTTCCCTGCAGCAGCAGCGGGTAGCCGACTTCGACGAGGAGCCGCTCGTAGAGGTCGCGCATCTGCTGATAGCTGGTGAAGAGACAGAATGCGCGCCCCTCGGTGATGTCGAGCATGCGGCGGATGCGGCGCGCGGCTTCTTCCTGAAAATTGCTGTCGCGCGGATCGGGCATGTCGGGCGGCAGGTAGAGCAGCGCCTGCTCGCCGTAGCGGAAGTGCGAGGGCACGACGAGTTCGCGGGCGTCGCGCATGCCGAGACGCTTGCGGATGTGCGAGAAGCCTCCCTGCACGGTGAGCGTGGCCGAGGTGAGCACGACGCTCGGAAAATTTTCGAAGAGCAGCTCACCAAGCAGCTCAGAGACGTCGATGGGCGTGGCCTGCAGGTACGTCACAGGCCCCGAGCCCTGTCCACGGCCGCCGCGGCGTTCGAGCCAGAAGACGGTGTTGCGGTCGTCGGCTTCGAGGAGGAAGCGCAACTGCTCGCGGATGTCGGCGGTGCGCTTGCGGAGAGGCGCGGATTCTTCCACTCCGCGCAGGCGCTCGAGTTCGAGTTCGAGTCGATGCAGCGCGTCGGTGAGGGCGAGGTAGAGGTCGCCGCTGGCTTCGAGGAAGTCTTCACGATCGAGGAAAGGCATCCGGCCTTCGCTGGGCTGGCCGCGGTCTCCGTTGCGTGATTCGGAACGGCGGGGAGTGGGCAGAGCGGCGAAGAACAGGCGTGCCCGCTCGCGTGCGGTCTGGGCGGCTCCGATGATGCTGGAGTTCAGCGACTGTTTCGCGCGAAGCATGGCTTCGAGGTCGCGGGCGAGTTCCTCGAAGCGGATATTGCTGAGGCTGATGCCGAAGTAGCTGGACGCGACGTCTTCAAGTTCATGCGCTTCGTCGAAGATGACGATGCCCGCGTCGGGGAGGATGCCGGCGTCGGGCGCGGCCTTGGCTTGCAGTTTGACTGCGAGGTCGGCGAAGAAGAGGTGGTGATTGACGATGATGACGTCGCTCTCAGCGGCCCGGCGCCGCATTTCAGTGATGAAGCAGCGCTCGTAGTCTGGGCAGCTCTGGCCGAGACAGGCTTCGCTGCGCGCGTCGAGTTTGGACCAGAGCTGGCTGCTTTCGGGGAGATCGTCGAGCTCGACACGGTCGCCGGTCTCGGTGGTCTTCTCCCAGTCGGCGATCTGCTGATATTGCGAGATCTCTTCGAGGCCATTGAGGATCGGCTGACTGCGCAGCGCGTAGAGCTTGTGGCGGCAGAGGTAGTTGGCGCGGCCCTTCATATAGCAGACGCGCAGCGGGCCGAGCAGCGACTCGAGGAAGGGGACGTCCTTGAAGAAGAGCTGCTCCTGCAGGTTTTTCGTGCCGGTCGAGATGATGACACGGCGTCCCGAACGCAGAGCGGGCAGCAGATAGGCGAGGGTCTTGCCGGTGCCGGTTCCGGCCTCGACGATCAGGTGGCGGTTCTCGTCGAGGGCGCGTTCGACGGCCTGTGCCATTTCCAACTGGCCGCGGCGGAACTCGTAGGGTAACTGCGAGCGCGACAGCACGCCGCCAGGCGCGAAAAAATCGTAAAGCGAGGGCAGCGCGGGCACGGTTTGTGGTGTGGCGGACACGGCGAGTTCTTCTGGGTGAATATTCTCTAGGATATCCTGCTAAATTAAGGCATTTATATTGGCATCATATGATGATATTCTTGATGCGGAGAACATCGCAATGCGCACGACATTAGCGCTCGATGACGAGCTTCTGGCGAAGGCACAGTCCTATACAGGACTGAAGGAGAGAACTGCGCTGATCCGTGAGGCGTTGAAGGCGCTGATTGAGCGCGAAAGCGCGCAGAGACTGGCGCGCCTCGGCGGTACTGAGCCCAAATTGGCATCCATACCGCGCCGCAGGTCGAGAGGCACAGATCATTGATCCTCGCCGATACCTCGGTCTGGGTTGATCACCTGCATAAAGGAGATCCAACACTCGCAGCATTGCTTAACAACGGTCAAATTCTCTGCCATCCCTACATTCTGGGTGAAGTCGCGCTTGGACATCTGAGGCAGCGCAAGACCATCGTCAACGATCTGAAGAACTTGCCTCAGGCGACTGTCGCACGCGACGATGAGGTCCTGAGTATGATTGATCGCTGGGCGCTCTTCGGACGAGGAATAGGCTATGTCGATGCTCATTTGCTGGCTTCGATTCCTCTTTCGCCGGGCGCATTGTTGTGGACACGGGACAAGCGTTTGCGTACGGTTGCCGTTTCGCTCGGCTTGCATGCCAGCTTGAAATAGAAGGATCTCGGACTCCAGCCTGTGAAAGATTCCATCAAGAAAAAGCAACACTCAGAAAAGCCCGCGTCTTCTGACGCGCCAGTCTTTGCCATCGTCGGCCGGCCCAACGTAGGCAAGTCGACCCTCTTCAACCGACTCACGGGCTCGCGACGGTCGATTGTCGGGGACGAGCCGGGCATCACCCGCGACCGAATCTACGGCGAGGTGGAGTGGGCGGGCCGTGCAGCGCGCATCGTCGATACCGGCGGCATCGTCCCCGACGATGAGGCGCTCATTCCAGCGGAGATCTTTCGGCAGGCGAGGACGGCTCTCGACGAGGCCGATGCGATCGTGATGGTTGTCGACGGACGCACGGAGCTGGCGTCGCCGGACATCGACCTGGCGCGACTGCTGCTGCGCTCGGGCAAGCCGCTTTTTCTCGCGGTGAACAAGATCGATGTCGAGGCGCTGGATGCGTCGGCGGAGAATTTCCGCCAGCTCGGCATGAAGAACCTGGTGCCGATTTCCGCGGAGCACGGACACAACATTGGCGAACTGCTGGACGAAGTGTGGGCGGTGCTGCCGTTTCGGGATGAAAGCGATGAGGCCGAGCCGGTCGACGAAGAAACAACAGAGGCAGAGGGCGCGCAAGACACCGTGCATCGTACGCACGGTGAGTTTCAGCAGCACGAAACTCGCATTGCAATCATCGGACGGCCGAATGTCGGCAAATCTACGCTGCTGAACGCGCTCACGG
>Ga0335074_10007140_pt1 | contig 15489 bp, 12 predicted proteins | sample Lox_Sample_23_FD_206715 | JGI IMG/M metagenome (GOLD analysis project Ga0335074, IMG submission 206715) | Soil microbial communities from Loxahatchee National Wildlife Refuge, Florida, United States - Lox_Sample_2.3 | ecosystem: Environmental > Terrestrial > Soil > Wetlands | place: USA... | reverse complement strand
GGCAACCATGCCTGTGAGTGTTATGCGATTCATAATCGCCTTTGAGCAAGGCCCGTACCCGTCAGGCTTCGCCCTCGCCGAATCGCCGCCGGGCCGCGCGCATCAGGCGATCGAGCTGCAGCACGGACTCGTCGTCGGGCATCGCCGCGCGCTCGCCACGGTGAATCGGCACCGAGGCGAGCGCTCGCTCGATGTCCACCTCGAGCGCGTGCTCGCTCCCGCCTGCCCGGTCGCCGGCGAACTGGCCGGTGAATTGCAGGATCTGCCGGAGCACCCGCTCCGGGTCCGTTTGCAGTGCCTCGAAGTCCACCCACAGCATCTGCTCGCGTGTTATCTCCTCGATACAGCGCTCGAGCACACCCGTGCACGCCCGCACCGCCTCGCGTAGAAAGCGCTCGAGCACCTCGGCGGGGCAATCCCAGAGCGCGTACACGCGTATCATAGCGCTCCACATCCTGATGTTCGATGCCAGCACTTCGCCGGGGTGGCGCCCGATCCAGACGAACCGGCCCCGCGGGAAGAGCTTGCGCAGCATCGGGATGCGGAACGTGTGACCCGGGGACTTCAACAACAGCCGGCCACCGCCCGCAGCGGCGATACCCCGCACGAACTCCTGCCAGCGCTCGAGCGGCTCCGCGTTGCCGGACCAGGACGCGGCGCCGCATTCGAGCAGGCGCCGCGGGTCGATCAATCCGCGATAAATCGAGGGTTCCCCGAGCAGGAGGCGGGCGAACTCGTCTTCCTGCGGTCCGTGACTCGCGATCAAGCCCTGATCCATCGGTCGCTTCACCGCCGCTGTCCGCGGCGGCGCCGCCGTGAGAAAGCAGGTCGAGGGATTGAAGCACTGCCACGTCTGCGGAGTCGTCCACCCGCCGCAGGCATCGATCAGCTCGTGCACGACCGTCGTGCCCGAGCGCCACAAGCCGACGACGAAAACCGGATCCGCCGGAAGATCGCCGCGCGGGATGCGGCTGAGCTGCGTGCGCCAGTTGAGCTCGAACCAGTGGGCGGCCCAGCGCAACCGCAGGCCATAGCCGAGCGGCGCGCGGCCGGGTCGGCCGCCCTGACGGATCCAGTGCGCCAGCGCGCGCGCGCCGAACAAGGGCTGGAACTCAGAGCCAGGCCGGGCGGTCATCTGTCGATAACTGCCCGGCCCACCTTTCCGTTCCCACCGTGGCTTGCGCCGCCGCGCTGTGCTAGATAGGAAAGATGAGCAGAATCGATATCAAGACCCGCGACGGTCATTGTCCGAGCTACGAGTATCGCCCCACCGGCGCCGGCCCCTGGCCCGCCGTGCTCGTCTTCATGGACGGCCTCGCCATCCGCCCCGCCATGCTGCAGCTTGGCGAACGGCTGGCGACTCACGGCTACTTCGTGCTGCTGCCGGATCTTTTTTACCGGGCTGGCCCCTACGAGCCGATGGATCCGAAAGTCGTGTTCTCGGACCCCGAGAAACGCAAGGTTCTGATGGAGAAATTCTTCGCGACCGCGACCTCGGCCAACATCATGTCCGACACGAGAGCGTTTCTCGATTACCTCGCAGCGCAGCGCGACGTCAAACCCGGCGGCTGCGGCGTGACGGGCTACTGCATGGGGGGGCGCCTCGCGCTGATCGCGGCCGGAACGTACCCGGACCAGATCGTGGCGGCGGCCTCTTATCACGGCGGCCGGCTCGCGAACGACGATCCCGACAGTCCCCATCGACTCGCCTCGAAGATGAAAGCGCGGATCTATGTTGCCGGCGCCATCGAGGATCAATCCTTTCCGGATGACATGAAGGCCCGCCTCGAGAAGGCGCTTACCGCGGCCGGCGTCGACCATCAGATCGAGACCTACCCGGCCAGGCACGGCTGGGTATTTCCCGATTTCCCCGTCTACGACGCGACCGCCTGCGAGCGGCACTGGCAGACGATGCTCGCACTTTTCGAGTCGAAGCTGAAGCCCTGATCCAACTCATCGCATCCGCTGAGGCGCCCGTCCGCGCAGCGAGGCGCGAGTCGGCACCAGCGGGGTGCAACCGGGCGGCGCGGGGTGCATCGTGGTGCATCCCCACCCTTGGGTCCGCCCGGGCGGATGAGCGCCGATCCACCCTAACCGCTTGAAACGGCAAGCGGTCCGGCGAGTTCGCGCACGCTGCGCGCCGCATGCACGGGACTTGCAACCCCTGCACCAGGGGGAGCGCACGATGAGCGTACGGGTCCTGAATCTGCCGGCGGCGAATCGATTCGAAGAGGATCATGTCCTCAACCGAGAGGCGATCAAGCACGCCTTTCTAGACAATCTCTTCTGCGTGCAGGGCAAGACTCCAGCCCTGGCGACCCGCCACGACTACTACATGGCGCTTGCGTACACGGTGCGCGATCGGATGATGCACCGCTGGATCAGTACCGCCGAGACGTATACCTCTCACGGCTCGCGCACGGTCGCCTACCTCTCCGCCGAGTTTCTCATGGGTCCGCAGCTCGGCAACAATCTCGCGAGCCTCGGGATGCTCGAGCCGGTCCGTGAAGCCCTGGCGGAGCTCGGCTTCGATCTCGAGGACCTGCTCGAATGCGAGGACGAGCCGGGTCTCGGCAACGGCGGTCTCGGCCGCCTGGCCGCCTGCTTCCTCGACTCCATGGCGACTCTCGAGATCCCTTCGCTCGGCTATGGGATCCGCTACGAGTTCGGCATCTTCCACCAGGAGATCAGTGACGGTTGGCAGGTCGAGCGCACCGACAAATGGCTGCGCTTCGGCAACCCCTGGGAAATCGCGCGGCCGGAGTGGGCGGTGGAGGTGAGGCTCGGCGGCCGCACGGAGCACTACCTCGATCACGAGGGTCGCCTGCGGGTGCGCTGGCTCGCGCACCGCATCGTCAACGGCGTGCCATACGACACGCCGATCCTCGGCTATCGAGTCAATACCGCCAACACGCTGCGCCTCTGGCGCGCCGAGGCACCCGAGTCGTTCGATTTCGCGGTCTTCAACCGCGGCGACTACTACGGAGCGGTCAATCAGAAGGTGGTCTCGGAGAATCTGAGCAAGGTGCTCTATCCCAACGACGAAGTGATCCAGGGCAAGGAGCTGAGGCTCGAGCAGCAGTATTTCTTCGTGTGCTGCTCCCTGCAGGACATGCTGCGCATTTTGCGCGTGCAGCAGATCCCGCTCGAGCGCTTTCACGAGAAATTCGCCGTCCAGCTGAACGATACCCACCCCGCGATCGCGGTCGCCGAGCTGATGCGGCTGCTCGTCGATGAGCACGCCATGGAGTGGGACGCGGCCTGGGAAATCACCCGCCGCACCTTCGCTTACACCAACCATACCCTCCTGCCCGAGGCGCTCGAGCACTGGCCGATCGCGGTCTTCGCCAAGGTGCTGCCGCGTCATCTCGAGATCATCTACGAGATCAATGCGCGCTTTCTCGATGAAGTGCGCATCCGCTTCTTCGGTGACGAGGAGCGGATCGCGCGCCTGTCGCTCATCGACGAGCACGGTCCACGCCATGTGCGCATGGCGCACCTCGCCTGTGTGGGCAGCCACGCGGTGAACGGAGTGGCGCAGCTGCACAGCCGATTGCTCCAGGAGAGCCTCCTCAGGGACTTTCACGACCTCTGGCCCGGCAAATTCAGCAACAAGACCAACGGCGTGACGCCGCGCCGCTTCCTCGCGCTCGCCAATCCGCGGCTCGCCCGGCTGCTCTGCGAGGCGATCGGCGGTGACTGGATGTGCGGCCTCGAGCGCCTGCGCGAGCTCGAGCACCTGGCGGACGATCCGGCTTTCCAGCGGCGCTGGCGCCAGATCAAGCGCGCCAACAAGGAGGATCTGGCCGCCTACACCCGTGACCGCACCGGTGTGGCGATCGATCCGGACTCGCTGTTCGACGTGCAGGTGAAGCGCATTCACGAGTACAAGCGCCAGCACCTGAACATCCTGCACGTGATCGCGCTCTATCACCGGCTGCGATGCGATCCCCATGCCGAGGTCCACCCGCGCACGGTCATTTTCGGCGGCAAGGCCGCTCCCGGCTACCACCTCGCCAAGCTCATCATCAAGCTCATCCATTCGGTGGCCGATGTCGTCAATCGCGATCCGGCGGTACGCGAGCGCCTGAAGGTCGTATTTCTGCCGAACTTCAACGTCAAGAATGGTCAGCGCGTCTATCCCGCCGCCGACCTCTCCGAGCAGATCTCGACCGCCGGCAAGGAGGCATCCGGCACCGGCAACATGAAGTTCTGCATGAACGGCGCGCTCACGATCGGCACTCAGGATGGTGCGAACATCGAGATCTGCCACGAGGTTGGCGCGCAGAACCTCTTCATGTTCGGTCTCACCGCCTCCGAGGTCGAGTCGTTGCGTGCCGGCGGTTATCGTCCCGCCGCCTTCTACGAGAGCAACCCGGAGCTGCGCCAGGCGCTCGATCTCATCGGCGAGGGTTTCTTCTCCCGCGGCGATTGCGGGCTGTTCCGCCCGCTCGTGGATGCGCTCCTGCGTCGGGACACCTTCATGCTTCTCGCTGACTTTCAGTCGTACCTCGACTGCCAGATGCAGGTCGGCCAGGCCTACGAGGACGCGCAGCGCTGGACCCGGATGTCCATTCTCAATGTCGCGCGCTCGGGGCTTTTCTCCTCGGATCGCACCGTGCGCGAATACGCCGACGAGATATGGCGCGTGCCGGCGGTGCCGATCAAACTCGGCTAGGGGAGCGGCCGGTTCAGCCAGCCGGGCTCCGGCAGCCGGGCGAAGGCCTCGCGCAGGGCTTCGCTCCACAGGTCGCGCAGACTGTGGAAGTACTCATCGTCCGCGTCGATGCTCATTTGCCGGGCGACCGAGTAGCGGTCGCGCTTGACGATGACGAGGTCGAGCGGCGGCCCGACGGCGAGGTTCGACCGTATGGTCGAGTCCATCGAGACGAGCGCGCATTTCGCGCCCTCGCTCAGGCTGCTGCTGCGGCGGATGACCCGGTCCATGATCGGCTTGCCGTATTTCGACTCGCCGATCTGAAAGTAGGTCGTCTCCGGCGTGGCCTCGATGAAGTTGCCCGCGGCGTAGATGCTGAAGAGGCGCGGCGCCTCGCCGCGAATCTGTCCACCGAGGATGAGGCTCGCGTTGAACTCGACGCCGAAGTCCTTGAGAGCGGCCGCATCCCGCCGGTGGATCTCCCGCAGCGCATCGCCCGCAAGACGCGCCGCCTCGAACAGGTTGGGACAGGTGAGCAGGCTCGATGCGCCGTCGGCGCCCGCCATCTGTTCGTAGAGGATGCTGGCCACGGCCTGCGTGATGGCGAGATTGCCGGCGCTCTGCAGCACCAGCACGCGGTCGCCCGGCCTCTGGAACACCGTGGTCTTGCGGAAGGTGTTGATCTGATCGACTCCGGCGCTGGTGCGCGAGTCGGAGAGGAACACGAGGCCCGTATCGAGCAGCATGGCCACGCAGTAGGTCATTTGAAAGGAGTCTCCGGTTTGCGATTCTTCGCTATTGCGAGTCGCAGGCTCTGGCGGTCACACTGACGTCCATGACTTCCTGGCCACCGCCCCGGCGCATGCCCCGGACGGGCGCCGCATCGAGGTAGTCGCGGCCGATCGCGAGGCGGCAGTGCCTTTGCCCGGCAGGCTCCCTGTGAGTCACATCGATACCATGCCAGCCCTTCTCGTCGCTCAGCCACACCTCGACCCACGCATGGCTCGCGGTAGCGCCGTCCTCGGCCGCTCCGGAGCAGAGATAGCCGCTGACGTAGCGCGCGGGAATGCCCGCCGTTCGGCAGCACGCGATCAGCACGTGCGCCTGGTCCTGACAGACACCCTCGCCGCGCGCGAGTGCCGCGCCCGCGGGATCCTCGACACGGGTCGTGCCCGGACGGTATTGAACTCTCTCATATACGCCTGCGACCAGATCGTACACGCGCCGGCGAATCGGACCGCGGCCTTCGAGATGCGTGCGCGCCAGAGCGGCGATCTCGTCATCAGGCGCCGTCAGGGCGGTGGGTGCCAGATACGCGAGCGGCGAGAGCGTTTCTGCATGACGCATGATGTCCTCGGTAGCCGCGATCTCGACTGCGCCCGCTACGAGGATCGAGATTTCACGGTGAGGCTCCTCCAGGGTCAACAGGTGCGTGATATTGCCGTGGGCGTCGACCTGCTCGGTGCGGCGGCCGGGAGCGTGGATGGACCACGCCAGCACCCGCTGGCCGCCGTCGCGGCGCGGGGTGAGCCGCAGCGTCTGGGCGGTGTACTTGACCGATTCCTGGTAGCGATAGATGGTGCGGTGAGAGAGGGTCAGCTGCATGGGGCACCTATGCGGCAGGCAGCAGAAAGTCGTCCGCGATCCGCGTGCCGAGGTCGCGCAGCCTCACCTGGAAGCGGTCGAGGAACGCCGGCAGCCCTTCGGCACAGAAGTCATCGAACCGGCCAAAATGAAACTGCGCGTGCAGCTCTCCGACCCGCCGGCAGGTCTCCGGGGAGCGGCCGTTCGCGACCGCCGCCAGGTTCGACTGCAGCTCATCGAGGCAGCGGTGCACGCTCTGCGGCAGATCATCGCGCATCAGCAGCATCTGCGTCACGCGCTGCGGCGTGACGCTGTCGCGGTAGAGCCGGCGAAAGATCTCGAAGGCGGACATGGCGCGCAGCAGCACGGCCCACTCCGAGGCTTCGGCGCGCAGCCGCTCGCCGCGGCCGCCCGGGTCGCGCCATCGGGACTCGAGCAGCCGGGTCGTGCTGTCCGCCCGCTCGATGAAGGTTCCGATGCGCGTGAAGTGCAGTGCTTCGTCGCGCAGCAGTGTGGCCGCGGTGACACCGCGGGTCAGATGCGCCCGATACTTGACCCATTCGAGGAATTCGCCGCGCGCCGACTCGCGCATCGCAGCCGTGACTGAAATCGATTCGAGGTAAGTGCTGTTCAGCACCTCCCAGACCTCCGATGTGATCGTGCCCCGCACCGCGCGCGCGTTCTCGCGCGCGGCGCGCAGGCATTGCACGATGCTTCCCGGGTGGCGCCGGTCGAAGGCGAGAAATTCGAACGCCGCGTTGGCCGTGAGCCGCTCGTGGTACTCGAGGAAGACGCTCGCGACGCCCATCGACACCAGCGTCGCATGCCAACCCTGCAGGACCGCCTCCGGCGCCCGCGGCAAGAGCGAGAGTCGCTGATGCGCGTCGATCATGCGCGCCAGGTTCTCGGCGCGCTCGAGATAACGCGACATCCAGTAAAGGTGGTCCGCGGTGCGGCTCAGCATCTCAGACTCCCAGCACCCAGGTGTCCTTGGTGCCGCCGCCCTGGGAGGAGTTGACGATGAGCGAGCCCTCGCGCAGGGCGACCCGCGTCAGTCCTCCGGGCACGACATTGACGTCTTCTCCCGAGACCACGAACGGGCGCAGGTCGATGTGCCGGGGACTCACCTGCGCGTCCGCGAACGTCGGCGAGGTGGACAGGGCAAGCGTCGGCTGCGCGATGTAGCGTTCCGGGTGCGCCCCGATGCGCGCGCGAAAGTCCTCGAGCTGCGTGCTGCTCGCGGCCGGTCCGATCAGCATGCCATAGCCCCCGGCGCCGTGAACCTCCTTCACCACCAGCTCCGGCAGGTGAGCGAGCACGTAGGCGCGGTCGGCGGGGTCGCTCAGAATCCAGGTCTGAACGTTCTCGATCAGCGGCTCCTCGTCCAGATAGAAGCGGATCATCTGCGGTACATAGGGGTAGATCGACTTGTCGTCGGCGACGCCGGTGCCGATGGCATTGGCGATGGTGAGATGCCCGGCTCGGTAGACGGTGAGCAGGCCCGGCACGCCCAGGCTCGAGTCGGGACGGAACGACAGCGGATCGAGGAAATCGTCGTCGACGCGCCGGTAGAGGACGTCCACGCGCTGCGGACCGCGCGTCGTGCGCATGTAGAGGACATCGTCGAGCACGAAGAGATCCTGGCCTTCCACCAGCTCGATCCCCATCTGCTGGGCGAGGAAGGCGTGCTCGAAATAGGCGCTGTTGTACATGCCGGGTGTGAGCAGCACCACCGTCGGGTCGGTGACGGCGGCCGGCGCGATGCTCTTCAGGTTCTCGAGCAGCAGGTCCGGATATTGCTCGACCGGCTCGACCGGGTGCTGCGCGAAAAGCTCCGGAAAGAGCCGCATCATCATCTTGCGGTTCTCGAGCATGTAGGAAACGCCGGAGGGAACCCGCAGGTTGTCCTCCAGCACGCGAAACCGTCCGTCGGCGTCGCGCACCACATCGATGCCGGCGATGTGCGCGTAGATGCCGCCCGGGACGTCGATTCCCTGCATCTCCGGACGATACTGCAGGTTGCAGAGGATGCGCTCGGGCGGAATGACACCGGCGTGGAGGATGCGCTGCGCATGGTAGACGTCGCGGATGAAGGCATTCAATGCCCGCACGCGCTGCTTCAGTCCCGCCTCGAGACGCGCCCATTCCGCCGCCGGAATGATGCGCGGCACGATATCGAAAGGAATGAGCCGCTCGGTGCCGGCGTTCTCGCCGTACACCGCGAACGTGATTCCCACCCGGTGAAAGAGCGCGTCGGCTTCGGCGCGCTTCTGTGCAAGGAGCTCGGCGGGCTGTGCCGCCAACCAGCGGCAGTAGGCGGCGCAATGCGCGCGCGGCGCGCCCCCCGCGTCGAGCATCTCATCGTATGGGCCCCCCGGCACGTCGCCCCCCGCACTTGAATCGAGCATTCCGCAACTGCCAAGCGAGATCCATGCCAGGGCTTCCGGCCGTACCCGAATGGGGAAGCGCGGTCCCGGTGCCCCATTTTGGGGCAGCAGGTCGCGGCCCGTGCGCCGTCCTTGTGCCTGCCGGCAGATCCGGGCGCCTCTCGGCTCGGGCGCGCCTCAGCGAAATGCGGCGGTGAACCCTGCGAACACGTTGAACCCGGGCGCCGGCTCGAAGTAGCCGGCGTTCGAGTCATCCACGATGACCGAGCCCACGTAGCGCCGGTTCAGGATGTTGTTGACGCGCAGGAACGCGCTGAGTCGCGTGGAGCCGAGCTCCGTCGCATAGCCGCCCGCCACATCGAAGACGGCATAGGCGGCCGCGAAGGCGGTATTCGCGTCGTTGGCCGCGATCGTGCTCATGTACTGACCGGTGATGTTGGCATTCCAGCCGAGCTCCCCGCCCCAGCTCAATCGGGCGTAGGCGTCACTGCGCGGGACCCCCGGTAAACGGTTGCCGGAGCCGATGAGCAGCGTCGGTTGCGAGCAGGGCGCGGTGACACAGGTCCGATAGCCATCGATGTAGATCGCCTCGACGTAGGTGTAGGCGACCTGCGCCCGCCACTGGCCGGAGAACCGGTAGTCGACCGAAGCCTGCGCGCCGCTGCGACGGGTGCGGCCCGCATTCTGGTAGGTCGAGCGTCCGCCGGCGTTCGTCGCGACGACGATCTCGTCATCGGTGCGCGTATCGAAGGCGGCGAGGTCGGCGGAGAGATACCGGCCGGCCGCGATCTTCGCGCCGATCTCGCCGTTGTTGCTGCGGGCTGGCTGCAGCGCGAAGTTCAGGCCCGGCGAGCCGTTCGGGCGATAGGCGAGCTCCGAGTCAAGAGGCGTCTGGAAGCCCTTGCCGTACGAGGCATAGAGGTGCAGCCACGGGCTTGCCGCAAAGAGAAGCCCGGCGACCGGCGAGGTGGCCGTGTAGGTGATCGCGCCGCTGTCATTGCCGTTGGTCGGGGTGATGTAATTGTCTACCGAGATGAAGCGCACCTCGCTGTGACGCACGCCCGCGGTCAGACTCCAGTGCGGTGCGAATCTCCAGTTCGCCTGCGTGTACTCGTCGATGTCCTTGGCGATGTCGTTTTCGTTGCGCCGCAGAGCGCCCGCCACGCCCAGGAGATTGCCGGAGAAATTGTTGTAGCCCCGGCGAAGCTCGTTTTGGGTATCGAAACTCACGCCCGCAATCCATGAGAACGGGCGACCGCCGAGCGGTCCCTGCCAGGTCCAGCGGGTATCCCCCCCGCCGAAACCACGGTTGAGCGATACGACGCCTCCCGAGCTCGTAGGCGCCTTCTGCGCCGCGACCGGAATCGAGAGGAACTGCAGCACCGTGCGATGACCGTAGTAGCCCATCAGTCGGATCGACTGGTGGTCCGTGAGACCGAGGGTGTAGATGAGGCCGCCCTGCTGCTGATCGAGGCTCTTGCGGGTATCGAATTGCAGCGCCGCCGGCGCGGTTTGATCCGGATTGGCCGCGAGCTGCGCGGCGGTGAGGCCGAGCGGATCGTCTGCGTCCGGTCGGGACAGGATGTTGGCAACGAACGTCAGTGTGTTGCGCGGACCGAAGGTGTAGTTCACCTTGGAGTTGAAAGACTCGTTGCGCGCCCCCTGGTGCGGCCGGTAGCCGTCCCAGGAGAAGTGAGTGAAGTCGAGGTTGTAGGCGAGCGGGCCCACCGCATCGCTCGCATCGACCCCGGCACGCACCTGGCCGAAGCTGCCATAGCCCAGTTTCGTGCGAATCTCGCCGGGGGCGGTACCGTCGGCCGTGAAGATCTGGATGACCCCGCCGGAAGCGTTGCCGTAGAGCGCCGAGAACGGTCCCTCCAGGACCTCCACCCGCTGCGCGGAATCGAGATTGAACTGCGAGATCTGACCCTGGCCGTCGGGACCGGTCTGCGGGATGCCGTCCTGGTAGATGCGCACGCCCCGTATCCCGAAGGTCGAATTGGCGCCAATGCCGCGGATCGAGACCTGCTGATCCTGGGCATAGTTGTGGCGGTCGAATGCCAGCAGGCCAGGGACGAAGCCGATGTCGTCGGCAAGATTGATTCCGAGCGCATCCTGGCGCAGCTCCGCCGCGGGCACGTCGCTGATGGAGGCCGCGACGTCATAGGCCGGCATCTGGATGCGCGTCGCGGTGACCACGACGTCGTTGAGCGCGGATGCGTCCGCGGCGCGCGCCGGGCGCGCGCCGAAGGCGTAGGCGCCGAGCAGGATCGCGAGCGCTGCGACCGCGGGCCGCGCCGAGTACCGTTGGTGCATCATCACAGGCGGCTCTCGTCAGCAGACGGCGGATTATTGCGCGGAAGAATTGGGGGTTCCACGGCTACGACGGCATGTCGGCCGCCGTTGTGCCGGGCGCGTGACAGTCGGGCGGATCGCCAGAGATTTTCGCTAGCCGGCGTTCGCAATTTTCTCGATTCGACCCGCGGGCGGCGCCTCAGGGAGTGATCTGCGGCGCGACTTCCACGGCAAAGCCGACGGAGCGGGCGATGAAGCACAGGTGATGGGCCTTTTCATGCAGAGCCAGGGCCCGATCGCGATCCCCACCCTTCGCCAGCGTCACTCGCGGCTTCAGCACCACGCGTACGAACGCGCCGCCGCCATCGCTCTCCTCCTCGAGGGTGCCGCCGGCCTCGTCCCGGTACTCGAGCACGACGATGCCGTTGATCGCGCAAAGATGCAGATACCACAGCATGTGGCAGCCGGCGAGACTCGCGACCAGCAGCTCCTCCGGGTTGTATCGCGCCCGATCCCCCCGGAACGCCGGATCGCTCGAGCCCGGGATCGGCGGCTTGCCCACCGCGCTGATCTCGTGATCCCGCCGATAGCTGTCATAGGACCGCGTCCCGGTACCGTCGTTGCCCGTCCAGGCGACACTCACGGCGTATTGGTGTTGTTTGCCCATGGCGTACTCCTTATGCGGCGAGTTGCGAGCGGCCAGTCGCAGCATAGCTCCTGCCCCCGCCGCATCCAACGCGCACCGCACGCGCCGCCTCCGGTCCATCGGCTTCCGCTCAGTCGGCCTCCGGCACCGCGGTGAGGGCCCGCGGCTTGCCGCGGCGCAGCAGGCGAATCTCGACTTCCCGCCCCGCGCGCTCGGCGGTGAGCAACCGATGGAGGCTGTCGACGCCGGTGATGTCCTCGCCGTCGAGCTCGAGCAGGAGGTCGCCGCGCTCGAGACCCGCATGCTGCGCCGGCCCGTCGGGCATGACCTCGGCCACCATCACCGCACCGGAGTGCGCGCGCTCGAGCGCGCGCGCTAGGCGCCGATCCAGCACGATCGTCTGACCGGCGAGCTTCAGCCGGCTGCGCCGCACGCGCCCATGATGCATCAGCTGGTAGGCGACCTCGACGGCGGTGTCGATCCCGATCGCGAAGCAGATCCCCTGCGCGCCGCCTGCCACCGCGGTGTTGATGCCGATGACCCGGCCCGACGCGTCCGCGAGGGGACCGCCGGAATTTCCCGGATTGAGCGGTGCATCCGTCTGAATGACGCTCTCGATCAGGCGCCCGGAAGCCGTGCGCAACGTGCGTCCGAGCGCGCTCACGATCCCGGCCGTGACGGTCGCCTGATAGCCGAGCGGATTGCCGATCGCAATGACCAGCTGACCGACACGCAGCGCCGCCGAGCTGCCGAACGTCGCGTGAGGAAGCCCGTTGCCGCTCAGTCGCAGAACCGCAAGATCGGTGGCCGGGTCGTCTCCGACGCGCACGGCATCGCAGACGCGGCCATCCGCGAGCGATACCACGGCGCTCTCGGCCCGCTGCGCGACATGACTGTTCGTGAGCAGGAAGCCGTCGGGTGTGTAGATGACTCCGGAGCCGGTGCCACGCGCGCGACCGCTCGCGGAGCGGGCCTCGATGCCGGCGACGGCGGGCCCGACACTCTCGGCGCTTTGCGAGAGGAGCCTCGAGTAGGGGTCGAGCTCGGAGTCGATGTTCTGGCCGTCCGCCATTCGGGCAGCATCGGGACCTCGAGCGGCGTTTTCACCCGGCCGAACGGCCGGGTCATTCCCCGTCGTCCGGCCGGTGCCGCCCCGGGCTGGCGCCCTGCAGACTTCCCGCTATCCTTGCGTGGAGAGTTTCCATGGCTCATGAATCCAACCTTCTTTCTGCGCTGTCCGATTCGTTGGGCACGCGATTCGTCACCGCCAAGCAAAGCGTCGCGTCGGTGAAAGTGTCGGCCACAGCCTATCTCGGGGCGATCCTGTGGCGGAACGAGCTGCTCGTGACCTCCGAGCAGTCGCTTCCCGGGCGGGACGCATTCGAGGCGATCCTCCCCGACGGCTCGTGCATGCGGGGCAGGCTGGCCGGACGTGATGCCGCCACCAATGTCGCGGTCATCCGACTCGATCGATCCGTCAGCGCGCCCACTCTGTCGGCAGCTCCACCCCGGATCGGGAGCCTCGTCATCGCGGCGGGTTCCGACGGCGAAGGCCGCCCGAGCGCGAGACTCGGCCTGGTGAATGCCGTCGGTCCGGAGTGGCACAGCATGCGGGGCGGACGAATCGAGGCCCGCATTCAGCTCGACATCCGGCTCGCCGCGAGCGAGGAGGGTGGGCCGGCGTTCGATGCCGCCGGCGACTGGCTCGGCATGACGACCTTTGGTCCCCGCGGCCAGATCCTGGCGATTCCCGCCGCGACCGTGGAGCGCATTGCCCCGGTGCTGTCGGCGAGCGGGCGTGTGCCACGGGGATGGCTCGGTGTCGCGCTGCGTCCGGTGGCGGTCCCCGACGAGCTGCGCGAGGCTGCGGGAGAGGTGAGCGGGTTGATGGTCATGTCGCTGACCCCCGAAGGGCCCGCGGCCAAGGCCGGGATCGTCGCCGGAGACATCATTCTGTCGCTCGATGGCATCTCCGCGCGCCGCCCGCGAGGCGTGCTCGCGCACCTGGGCGGCGACAGCATCGGCAAGCCCGTCTCCCTGCGGCTCATTCGCGGTGGCGGCATCATCATCATCGAAGTCGCGGTCAGCGAACGGCCGCCGGCATGAGCCAGCCCATCCTCGGGTCGCTCAGTCAGAGTCTGCGTGTGGCGATCGCCGCCCGAGGCGCCGAGCGCACGGCCGCGCTGCGCGGCTTGCTCGAATCCTTGGGGCACGTGGCGGCGATGGACGACGAGCCGGCCGATGTCGTGCTCGCCGATGCGGAGCGTCCGCGGGATGAGGATCGCGCGACCGTGGTGCTGGGCGGCACCGACACCGGCGCGCAGGGGCTTCTGCCCGCGACCGCCTCGCCCGCGGAGATCGATGCGGCGCTGCGTGCCGTGGCGCGCGGTCTGATCGTCAGGTCCGCGCCGAGGCGCACTCCCGGATTCAGAGCCGCCACGGACAGCGAGCCACGGACTCTGCTGACACCGCGCGAGGCGCAGGTGCTCGACGCCATCGCCGACGGCCTGACCAACAAGGCGATCGCCCGCCGCCTCGGCATCTCGCTGCACACGGTGAAGTTTCACGTCGAATCCGTGTTCCGCAAGCTCGATGCGAGCACGCGCACCGAGGCGGTCGCGCGGGCCGGGGAACGGCGGCGTCAGGAGACGATCGACCTCTGAGCGCCGCGCCGGATCAAACTCATACTCGCCGCCGCCGCCGATGCTCCCGGTAGGCGTCGAAGACCGCCCCATCGAGGCCCTCGGGTCTGGCGGTGATCGCCGCGGCGCCGAGCGCGCGCAGCGCGCGTACATTGCCGGCAAGGGTGTTGCAGTACTCCACCGCCGCCAGCGCCCGGTAGGCGCCGAGCGGCTCCCTCGCTTCGGCTTCCGGCAGCGCGCGCAGGCGCGCGCTCTCCAGTCCCGCGATCAACGCGAAGTGCTTCGGGCTCAGGAGACGCACCGCCGCGACGAGCTGCTCGGTCGCCGAGGCATCTTCGAGGTCCGTGAGCAGCACGACGAGACTGCGCCGATGGGCCAGGGCTCGGATCCGGGCTGCGGCCAGCACGGGATTTGACTCGCCGGCCTGCACCTGACAGGCCGCCAGGACCCTGCGGATGCGCGCGACCGCGACATCGCCCCGCGCCGCCGCGAGCGCCGCCAGCGGTTGCGCCGCGAAGACCAACAGGCCGACGGCGTCATCCAGCTCCGCCGCGCGTTGCGCGAGCCGCGCGGCAACATTGACATAGAGACTCAGACGATCGACTTCGCCTGCCGCCAGCCCGCTCGCGCGCCCCGAGTCGATTGCGACCAGGATCTCGAGATGTTGGTCTTCGGTCATCTCGCGGCTGATCGGGCGCCGCCTGCGGGCGCTCGCCTTCCAGTCGATGAGGCGCAGTGGATCGCCGCGCCGGTAGTCGCGCAGCTGCAGCAGCTCCGTGCCGCTTCCCCGCGTTCGCGCGCGCTGCTCGCCGGCCGGCAGGCTGCCGCGAGCCGTGCCGGAGCGCGCCAGGAGGTCGGGCACGACCGTTACGGTGCAGGCGGCCTCCATCGGTCGCGACCACCATGCGAGCCCGAGCGCCCCGCCGACGCGGATGACGGGCGCCGGCCACACGATCGGACCCAACCTGCGACCGACGGCCTCGAGATCCGTCGCGGTCTCGAGGCCGCGCTGCACTTTCAGGGACTCCACCCGCGGCTCGGCTCCGACCTCCGCCGGCACGGAGAGCGCAGCCTGGATTCGCAACAGGTCGCGGTCGCTTTGGCGGAAGGCGAGCCGCAGCCGTTGCCGGCGCCCGAGGAGCCAGCGATCTTCGGTCACGAGTCGCAGCTCGAGCCGGGTCCGCCCGAGCACCGAAGCCTCGTAAGCGAGCCCGAGCAGCAAGGCTGCCGCCGGGAGACACCACCAGCGCGCGAAGGCAACGCTCCACTCCCCGAGGA
>Ga0335074_10007138_pt1 | contig 15490 bp, 17 predicted proteins | sample Lox_Sample_23_FD_206715 | JGI IMG/M metagenome (GOLD analysis project Ga0335074, IMG submission 206715) | Soil microbial communities from Loxahatchee National Wildlife Refuge, Florida, United States - Lox_Sample_2.3 | ecosystem: Environmental > Terrestrial > Soil > Wetlands | place: USA... | reverse complement strand
GTTCAGGAAGTCAGCGCCGGGACCGCGGAGGAGTCCAAGCTGGCCGGCGACGACCAAGCCGCCGACCCGCTGCCTGGATGAGCCGCAGGACTACCAAGCTCAAGGCCTGGGACGTGAGAAATCCCATCCCCTCAGGGTGCTGAGCCGACGACGTTGACCCGGACTGGCCTTACCGTTTCGGTTCGTTTGGGTGCCGTCCGAAGAGCTCGCGCCAGTCATCTTCGCCCATGTCGATGTCGTACTTCCTCGCCGCCGCCTGGATTCGCTGCCAGGCCTCATCGCGCTCCTCATCGGTAACGCCTTCCACCTGGTCAAACCGGGCAATAGCGTTCCGCACGTGCTCCGCGTCGTGGATGGGCTCCTTGCGTTCCCTGGGAAAGGCGAACTCGGCGTCAGCCAGGCGGTCCTTCTCTGCCGTGGTCAGACCCTCCGATGTCCGCGGGACGTCCTCCCCGTGAGCCCGCTCTTCCCTGACCTCACGAGCAATCTCGATATTGCGTCGCGCAGCTTCCTTTTGCTTGTCTGTCGACATCGCCGTCCTCCCGACTGAGTTGCGCCTGCGGCTAAAGCCCGGCACCTCCTGCCTCCGTCCAGCTTCATGCCCGGCAGGTCGGCCGACGTCACACTTTCCGGACAATTCATATAGGGGACAAGAGCGCGTAGAGTCCCGTGTTGACTGCGTCACAGGGGTGCCGGACGAGGGCGCCGAGCTAGCCGGGGCGGGGACTGACGTGGCAGACGGATCAATGGCCGGTACGGGCGGAGTCTCGCCGCAGACACCCGCTAACCGGGATCCTGCCGGCGCCGGAGGCCAGCATGGCTCGCTGCCGAAGGCGGCGACAACCAGCCAGTTGAAGCGGGGCCACGAGCTCAGGATGTGACCCTGCCGGCTCGGTGCGGCAGCTTCCAGCCAGGGCGGACGAAGTGGCACGTGTACCCGTCGGGGTACCTCTCCAGGTAATCCTGGTGCTCGGGCTCGGCCTCCCAGAACGCGCCGGCCGGCGACACCTCGGTGACCACCTTGCCCGGCCACAGGCCGGAGGCGTCGACGTCGGCGATCGTGTCCTCGGCGGTCTGCTTCTGCGCGTCGCTGAGGTAGAAGATGGCCGACCGGTAGCTGGTCCCGCGGTCGTTACCCTGCCGGTTCACGGTGGTCGGGTCGTGGATCTGGAAGAAGAACTCCAGGAGGTCGCGGTAGGAGATCCGGTCCGGGTCGAAGGTGATCTCGATCGCCTCGGCGTGGCCGTGGTGGTTGCGGTAGGTGGCGTCCGGTACGTCGCCGCCGGTGTAGCCGACCCTGGTCGAGAGCACGCCGGGGAGCTTGCGGATGAGATCCTGCACGCCCCAGAAGCAGCCGCCGGCCAGGATGGCCTTCTCGGTCGTCATGATGCCCTCCCGGTGTCGTTTGCGGATTCGAACAGGCTGCGATAAGCGCCGTAGCCCTCGCGGTCCAGGTCATCGACCGGGATGAAGCGGAGGGCGGCGGAGTTGATGCAGTAACGCAGACCCCCGGCTTCGGCGGGCCCGTCGCGGAAAACGTGGCCGAGGTGACTGTCGGCACCGGCCGAACGGACCTCGGTCCTGAGCATCAGGCGGCTGAAGTCACGTCGCTCGACCACGCGGCCCGGCTCGATCGGCACCGTGAAGCTCGGCCAGCCGGTGCGGCTGTCGTACTTGTTGAGCGAGGCAAACAGCGGCTCGCCGGACACGACGTCGACGTAGATGCCGGGTTCCTTGTTATTCCAGTACTGGTTGCTGAACGCTGGCTCGGTGCCGTTCCGCTGGGTGACGCGGTATTGCTCCGGGGTTAGCTGGGAGAGGGCCTCGGGGTCCTTGCCGTAACTGTCTGACACGTCAGATCCTTCGCTAAGGTGCGACCCGCTGGGTGCGGACGCATGATGCACAGCTATACAACCCCGCGCCGGCCACCGCTATTTCAGCGGATCCCGTTCATCGATGCCCCGTTCGTACTCGCCGCCAGAGGGCGCGGGCAGGCTGTGATAGCCGGCGCGAGTGATGGCCCGATCGGCGGCTCCCGCCGACGATCCCGGGCGCCAGAATCCGTTGCAGAACTGCTGGGTAGGCCCAGACAGGCGCGGCGGACGCAGACGGTGTAAGTCTCCTAGCTTTCCGCGAGTTCCTGCCAGGTCACCGCAGCCTGATCAAGGGGCGCGTCATGGAACGGCAGGTCCTTGTCTTCGGACCGGCCGATCCGCCAATCCGGCGGCCCCGTACACCCATTGTGCCCCCGCTTTCCGCGCGGTAGTCCGAACGGTAGCGGGCGGGTCTTAGCCTCGCGCGAGGCGCGCCTTCGCCATCATCCCCAGGTTGACGGCCATGGCACTTTCCGACAGCGCGGCCAGCAACTTGCTGAGTTCCACCAGGTCATCCGAGTCAGGGGTGGCATCCCCGTCGTCGAGACGGTGTTGTGCTTCCCTCGCCGAGTTAACCGCTTCGTGCAGAGCGCGATGTACGCCGATCGTCGTTGGGTCGGTACTGCTCATGTCGCTCCTCTGCTCGGTAAGCGGCCTATGCCTACTGCATACGTCGTCACGGTTACTGGCGGCCAGGATACGCAGAAATGGAACTGGCGGCGGCCTGCGTGGCCCGCCGCGCCGGGCCGGCCACAGCAGTATCTCAGTACGTGATGCCGGGAAACTGCTCGCGGGCGTGCTCCAGCTGGCGGCTCCACTCGCGGGGCCAGCCGAACGCGCGGGCGGCCTGGTCGCTCATGTCGGCGGCCGCGGCACCGCTGGTGAAGTGGACGTACTCGCCCCAGTTCATCCGCCGCGTGTAGGTGCCGCTTGAGTCGCGCGGGAAGTGCCGGGCCAGCTCCCGGAAGAACCTGTTCATGACCCCCGCCCGACCGCAGTCCCGCCATAGCGGGTAGAACCAGTCGCGGAACCAGCGGGTCCCCCGGCGAGGGAAATCGTCGGTGTTGCCGGTGAACCGGCGGTAGACGCCCTCGGCCTCGCGGTCCATGCCCAGCGCCGTGTAGAGGTCATAGATGTAGAACTCGGCCCACTTGCTGTCGCCCCAGATCTCGTACGCCGGTGAGCCGTGAACGCCGTTGTTGGCGCTCTCCACGGAATGCCCGATCTCATGAGCGGGCAGCTCGCGAGCCAGGGTGTTGCCTTCCCGCCAGGTGTCCAGCCCGCAGTCGCTGACGTTGTGGTAGTCGTGGACCGGGCTGACGTAGTAGCCCGCGTGGCCGCCGCCGTGCCGCCCGGCATGGTGGATCGAGTAGATGCGCGGGTCGGGCCCGAATGCGTCGCCGTAGGTTGCCTTCGAGTACTGCCAGGTCACATTGATGAACCGGGGCAGCCATCCGACCTCGGCCCGGCGTACGTCGGGGTCCAGGTAGATCGCGCAGTGCTCGTCGCTGTGGTACAGCCGGAGCAGCTGGCGGTGGTCGAACCAGTGCTCCTGCCAGGTGGCCTGCGGGTCAGCCAGCCGACGCTCCGGTTCTGCCTCCACCAGGTCCTCCCACCCCGGGCACGCCCCGGCGGTTTCCGTTGAGCCCTAATCAACGTGATCGTATGGCTCACGGCACCAGCACGGTGCGCTCACCGGGCGGGTCCGGCCGGGTCCAGATGGCCTCCACGTCCGCCAGGGGCATCGTGTTGGGCTTGACCGCGATCGTGCCGGCGTCGATCTCGGCGACGAGCGACGGCAGCTCGGCGAGGTAGGCCGCGGTCGAGACGGCCCCCTGGCCGTTGCCCTGGAGGCGCAGATTCGCCGAGCGCAGCGCGACCGAAGGTAGCTCGATCGTCGGGCCGGCCATCGCGCCGATCTGGATCCAGTTCATCGCACGGCTGCGATCCGAACGCGCGGTCAGGAGCGCCATGATGGCCCGCTGGCCCGGCCTGCCCCACACGTAGTCGAGGACGATGTCGACCTCACCGGCCGCCGCTCCGAGAGCTCTGTCGGTCGCGTCATCGTCGTCGGTCAGCGGGACGACCTCGTCGGCTCCCAGTGCCGTGAGCGCGCCGAGCCGGTTCAGATCGCGCCCGGCGCCGACCAGGTACCCCGCGCCGAGTCGTTTGGCGATCTGGACCGCCATCGTCCCGGCGTTCCCGGTCGCGCCGAGCACCAGGACGCTCTGGCCGGGCTCGAGGGGGACGCGACGCCGCAGCGCTACCCACGACGACATGGCCGGGTTCATCGCGGCTGCCACCCTGGCGACGTCGGTGCCGTCGGGTAGCTCGACGGCGCGTCGCAGGTCGACGACGGCCTTGTCGGCCATGGTGCCGATGACGTCGTCGCCGGCCGCGAAGTAGGTCAGTCGGCCGTCCGGCCTGCGGCCGACGCCGTCGATGCCGGGGATGATGGGAAGCGTGCCGGTGCTGGTGTAGTGGGCTCCGGCGGCCCCGGTCCGGACGCGCGGGTGCAGGCCGACGGCGAGGACGTCGACCAGGATCTCCTGGGAGCTCGTCGGCTGCGGAACCTCGAAGTGCTGGTAGTGCGGCGGCTCGTCGAACGATGTCACGACGGCAGCGTGCATGGTGGCCATGCGGACCTCCGTCCCCAGTCGGGCCTGCCTGATTTAGTTGGTGTCACGTACTAACTTAGTTGGTATCACCAACTAAGTCAAATACACTTCAGGCATGGCAACCCTTACGGGCGGCTCGCCCGCGCCGCCCGCAGCTCACCGGGAACTGAGCCCGGCCGACGGGCTGGCGCAGCTGTCCTTCCTGATCCAGGGCATCCTCGAGCGGCTGGCCCGCGTGCACGGTCTTTCGGTCATCCAGATACGGCTGCTCGGCGTGCTGCGGGACCGTCAGCCGACGATGAACGAGCTGGCCAGGCTCCTGAGCCTGGACAAGTCCAGCGTCACCGGGCTGGTCGACCGTGCCGAGCGGCGCGGTCTGGTCGCGCGGGTGGCGTCTACCGCGGACCGGCGGTCGGTGCTGGTCAGCCTCACCGACCAGGGCCGGTCGATCATGTCCGCGGGCGCGGCCCGTTTCGGCGCGGACATCTCGCTGCTGCTCGGGCGCCTGCCGCCGTCAGATCGCGACGCCTTGTCCCGGCTCATCAGCCGGCTGCTCGTGGCGCGCGCCACAGACCATGGGATCGACTTGTTCGCCACCCTCAAGGCCGAGGACCCGCGGGACGGCTCCCCGGCCTAAGGGCCCCGCTGATCGGGACCGGACTGTGGCCCTTCACGGGTTCAGGAACTGGCGCCAGCCGCCCGGCAGGGTCGTCTGGCCTACCTCGATGAGGTGCCCGTCGGGGTCACGGATATAGCAGCGGATCTCGGTCTCGTGCTGTTTCGGTGGCGTGAGGAACTCGGCGCCCCGCGCGCTCCAGTCCGCGTACACCGCGTGGATGTCCGAGACCCGGATGTTGAGGAAGCTGCTGGTCAGGTCAGGATCGCGCGGTGTCTCGAGCGTGACGGCGGGCTTGTCGTCGGTCGGGCCGCCGCCGACGTTGATGATGATCCAGCTGTTGGCGAGCTGCACGTACGTCGGCTCACCCGACCGGATGGTCTTGCCGCCGAGCACCTCGGTATAGAAGCGACGGGAGCGCTCCACGTCATCAGACACGATGAAGTGAGTCAGTGCGATCTCATATGCGGGGTGTGCCATAACTCCATCCAACCAGCCCGCCCGGGCGCCGGACCGTTACCGTGGGGGGACCGCAGCCTGGACAGTCGGGGCGCCGGGCACGAGGAGGTCATAGGCCGTCATGGTGGTCCGCGCGGTGGTATTCGATATCGGCGGAGTGCTGGAGATCACCCCGGATCTCGGCCTGACGCGGCAGTGGGAGACCCGGCTCGGGCTGCCCGCCGGGAGCGTGGAAGAGCGCATGCACGACGCCTGGGCGGGCGGGAGCATCGGCGCGATCACCGAGGAGGAGGTCCACCAGGCCGCCAGGGTGCGCCTGGGCCTGGACGAGCGGCAGCTCGCGGAGTTCATGGCCGACCTGTGGCGCGAGTACCTGGGCACCCCGAACACCGAGCTGATCGACTACGCCCGCCGGCTGCGGCCGCGGTACCGCACCGGGATCGTGAGCAACAGTTTCGTCGGCGCCAGGGAACGGGAGCAGGCGGCCTACGGATTCGAGGACCTCGTGGACGAGATCGTCTACTCGCACGAGGCCGGGATGAGCAAGCCCGATCCCCGGATCTACGCCCTGGCCTGCGCCCGCCTTGGCGTCAGCGCGCAGGAGACGGTGTTCCTCGATGACGCGGAAGCCTGCGTCGACGGCGCCCGCGACGTAGGTATGCACGCGGTCCGCTACCAGGACAACGCGCAGGCCATCGCCGAGATCGAAACGCTGCTCACCGGCTCGTGAGGTGACCTGGGTCGCCGAGCGTGGCGGCCGGGGAGGCGGGGGTGAGCCAGCGGGTGCTGACCTGGCGGGAGCGGGTGGCGGTCCGGGTGGCGAGGTCGGCGGCGGCGGCGTCGACGGCCGGGCCGAACGCGGCGGACTCGGTGGTCTCGAGCAGGAACACGATGTTGCTGCTGTGCTCGGTCACCTTGGTGCGGTCGGCGTCGCGGTGGTTCCAGTGCCGGGTCAGCACCGACGTCCGGTCTGCGTAGATCACCTCACCCGGGCGGGGATGCTCGGTGCTGCCCGTCTCGCCGAGCGGCGTGAACTCCTCGTGGCCGGCCGCGAACCCGATCACGATGTCACCGTGCACCGTGTCCAGGTCAAACGCGCCCGCCGGGACGCCATGGCCGACCGAGACGAGGTTGTAGCAGTCCACCGCGGCGTTGATCCGCGGTAGCCGGGCGGTCCGGGCCAGCCGCCGCCGCAGGGCGTCCACGCTCGGCCGCTCCCGCTTCGGGTTGGTGCCGAACGCCCGGTACGCCGCGTACCACGCGGCGATGTGCGGGTCGTTCTCGCCGTCCGGCAGCGTGGCGCCGTCCGCCGCGGCCTTCTCCAGCGCCGCCAGCGCGGCATCCACCTCGGGCCAGGGGTCGGGCCCGCCGAAGCCGCGGGCCACCACGGCGGCGATCCGCAACCGGGGAAACGCCTGGCCCACCGCCTCGCTCACCCGCAGCACGGTCATTGCTCCCTGTCCCTCGGGCTCGAGTCACTGGCGGTCGTGCAGCAAGCTGGGTATCGTCCGGCGCAAATCGCCGGCCCGTCGCTAGCTAGGGGAAGGCTATGCGAATCGTTCGCTACCTGGTCGACGGCCAGGCCGATCCGGCCGTCGGCGTCGAGCTGGACGACGGCATCCGGAAGCTCGACGTCTCCACGGCCGGTGTTCTGCTCAGTCGGTCACTAGCCGAGATCCGGGCGCTGGTCGAGAATGCCCGCGAGTCGGCCAGGGTCAGCACCGACGCTGTCCTGCTCTCGCCCATTGACGGGCGGACCGAGGTGTGGGCGGCTGGCGTTACGTACCAGCGGTCACGACAGGCCCGCGTCGAGGAGAGCGCTAGCTCAGACATCTACGAGCGTGTCTACGACAGTCAGCGGCCGGAGCTGTTCTTCAAGTGCGCCGCGTGGCGAGCAGTCACCGACGGAGAGCCCGTCGGGATCCGGCGGGACTCCATCCTGAATGTGCCGGAGCCCGAACTGGCGTTGGTGGCGAACCAGTACGCGGAGGTCGTCGGCTACCTCGTCTGCAACGACATGTCGTCACGCAGCATCGAGGGAGAGAACCCGCTGTACCTGCCGCAGGCCAAGACGTACGCCGGCTCATGCGCGCTCAGCAGTGGCATCCGCCCCGCGTGGGAGGTACCGGCCCCGAACGAGCTCGAGGTGGTCCTCACCATCGAGCACCGCGGAACGGTCAGGTGGGAAGGCCAGGCCAGCACTCACCAGATGCGGCGCTCCATGCCTGAACTGACTGGTTTCCTATTCAGCGGCGAGCAGTTTCCTGAGGGCGTGGTGCTCTCTACCGGTACCGGCATCGTCCCGGAGATGGACTTCACGCTCCAGGAGGGCGATCTGGTCACCGTGCGCATTCAGGGCGTAGGCACGCTCACCAATGCCGTCGTGGTTGGCCGAGATAGCTTCTCCTGGCTCACCTCGCGTTGAGGTGCTTGACAACCGGTCGGAGTAGTTCGGCGTCCCGGAGAATATGAGCAGACGTTTCCCGGTCACCGCCGCGACGTTCGTCGCGTTCGTCGCGCTGGCCGGCTGCGGGTCGTCCCAGCCCGGCCCCGTGCCGTCGCCGACGTCGACCCCCATCACGACGAGCCCTTCTGCCGCCGGAGCCACTAGCCCGCCGACCTCGGCGTCCGCGAGCACGCAGGCCGCCGGTTCGATCGACGTGCAGGACGTCAGCTTCGTCTCCGCCGATCAAGGCTGGGCGCTCGGGAGCGGCGAGCTGGTCGCCACGACCGACGGCGGCGCCAGCTGGACGCGGCTACCTGGCCCGCCCGCCGGTGTGGGGCACATCCGGTTCGCCTCCCCGCAGGTCGGTTACGCCTGGGGTACCGGTGGTTCGCTCTGGGTCACCACCGACGGCGCTGCCTCCTGGCGACCGGGTGGGCTGACCCAGGTGGTCTCGCTCGAAACCGCCGCCGGCTGGGTGTGGTCACTCGCGGGCGCGCAGCCCTACCCGAACATCTGGCGCGCCCCGGTGGGCAGCACCGCCTGGACGAACCTCGGCCCCACCCCCGATCGCACCGCGACCCTTACCGTGCACGGCGACGTCGCCTACGTCGTCGGCCAGCAGGGCGCCGGGCCGATCGCCCCGTCCCTGGACGTGTTCGTCGGCACCCAGCCGGCGCGCCACGAATCACTGCCGTGCGTGCGAGGCCAGACCTACGTGCCGTTCGCCCCGCTCGGAGTGTCCACCGACGGCCTCGTCTACCTGGTCTGCGACGTCATGAACAACCAGCCCACCCCGCCGACACAGACCCAGCTGGCCTACGAGTCCGTCAACGCGGGCAGCAGCTGGAGTGCCGACAACCCGTCGCCGCCCCAGCCACCGCAGGGCGTGACCGCAGTCGTCGGTGAACGGTTCGCCTGGAATTCCGGGCCGGACCTGTACATGCTCACCGGGCACGGCTGGCAAGTCTCGCTAACCGACCCCGGGCACGGTTTCTCCCTGGTCGGGTTCGAGACGAACACGCAAGGCGTCGCCCTCGGCACCAACGGCTACCTCTGGATAACCCGCAACGGAGGCACCAGCTGGAGCCTGCTCGCCGTCTGACTGCGAGCTGAACCCTTGCCAGCACTCAGCCGACGGTGGTGCCGGACAGCAAGCCCGCCGGGATGGGCGAGTCATTCTTCAGCGCTTTGAACAGCTTGGTCGCCTGGATGCTGTTCCACAGCACCGTGTCGCCCGCGCTCGTGTAGTAGTTGTTGTCGGCGATCGGCACCGTGCCCGTCTCCGGGTCGCGCAGCGCGGATGCCGCGTGCACCAGGTCGAGCAGGCTCGTGCCCGCGTCGACAGACATGGAGCTCGCGGCGGTTGACCCGAACGCCAGGGCCGTGAACGGGTTCAGGTAGACGCCGGGCGAGGTGGCCTTCTTCAGCAGGGCCGACAAGAACGCACGCTGGTCCTGTATCCGCTGCAGGTCCTCGGTGGCGAACGAGTGCCGATCGCGGACGAAGGCGAGGGCCTGGACCCCGTTAAGGTTGTGGCAGCCAGCGGCGAGGTGGACCCCGGAGTAGGAGTCGTCAAGCGCGGTCTTGAGGCAGATCGGCACGCCGCCGATCTTGTTCACCACCGCGACCAGTCCGCTGAAGCCGATCCCCATGTAATGGTCGATCTTCAGCCCGGTGACGTTCTCGACCGTCTGGATGAGCAGGCTCGCCCCGCCGTAGGCCAGCGCAGCGTTGATCTTGTTCATGCCGTGCCCGGGAATGTCCACGTAGGAGTCACGCGGGATGCTGATCAGTACCGGACGGCCGCTGCCTAGATGGAGCAGCATGATGGAGTCCGAGTTCAGCGTGCCCTCGTCGAACCCGACGTGCAGGGCATCGATCTCGGCGCGGGACAGTCCGGCCCGGCTGTCCGAGCCGGTGATCAGCCAGTTCGTCCCGGCCGAGGTCAGCGAGGTCGCCGGGAGCGTGACGGATGTGTTCAGTTTGCCGTTCAGCCAGAAGTAGGTTCCGGCGAAGCCCGCGATCAGCACGACCACGACCACGCCGAGGATCAGCGCGATCCGCCGGCCGCGCCGCCCGGGCTGCCCCCAGAACCGCCAGCGGCGCCCGCCGCCACCGCCCAGGTCCCACCGTTCTGGCTGGGGCTGGGCTGGTTTGGATCGAGTCGGCGGCTGGCTCGGCCACGCCCCGGCCCGGCCCGAGACAGCGGTGCCCGCCCCGCCGGAGCCGGCCGCTCCGCCACCCTGGTAAGTCTCGGTCGGCTGACCACCGGACGAGGGCTCGCGCTCGTACCAGCCCTGCCAATCGTCACTCATCGATCCTGGCACCCTCACGTAGGGATAGCGGTTATGACGATTTCACGATAGGTGGTCATCCTGCGCTCCAGCGCATCCGAGGCGGATCTTCCAGAAACCTGGAAGACGGGGCAGCGTCCTCTTGCCGCCGCGCGATCAGTTCGGCCGTACCGCCGCCTCTTTGTCCGTTTCCTCGCTCTTGCCGAGCCTGCGCCCGCGCTGAGAAAGCCACCGATCGTGGAGGTCAAGGCTGCGATAGAAGAGATCATCGCCAGGGCAGGCCAGCCAGCGCCCGGAACATGATGTGGGCCTACACTCGGCCCATGATCGTCGCAGACCGGCTGCAATCGCTGGGAATCAAGCTGCCCCCGGTATTCGCGCCCGTGGCTGCCGTACGGCATCAAAGGCGTGTTCGTGGCCATCCCGCTCGGCGTCGTGTTCGCCCTGGAGGGCTTTGAGCAGGCCGCCCAGCTGGCCGGCGAGGCACGTAACCCCGGCGGGTCCGGTTCACCGGACCGGGAGCAGCTCGGGTCGCTTGGGCGGCACGCCATCCCCGCTTGAGGTGTGGTGCAGTCGGCGGTTCGCCCAGGGCAGCGCGTATTCCCTGGCCCACCGCAGGTCTTCGCGCCGTGCCGTCAGCCACCGCTGCCTGTCGGCGGAGGGCGGCGGCACGCGCCAGTCGCCCTGCACCGGTACGCCGAGCACCTCGCAGGCGCGCAGCGCCACCCGCCGGTGCGATTCGCCGGTGAGGTGCAGCCGGTCCTCGCTCCACGCCCGGGGGTCGCGGAACATCCGCATCGACCACAGGTCGACCAGGTCGCAGCCGCGCTCGTCGGCGATCGCGCGCAGGTGCATGTTATAGGCGGCGATCTTGCCGCGCAGCAGCCTGATGACCGGGAACGCACACGGATCGAATCCGGTGAAGATCATCACGCGGCAACCCGCCGCGCGGAGCTTGGCGACGCCCGAGTCGAAGAGCTCAGCGAGGTTGTCCACGTCAGCGCGGCGAAGAAGGTCGTTGCCGCCGGCCGCGACGCTGACCAGTTCGGGCGACATGAGGATGGCCGGCTCGACTTGCTCGTCGAGGACGTGGTGGACCAGCTTCCCGCGAACCGCGAGGTTCGCGTAGCGGAAACCGGGGTTCTGCGCGGCCAGCGCCTCGGCGGTCCGGTCGGCCCAGCCGCGGAAGCCGCCGTCGGGGCGCGGGTCATTGAGCCCTTCGGTGAAGCTGTCGCCAAGAGCCGCAAAGGAACCGATTGTTTCCGTCATTGGCCCATGATGCCAAGTACCCCGGTGCCGTCGGTCCGCGCCCGGATCCTGGCTGCCTATCCGGCGATGACCTGCATCGCGCGACCGGATGTGGTGTGCCCGCGGCGCGGGCGGATGACGGTGATCCACAGGCGGGCAGGGCGGCCTTGGTCAGGCTGTGCTTGACCGCCGGACGAGACGGTGCCGTCCGGGTGGTGGAATACGTCGCCCCGCTGGCTGAGGCCCGCCTCGCCGCCGCCCGGGGCGTCACCGCGGGCCGCACACGATCTGACCGCCAGGTGAGCCGACGGGCTAACTCGCGTTATGGGACGCGACCATCATGGCCGCGAGGTCTTCGGGGTGCAGGAAAGAGGGCGGCGGGGGCGGTCCCCAGGAGAAGAGGCCCTTGGCGCCTTCCAGGTCCTCGGGCTTCCAGAGCTGGTCGTCGATGATGCAGTCCATGTCGCTGTAGTACTCGCTGAAGTTGCCGGCCGGGTCCTTCAGGTACCAGAAGAAGTTCGAACCGCCGTAGTGACGGCCGAGCCCCCAGACGTGCCGTTCGGGATGGTCCTCGAGCATCGCGGCCGCACCTCGCCCGACGTCATCGACGTCGTCCACCTCCCAGGACGTGTGGTGGAGGAAGGACACCGGCGCTTGCAGGACCAGGATGTTGTGGTGATCGGTCGAGCAGCGCATGAACGTGCCAGCGCCCTTGATGTGGTCGCTGATCTTGAAGCCGAGGCCCTCGGTGAAGAAGGATCTGGTCGCCTCGAAGTCGGTCGAGCCGAGTACGGCGTGGCCCAGTTTGCGTGGTCTGACCGGGGCCGTTCGCAGTAGACCTGGCGCACGGCCATCCGTGCGGGAGGTACGACCGGGACCGTTGTACGGCGTAGCCGGGACGGCCTTCTCCGTCAGTCGCGGGGCAATCTCCAGATAGGCGACGGCGCCGGTGACCCGCTCGGCGGCACGGATCCAGCCGGGTCCGCGCTGCACGTTCAGTCCGAGGCGCTGGAGGTTGCGGGTGGCGCGGGCCAGGTCGTCCGTATCGTCCACGCCGACGTGCAGATCGACCAGCCGGCGGGTCGGCGCCGCCACGATGCGCAGTTGCCGGCCGCCGGTGCGTGTCGCAAACCAGCCGTCCTGGTCGGCGACGAGGCCGAAGTCCCCGTAGTAAGCGGACGTCTGGACCACGTTCGGGACGCCCATCGTGATGGACGTCAGTCGGTGCAAAGCCATGCCGAATTACCTCCGCGCTCGGCCCTCAGCTAATAGCTAAGCAGTGGGGGATCGCCGGTCAAGTGTCAAGAGCCCGGCTCGGGGACGGCTTCGGGCACGGTCCGGCCCCGCCGGGCCACGATCAGCGTGACGGCCGCGGCCGCAGTGATCAGAGCGGTGAGGTGACCGACGGCGGATACGTCGAGATGGCTCAGGCCGGCGAAAATGTGGCCGCCGACCACCAGTACGGCGAAATCGAGGGCCGCCGCCGCGCGCGCCAGCCAGGTCCCGCACAGCACCGCGATCACGATGGCGGACACCACCACGTACGACGGACCTACGTCGGTGAGGTACCTGTCGGTCACCGCCAGCTGGCCGGCATCCACCCGGTAGGCCACGATGCCCTCGCTGACCAGCGATCCGATCACGTGCCCGGCCACGCAGATCAGCGCCGTCCTGGCCGTCCCGAACGCCCGGTTGGCGCCGAAGACGGCCAGCGCGATCAGCACCGGCCAGACCAGGAGATAGCCCGGCCCGACGAACGCGGACAGCACCAGCGGGCCGATGGGCTCATGCTCGAGATTCGCCACGTTGGTGCTCGCCGCCGCGGTCAGCGTGGCCTGCGCGTGCGGGGTCAGTAGCACCCAGACGAGCTCGGCGGCCAGGTAGCAGGCTAGGTAGGTCCAGGCGAACGCGTACCGGCGGAACATGACGCGATCGAATGGCCAGCGAACGCCGGTCGGCGAGGACATACTCCGAGGCTACGCCCAGGGCCGGTCGTTCAGGCCTGGGCGGCCTGGCTGATCACGGCGGCCACGACAGCCGGACGCGAGACGAACACGGCGTGGCTGCCGGGGGTCTCGGTGACGGTCGCCTTGGCTCGCTCGGACATGGCACGCTGGGCGGCGGGCGGGATCATGTGGTCGTCCGTGGCGACCAGGTACCAGGACGGCTTGCTGCGCCAGGCAGGCTCCGTGACCGCCCCGCCCAGCGCGTCCACACCGGCCGGGACCTGGGAGTCGGCCATGAACGCGGCCAGTCTCGCTGGCACATCAGCGGCGAAAGCAGCGGCGAACTTGTCCCGGTCCAGGAACAGCAACCCATTGACTGGCGGCAGGATCGGCGGTACCGGCGCACCGGGCGGCGGGTCGGCGAGCATGGAGCTGACCGACTCCCCGGTGTCCGGCGCGAACGCCGTGATGTAGACGAGCGCGGCGACGTTGGGATGGTTGCCGGCCTCGGTGATGACGACTCCGCCGTAGGAATGGCCGACCAGCACGACCGGGCCGTCGCGGCCGTCGAGAACCTGGTGAGTGGCGGCGACGTCGCCGTCGAGGGAGAGGGTGGGGTTCTGCACGACGGCCACCCGGTAACCGTCGGCGGTGAGGTGATCGTAGACCCCCTGCCAGCCTGATCCGTCCACGAAGTTGCCGTGTACGAGCACGATGTTCTTGATGGCCATTCCCCGCTCCTGCCCTGGGCGGGACAGGCCCTGACGCCGGTCCCGGTGCACCCCAAGTCAACAAGCGGGGAATCGGCGGCACCATGCAGAACAGCACGCAGAAGTACCTGCGCAAGGACTGCGCGGGGAACGCTCCGACCGGGTCAGGATGCCGGGGGCGCCGCGGCCTGACCACGGCTGCCTGCCTCGGTGTCATCCATCCGCAGCAGCCATGACGTCACCCTCGCCGTCAGTGCCTCACGTTCGGCAGGGGATTCCTCCTCCTCGAGCCGCGTGCGGGCGAACAGGCGGACCAGGTCGTGGAACCGGTACCGTCCCGCGGCGCTGTCTAGCAGCAGGCCGAGGTCGACGAGCTCGTCCAGGGCGTTCCAGGCGACCTCTACCGGCACCTCGCCGGCGACAGCGGCGAGGGCCGCATCGTAGTCGCGGCCCGGTACCGCGGCCAGCCGCCGGAACACCCGCCGGGCGGCTTCTGCGAGCTGTTCGTACGACATCCCGAACGCGGTTGAGATCTTCAGGTCACCGGCCTTGAACTGATCCAGGCGGTGGTCCTCGTCCGCCAGCCGGGCCGCGAGTTCGGCAGCATCCCAGCCGGGCCGGCTGATCAGCCGGTTCCCGATGATCCGCAGCGCCAGCGGCATGCCCTCGCACAGCTCGGCCAGCTGGCTGAGTGCCGATTCCTCGTCGCGGGTGGCACGCTGGCCCAGGATCGCGGTCAGCAGCTCCGTGGCCTCCGGCAACGGCAGGGGCCCGAGGCCGAGCCGGCGTACCCCCTCCAGGCCAGCCAGCGCCCGCTTGGCCGTGATCAGCGCCCGGCTCGCGCCGCCTCCCGGCAGCAGCGGGCGCACCTGCTCCTCTGACCAGGCATTGTCCAGGACGACCAGCGCATGCCTGTCCCGCAGCAGCGACCTGTACACCGAAGCACGCCCAGGGACATCGTCCGGAATCTGCTCATCCGCGACACCGAACGCGCGGAGCAGCAGCCGCAACGCGTCGGCGGCGGTCGCAGGCTGCGGGGACATGCCGAACAGGTCAAGGAAGAACACCCCGCCGGGGAAGCTCGGCCGCAGGACGTGGGCCGCCCGGATGGCGAGCGTGGTCTTCCCCATGCCCCCCGAGCCGGTGATGAGCCCGGTCACACCGGCACCCGGCGCACTCTCGGCGTATACCAGCTCGCTGATCCAGATCAGTTCGGCGGCACGGCCGGTGAAGTCGTCGACCAGCCGGGGCAGTTCACGCAGGCCCGCTGGGCGCGTCC
>Ga0335074_10007137_pt1 | contig 15490 bp, 16 predicted proteins | sample Lox_Sample_23_FD_206715 | JGI IMG/M metagenome (GOLD analysis project Ga0335074, IMG submission 206715) | Soil microbial communities from Loxahatchee National Wildlife Refuge, Florida, United States - Lox_Sample_2.3 | ecosystem: Environmental > Terrestrial > Soil > Wetlands | place: USA... | reverse complement strand
AACCCGACCGGAAGACGGATGTCGAGAAACGGCAAACGGCTTTCTTCAAAAAATCGAGGATGACTATACAGGATATTCCGTTGACCTGCGGTGTCAGCGGCGTTGGAGCAATTTTTGCACCGATCGCCAGCTTCGTCCGCGAGCGTGGCTTGGATATTGTTGTCAACAGCACGGAAATCGCTCACACAGTCGCGGTCGAGAAAATATCGTCACACGGCTGGCTGCAGGTGCTGGAGGTCGATTTCACCCGCGCACTGCTCGTAGCCGACAATGGCCAATCTACCGTCGATTTGGGACGTCTGCCGCTCGAACCCGACACGAGCGTCAATTGATAGGTGAGTAAGCGCAATGGGCACTCACAACAAGCATCTTTCTCTGATTCCTCGTTGGAAAGCTGGCGAAATAACCCTGGGCGCCTGGTGCATGATACCCGGTCCTCTGGGCGTAGAAGCGGTTACGCAGTTTGAATTCGACTGGGTATTGATCGACATGCAGCACGGCTGCATGGACTACGAGACCGCCGTGGATATGATCAGAGCGGCGGATATTTCCGGCGTGTGTCCGGTCGTTCGGGTACCTTGGAATGAAGCCGGCATCATCGGTCGCGTGCTAGACGCTGGCGCCCTTGGTTTGATTATCCCGATGATCGATACAGGGGCCGACGCTGAACGGGCCGCGAGGTTCGCGCTTTATCCGCCGGACGGGCAACGGAGCTTGGGTCCGATTCGGGTCGGCGCTCGGGATGGCAGAGATTACTTTTCGCGCGCCAACGAGCGCATAGCGATCATCCCGATGATTGAAACGGTCACCGCTTTGGCCGAGGTTGAATCCATCGTCTCGCTGCCAGGCATCGACGGGGTTTTCATGGGACCGTTCGACCTGTCATTGGCGCTAGGATTGCCGCCGGGTGATAACGACGGCAAGCCTGATTTTGATAGCGCAGTAGACAAAATAATTTCCGCCTGCAAAAGGGCTGGCAAATGCGCCGCGGTCTTATCGAATGAGAACACCGCGCCGTTGCGTGCAAAGCAAGGATTTCAGATGATCTCTGTAACGACAGATATGAACGCGCTCGCGACCGCGAGCGGAGCTAGCCTAAACAAAGTTAGAGCAGCCCTAAGAGCTGATGAGACGCTTTAGGCTGCAGTGTCTGTTTCATCGCGTTCACTTTGGTAAGGCAAAAATGCGGCCCAGATCATTGACCGCTCGGAGCAAGCAGGATGAGCGCGTCGCGGAGATTTTCAAGCACCCGCCGCGCAAGTTTTTCTGAACCGACACTGCTCGCGGAACCGGATTCTGAATCTCTGTCGCGATGAACTGGCCAAGCGGACGCGTAGTGTAAGAGGGTGTGCCGGTATCGGTTAATTTTCCCAGAGTGGAGAGAGAACCCGTACCGCCAAATCTTTCTCTTTCTCCGCCCCTCTACGGGGCGGAAGCGGCGGTCATTGACTGCCATCCCTTCCGCCCGAAGATGCGAGCGTTTCTGATTTCCTTCTCGGCCATGTCGAAGACTTCAACTTCTAGCAACGTCGCGCTCAGGCTCAGTTCCGACCAGCTTGAACTCCCGGACTTGCTGAATGTTCAACAAACGGCAGAGCTTCTTCACGTCAAGCCCTGCACCGTCCGCAACGAACGGCTCCGTGGCAAACTGGGATTCGTGAAAGTCGGCGTGCGAATTTTCTACACACCGCAACACATCGCAGACTATCTTCAACGCCAGCAGGTGACACCATGCGCCGAAAATCAAACAAGACTAGGCTCGGCCAGTTCGGAGACTACTGGCTCAGCAAGAACCCAGATCGCAGCAAGGCAACTGACTCGTGGTGCCGGACTTGGTACGATCCCAGAAGCCAGCAAACTCGCCGCGAGAGCCTCGGTACAGCGGATTTTGCAGACGCGTCTAAGCTCCTCGCGCAGTGGGTCGTCGAAAACGACAAGCCGGAGTCCGAAACCGGCACCGACAAAGTCCTGATCAATGCCATTCTGACCACCTATTGGGATGAACATGCCAATAGTCTCCCTAGCGCACGCACAATTCAAAATAGCATCCGCTATTGGAGCGAGTTTTGGGGCGACGACACAGTGGCCCACATCAAGCCGCACAAGCAGAAGAAGTTTCGGGAATTTTTAGCAGCAAAGGGGCTCGGCCCCGGAGGGATGGACCGGGTTTTGTCAGATGGCCGCGCCGCTTTACGGCGTGCCGTCAAATGGCAAGAGCTCGACTCCGCGCCTTTCATCTTCGAGGTTATGACGGCGGAGGAGAAGCGCTCGCGAGAGCCAATGGGACGCCCGATTGTTCCTGCCGAAATGGCCCTTCTGATAGATTCCGCAAAGTCACGACATGCCCTAGTGTTTATCCTCATCGCCTGCAACACACTTGCGCGACCGGGTGCGATTGTGGACATGCGGAGGACGCAATTCGACCGGCCGCATCAACGTATCGATCTCAACCCGCCTGGACGCCGGCAGACCAAGAAATATCGGCCACTCCTGGCCGTCACGCCAACATTATTGCCGTGGCTCGAGGCCGTGACCGATCCCCGGCAGCATTACGTCTCCTACGCCGGCAAGCCAGTCGGCTCAGTAAAAACAGCGTGGAACAACCTTTGCGAAGACGCGAGGCTGGACGAACGTGTGACGCCCTATTCGATCCGTCACGGGATGGCGCGCGAGATGCGCAAGCGCAAGGTGCCCAAGGAGCAGATCAGCATCTTCTTGGGTCATCTGCCGAAGGAGTCGGACGCCACGACGTCTATCTACGCACCCTATGATCCAGAATACTGCTCCGAAGCGATTTTTGCGATTGAAGCCGTCATGTCCGAAATTCGATCCCACCTCAAACGCGCCAATATCGATAGCCCGATCATAGACGTCGATAAGCTCGCCAAGACGATTCCAAGCAAGACAAAGGCGGGCATTGGTGATGCCAAGCGCGAAGAGGTCCGGAGACTCATTCTCCAGGGCCTGCCGCACAAAGAAATCATGCAACGCACCGGTATTTCTGCCGGGACGGTGAGCATGCTGCGCCGGGAAGTTCGGGCAGCTTTTCCGATTTACCGGAATTCCGAGTCGGGTCTTCTCGTACCTTTCTCGTACCTGTCTGGTGTCAACATCGACGACGACGATTCTCAACCCATTGAAAACCCTGGTGGGCCCGGCAGGACTCGAACCTGCGACCAGACCGTTATGAGCGGCCAGCTCTAACCAGCTGAGCTACAGGCCCACGCGAGGGTCGGGCGTTCTAACAGGAATGAAAGCCTGCCCGGAAGCCTCCCGCCCCAGTTTTGCCTTGAGCCCGTCCAAGACTGCGCCCGGCCCCACCGGAGAACGCACTTATGCACAGGATCGGCCCCTCTTTGCGCGTCGCGTCTTTATTCATCGCGCCTTTGGCATTCGCAGCTGTCGCAATAAGCCCGGCCACGGCACTCGCCGCCGATCCGGAGCCGCACACGATCACGGTTTCCGGCGAGGGCGAAGTCAAAGCCGTACCGGATGAGGCGGTCCTGACGGCCGGTGTGGAAAGCACGGGCGCCACGGCCGAAGCGGCGCTGGACGCCAACCGCCGCGCCATGACCAACGTGTTCGCCACGCTGAAGCGCCAGGGCATTCCGGACAAATCGATCCAGACTTCGGAATTCAATGTCTCGCCGCAATACGAAACGGAAAATCACAACCGGCAGCACATCGTGGGCTATCAAGCCTCCAACACTGTCGAGATCACGATCGACGACATTCCGAAGCTAGGCGCAGCAATCGACGCCTTGGTTGCGTCGGGCGCAAACTCCATGGGTGGCGTCAGCTTTACGATCCGCGATCCGAAGCCGCTGCTGAAACAGGCGCGCGAAGCTGCCGTCAAGGACGCGATGGATCGCGCCGAGACTTATGCGCAAGCCGCGGGACTGTCCGTGGGCCCTGTTGTGCAGGTAAGCGAGGGTACAACCCAACCGCCGCGGCCAATGTTTCGCACGATGGCGGGGCTCGGCAACGTCATGACGCCCGTCGCTGCCGGCGAGCAAACCGTTTCGGCCCAGGTCACGATGACGTTCGAGATCAAATAGCGCCGCGCTACTTCGCGTTCTCGATCAGCCGCATGTAGAAGCCGACGGCGGGCGCCAGGTCGCGGATGGCGAGGCGCTCGTTGGTGCCGTGCACGCGGCTGAGATCGCCCGGCCCGAAGTGAAACGGATCGAGGCGGAACACGGCGTCGGCGATCTTGGCATAGTGGCGCGAATCCGTGGCGCCGGTCGTCATGTCGGGCGCCACGGGAATGCCGTTGAACGAACCCTGGATCTGCGAGACGAGATATTTGTAGGCCGCGCCGTGGATGTCGGCGACGGGCGACGCTTCGTCCTGCGTTTCGTTGAGCGCGATGACGTCGACCTTGGGATCGTCGATCGCCTTGCGCACATGCTCGATCACGCCTGCGATCGTGTCGCGCGGGTGCAGGCGGAAATTGATGACGGCGCGCGCTTCCGGCGGCAGCACGTTGTCCTTGACGCCGCCCTGGATGATGGTGGGCGCGATGGTCGTATGCAGGCGCGCCTCGCCTTCCGGATTGAGGGCGATGAAGCGGTCCACGATCGGTTCGGTCAGCCACAGATTGGCGAGGAGCAGACGCTGCGGGAACGGCACGTAGGGTGCAATGACGGCAAGCCTCTCGCGCTGCACCGTGTCGAGCCCCGACGCGAAGGGATGATCGACGACTTTGAGCACGGCGCCGGCGAGACGCACGATCGCCATGTCGTGCGTCGGCCGCGAGGAATGCCCGCCTTCGCCATGCGCCACCAATTCGAGGCTCAGATAGCCCTTCTCTTCCACGGCCACGAAGGCGATCGGCTTTTCGACGCCGGCGAAGGGCTCGTCGACGATGGCGCCGCCTTCGTCGAGAACGAAGAAGAAATGAACGCCGCGCGCGGCCAGCGTCTTCGCGATGACGGCGTTGCCTTCCATGCCGCCCACTTCCTCGTCCTGGCCGAAGGCGAACATGATGGTGCGTTCGGGCGTCACGCCCGATTTCGCGAGACGCTCGGCGGCTTCGAGGATCATGACGAGCGATCCCTTGTCGTCGATCGCGCCGCGTCCCCACACATAGCCGCCGGCGACGTCGCCCGAGAACGGCGCATGCGCCCATGACCGTTCCGTGCCCGGCACGATGGGCACGACGTCCATATGGGCCATGAGCAGGATGGGCTTCAGGCCCGCGTTCTTGCCGGGCCACGTATAGACCACGCTTTGTCCGATGAGCTCGCGCTTGGCGACCTTGTTGAAGTTGGGATAGGTCTTGACCATCCAGTCGCGGGACTGGGCGAGGGCCTGATCCTTTTCGGCCTCGTGTGCGCCGCCGCCATAGGAAACGGTCCTGAAACGCACGGCCGCGCCCAGATGCTGCGCCACGGCGCGCGCATCGACGGCGATGGGCGGCGCGGCCGGGGCCGCCTCTTCCGGTTTCGACAGGAGCAAGGTCCGAACCACCGCGATGGCGGCGACGAGGACGATGATCGTCACGACGCCGATCACGATACGTTTCATGAATTTCCCCCGGCCATTGCAGACCTTGTCGGCTTGCCGATAGCATCCCGCCCCGGCGATTGCCAGCGGACGCGCCCCGACATCCCGGCGACAGGAGCATAGAGCATGGTTTGGTGCAGCAGGTTTGTCGCTGCGGGTGTCGTTCTTGTCGCGCTTTCGACCGGCGCTTGGACGCCCTCTGCCGCATGAGCGCCGCAACCGTCCATTTCGAGAAACCGGCCGCGCATGTCGCGCGGCTCGAGATCGACGCGCCGCCGTCGAATGCGCTGGGCCAGGGCCCGCGCCGCGCGTTCTTTTCGCATCTGGACGCCATCGAAGGCGACGACGCGATCCGCGCCGTCGTCATCACGGGGCGCGGCAAGTCGTTCTGCAGCGGCGACGATCTGAAGGAGCGCGAAGCGGCGCGGAGCGGCGGCGAGGACGCAGCACTCAGCTTCGCGGCATTGATCGACCGCATCGAGAACCTGCGCGTGCCGGTGATCGCGGCCGTCAACGGCTGGGCGGTGGGCGGCGGGCTCGAGCTTACGCTCTGTTGCGACATTCGCATCGCGGCGGAGGACGCGCAATTCGTCTGCGCCGCCGTCAATGTCGGACTGATCGCGTCGGCCTATAGATTGCCGCGCCTGATCGGCGTCGGCCCGGCCAAGCACATGCTGCTCACCGGTTCGCCGTTCGATGCCGCGACCGTCGAGCGCTTCGGCCTCGTCACCGAGGTCGTGCCGTCCGACAAGCTCCGCGAAGCAAGCCTCCTGCTTGCCGATCGCATCGCCACGCGCGCGCCCCTGTCCGTGGAAGCGACGAAGCGCGTCGCAGGCAAAGCCATCGATCTCGACCGCGACGAAGCCGCCCGCGCGCTTGGCCGGGAATTCCAGTCTCTCGTCAAAAGCGCCGATCACGCCGAAGCGCTCGCCGCGTTCCGCGAGAAGCGTCCGCCTCAGTTCCGCCGAAACTAACCGCCTTCAGGGATAACCATGACGACGAGACGCGAATTCGTGACAGGCGCCGCGATGGCTGCGATCGCAACGCCGGCGCTGGCGCGGGCGCAGAAGAAGCCGGAGAAAAAGATGCTCATCGTCAACGCGCTGGGCGATCTCGACAATCCCAACCTCGCGCTCGCACAGCCGCAGAGCGACAATCCCGTCGATCTCGACAAGCTCGACATCGACGCGCGCACCTTTCGCGATGCGCATGCTTCGGGCCTCAACGCCGTCAACGTGACGCTCGGCTATATCGGCGGTCCCGACGACCCGTTCACCTATACGATGCGCACCATCGGCACCTGGGACACGTTCGTGCGCGCCAATCCGCAGGAGGTCCTGAAGGTCTACACGGTTGCCGACATCCTGCGCGCCCGCGACACGGGCCGCATCGGCATCATCTACGGCTTCCAGAACGCGGCCATGATGGGAAACGACGCGAGCCGCGTCGATATCTTCGCGGATCTCGGCGTCCGCGTGATCCAGCTCACCTATAACCCGGCCAACCAGCTGGGCGACGGCTCCATGGCGCCCGAGAATCGCGGGCTCACGGATTTCGGCCGCGAGGTCGTGGCGCAATTGAACAGCCGGCGCGTGATGGTCGATCTTTCGCATAGCGGCCAGAACACCTGCCTCGACGCTGCGCGCGCGAGCCTGCAGCCGATCTCCATCAACCACACGGGCTGCCGCGCGCTCTGCGACCTGCCGCGCAACAAGACCGACGAGGAATTGCGGCTCGTGGCGTCCAAGGGCGGCTTCATCGGCATCTTCTTCATGCCGTTCCTCAAGCCGGACGGTCATCCGCATGCGGAGGATGTCGTGGCGCATATCGAGCACGCCATCGACGTCTGCGGCGAAGACCATGTCGGCATCGGCTCCGACGGCGACACCACCGGGATCGACGATCTCAATGCCTATGCGGCCTATCTCGCCAAGCAAGTCGCCGACCGCGCCAAGGCCGGCATCGGTGCCACCGGCGAACGCGCCGACACCTACCCCTTCATTGTCGACCTGCGCGGGCCCGATCAGTTCCACAAGCTGATCGGATTGCTGAAAGCGCGCGGGCATTCCGAAGCGCGCATCGAAAAGATCATGGGGCTGAACTTCCTCGCCTTCGCGCGGGAGGTTTGGGGTGCTTGAAGTAGCGCCAACCCACGGTAGCAATGCGCATCCTTCTCCCAGTACCGGTGCTGCAACGTTGCCACCGTTCGGGAAACCGCTATCGTCTTCGTCAGGTGTCGGCTGAAGCGGATCGATTCTGAGCGACGTTCGCGAATGCGCGCCGCGGGGGCAGTTTTTCGGCATGGAAGACGAAGTTTTCAACACCGACAACAGCGTCGCGCGCAGCATCTCGATGCGCGAGCCCGGGCCCGGCGAAGGCGATCCATCGCTTGCGGACGAACTGCGCCGCCGGCAGAAGGAATTCCTGGAGTCCCAAATCGAGCTTCAGGGCCTGCAGGCCGACAAGCTGAAGACAGAGCTTCTCCACCAGCATATCGAATTGAAGATCGCGGCCGTCTCGAATGTCCGCGAGCGATTGAAGCTCGTGCTCGATGTGGGGCTGGCGTTTCTGGGCCTCGCGCTCATCGCCCTGATCGGCGCGGCCATCTACTCCGCGACGCGTTCGCAGTCTGTGGTGGTCGATGCCTTCAGCGTGCCGCCGGATTTCGCCGCCCAAGGCAACACGGGCGTCGTCGTCGCCGGCGGCTTTCTCGATCGGCTCACGACGCTGCAAAACGCCACGCGGGCGGACGCCACCCATCACAGCATCGAAGATGCCTGGAGCAACGACGTCAAGATCGACATTCCCGAAACCGGTGTGTCGCTGGGCGAGGTGTTGACCTATCTGCGCGGCTGGCTGGGCCACGACATCCACATCAGCGGCAGCGTCGTGCATGCGGGCGACGCCATCGTGCTCAACGTGCGCGGCAGCGGTTTCCCCGCGAAAACCTTCACGGGCAGTCCGACAGAGCTGGCAAAACTTACGTCGGAGGCGGCCGAATATGTCTACGGCCAGTCCGAACCCTATCTCTACGCCTCCTGGCTCGAGAACAACGGCCGTGACAAGGACGCCATCACCCTGGTTCAGGGCGTCTATGCCGGCGCGCCCGAAGAACAACGCCCCAACCTGCTGAACGCCTGGGGCAACGCTCTGGCGGATTTGGGCGACATCCCCGGCTCGCTCGAAAAATATCGCGCAGAAATCCGCCTCAATCCCGAAGCATGGATCGCCTACAACAATATTATCAATGACCAGATCATCTCGGGCGACGAAGAAGGTGCGTTGCAGACCGCTGCCGAAATGGAACGCGCGGTGAAGCGCCTGGGAATTTTCTCCAAACCTGTGAACCCGGTCTATTTCCAGAATCAAGAGATTCTGAGGATGGATTTGCCCGTTGTCCACGCCGCGGTCGTTGCCGATATGGAAGCCAATCAAGGCAACGGAACGGCCGTCACGCAGGACGCGCCGGGCGTTGCGGAATTTCTGGTGCGGATGCACGACCCGCGTGCGGCGGAGCTGGAGCTCGAAACTTCGCCGGGCGCCGGAAGCGATCCTTTCGTGATTGCGGATACCGCCTTTGTGCGCGGCCTTATCCGCCTGTTTGCGGGCCAATATCAGGCCGCCTATCTCTTGCTTGTGGATGCGGACCGGCGGGTCTCGCAATCGCCGGCGGTCGCCACCAGTTTCTACGCATCGCCCGCTTGCGATGCAGCCCTCGCGGCGGACATGATCGGCTTGCACGACGTGGCCGACGCCGACATCAAGCGCGGCGGCCATTTCGAGGTTTGCTATCGCTACAAGGCGGATATCGCGGACCATCGCGGGCACTGGGCCGAAGCGCAGAAAGACTATGCCGCCGCGGTCGCACTCGCGCCGTCCATGCCGGCCGGCTATTTCAGCTGGGGCGACGCGCTGATGCGCCATCACGACTACAAAGGCGCAGCGGCGAAATTCGCGCAAGCGAATGCGAAAGGTCCGCATTGGGCCGATCCGTTGAAACGCTGGGGCGATGCGCTGGCAGCGATGGGCGATTACGCTGGCGCCATCGCGAAATATCGCGACGCCGAACCCGACGCGCCGCGTTGGGGCTCGCTCCAGATCGCCTGGGGCCACGCGCTCGACCGTCTCGGCCGGCACGACGAAGCCGTCGCCAAATACCGCGCCGCGCTGGGCATGGACATCACCGGCGACGAACACTGGAGCCTGCGCGGCTGTTGCGGGTGAGGGAGCTAGCGCAGGTTTGCGCGGATCCAGGCGGCGAATTCCGATTCGCCGATCGAATTCTCGGCAAGCGCCGTCACCGCAGAAATGCAATCTGCAGCTTCGGCATCGAGCACAGCGCCGTTCAAATCCAGAAAGATGCCGACGGTCAAAAAAGCAATGCGCTTGTTACCGTCGACGAACGCATGATTTCGGATCAGTCCGAATGCATAGGCAGCTGCCAAGTCCGCCAGGTCGCTCACCTTCTCATAGGCAAACAGATTTCGCGGCCGCGCCAGAGCCGACTCCAGGAGTCCTTGATCGCGAACACCTTCGGCGCCGCCGAAGCGTGCGATGCTCGAACTGTGAAGGAGCAGAAGCGTCTCTTGCTCAAGCCAAACCGGCTCGTTCATTTTGCGAGCGCCGCGAACACATCGCGATAGCGGTCCATGAACGCCTCGCCGCTTTCGATCTGCTCTTTCACCCGCGGATCGAGCGACGTCAGCACATAACCGGTCGGCGTCTCCACGGCGTAGAGCATTTCGCCTTGCTTGGTGCGCAGCCGCGCCAGCATTTCCTTCGGCAGAACGAGGCCGGTCGATGTTCCGACTGCCCGCAATTTGAGTTCCAGCATGGCGCACAATCCCATTACTATGTTTATTATAATACAACAATACCAGCAATTTCAACCCCATCGCGCATTTTCAGCGACTTTCGCTCCAACACGCCTCACGGACCGCGATCTTCGCGACGAACGTTGGTACCTGCGCGGGTGAGATGGTGTTCGCAAAAAGGCGTTGCCTTCGACAGCGTGTCGCGCTGCCGATGTGAATGGCGCCGGCTCGTCCTCCGAAGCGGGCGAGCCGCGAAAGAGGAAGCGCGAGCGCCCCGCCCGCATCGTGACGCTTATTTTGCCAGCGCCGAGAAGACCTCGCTATAACCTGAATTTCTACCCGAACATTCGCCACGCGAGCCAGACCAGTGCGGCGAATGTAGGATAGGCACTGAGCCCCAGACCGAAAGCACGGGCCACAGGGGCTATGAGGTAGCCGATCCAGAACAGCGCGCGGCCGACGATAAAGGCGATGGCCATCGCGGGGATAAGCGCCAGCATCCCGTGCGGCAGCGCAAGCGCCAGCCCCATCCAGGCGATCGCCGCGAGCACAGTCTGCTCCAGCGTGTTCTGATTGTAGCGCAATGTGATCTCGATCAGCCGGCTCTCAGAGCTGCGCGCACCGTCGATCGCGTCGGCCACGAAGAATCGCTGATTGGCTATCACGGCGATTCCAGCAAAGAGAGCCAAGGCCGGAAGAAGCAACCATTGTGCGGCGAAGGCGAGCCGTGCGGCGCGGTCGTCACCGTCAGGCAGTGGCAAATTCAGATTTGGCAGCTGCTGCCAGAAAATAAGCAGAACCAACACCGCGGCTGCCATTCCGATGGCGACGAACGCCTGCTTCAACAACATCACGTCCACCCGATTCCTCAAGCGCCAGCCTATTCGGACGGTTGCCCGGCCGATTCCTCAAGCGATTCAAACCACCCGGCGGCCTTCTTTTATCGGGGACTGTTCGTCGGCGTGGCGGACGTGGACGGTGCAGTGCCTTCGCTCGCTTGCCCCTTGGCGGCGCCGTCGCTGATGTTCACGCTCGTGTTCTTGGGAACGCCGGAGCCTTTCACCGCCATACCCGGCGCGCCGCATGATTGCTTGCCGGTCGCCGGGTTGGTGGTGACGACTTGGCCCGCAGGACACGACAATCCCGTCATCGTCCCTTCGGACGCCTGACCCTTCGCAGCACCATCGCTGACGTTTCTGGCTAGCGTGCCTTCGGCTGCAAACGCCGCCAAAGCCACAACGGACGCACACGCCATGAGAGAGAGTTTCATTTTCATTTCGACCTCCCGGCAGGCCCCTGTGATGTCATTCTATACCTCCGCGCACGCGACCCCAAACCGGCGCGATTGAAACCGGCAACAAAAAGGCTACGCACGTCGCCCAACTGTTCGCGTTCTCAATTTGATCAAGATGTGCTAGGCTTCCTGCAGGCTGGATTTTCGCATCTGGCGTAGTTCGCGAGTTGCGCCCCACGGCACCGTCCTTCATGAGCTTCCGCATCCGCGACATCGCACTTCCAGAAGAAAAGGCCGCCGCCCTCGCCTTCATCGAGGGCTCACAACATTACGAGCATGATGTCGAGCCGAACCGCAGACTCGACGACGCCGTCGCGGCCGAACATTTCGCGCTGTTGCGGGAGCGTATGGCAACGAACCGGGGGCGCATCTTCGTTGCCGAACTGGACGGCCGCGTTGTCGGATGGGCGGTATTCTTCGTCGAGCAGCACCCCGTGTTCGTCACAGAGGATCAGCGGACCTACGGCTATATCGCCGAACTCTTTGTCGAGGAACACACGCGAAGCCACGGCGTCGGCCGCGCCCTCATCGGGTCCTGCGAGACGGAGGCGCGGCGGCTGGGCCTGGGCCACATCATGATCGGCGTGCTCGCGAGCAACACACGCGCTGCGGACGTTTATACGCGCGCCGGTTATACGCCGTATTCATCGGAGCTGCGGAAGTTCCTCTAGAGAACCGCCGCACACGGACGAAAAATTCCCTGCGCGGCCCTGTTTTTCGACACGGGGGGCGAGCCTCGCGTCAAAGAAAGCCACAGGAGACAGCCCTTTCCCGCATGCGCGTGCGCGCGCGAAAAACGCGTCGCCCTGTTCTTCGCCCTGTTCGCAGGGCGGGCGTGCAAGGCGCACGAAACGGCTACACACACGCCCTTGCGATCAGCTTGCGCAAGAATCCCTCGCATGCCGCGAGCTGGCTCAGCGCCACAAACTCGTCCGCCTTGTGCGCCTGGTCGATTGAGCCGGGACCGCAGATGACGGAGGGGATTCCGGCGCGCTGGAACAGGCCCGCTTCCGTCCCGTAGGCGACGGTCTCGACGCTGTTGGCGCCGGAGATCTCGCGGGCGAGTGCAATCGCGGGCGAATCCGGATCGAGCACGAGGCCCGGATAACCTGCCTTCAACTCGGTGTCGATAGAGGCTTCGGGCACGGAGAGGCGATAGCGCGGAAGGATCTCGTGCTCGGCATGACGACGTGCGGCTTCGAGGATCCCCGCACCGTCGCGATCGGGCAGATTGCGGTATTCCCACGTCACCGTCGCATCGCGCGCCAGCACGTTCACCGCCGTGCCGCCGGAGATCATGTTGGCCTGCACCGTCGTGTAAGGAGGCTCGAAACGCGCGTCGCGATGATGTCTCACCGAATCGCCCAGCTCCTTCAGATAGGCGACGAAGGCGCCCGCCATCATCACGGCGTTGGCGCCCTTGTCCGGTGCGCTCGAATGGCCTTCGCGGCCGTGGCAGCGCGTGTGGATCACCGCGCCGCCCTTGTGCGCGCCGACGACCTTCATTTCCGTCGGCTCGCCGACGACGGCCAAGGCCGGACGGATGCCGTTGGCTTTCAGATCCTCGAGCAGCGCACCGACGCCGGCGCAGCCCACTTCCTCGTCGAACGACAGCGCGAAGTGGATCGGCCGTTCGAGCTTTGCCTGCGCAATCTCGGGCAGAAGCGACAGCGCCGTGCCGATGAAGCCCTTCATGTCGGCCGTGCCGCGGCCGAACATTTTGCCGTCGCGCGTTTCGGGCTTGAACGGATCGCTCGACCAGTCCTGACCGTCGACCGGCACGACGTCGGTGTGCCCGGACAACACGTAACCGCCCTGTTGGCCCGGACCGATCGTCGCGAAGAGATTGGCCTTGGCGCGGCCGGGATCGTAGGTGCGCCGGCAACGCGCGCCGGCGGCTTCGAGAAGCTCCTGCGCAAAGTCGATCAGCGCCAGATTGGAACCGCGGCTGGTCGTATCAAAGGCGATAAGGCGCTCAACGAGCGCAAGCGACGTATCCGTCATGGCATCAGCCGTCGAAATTGGCTGCGGGATTTCCGATCACGCTCAGGAATTCGCGGCGCGTCAGCGGATTCTTGCGGAATTCGCCCAGCATGGTGGACGTGACCATGGTCACGCCCTGCTTGTGCACGCCGCGCGTGGTCATGCATTGATGCGCCGCCTCGATGACGACGGCCACGCCTTTCGGCTCCAGCACCTTCTGGATGCAGTTGGCGATCTGCGCGTTCATCTTCTCCTGCACCTGCAGCCGGCGCGCATAGGCGTCGACGACGCGTGCGAGCTTGGAGATGCCGACCACCTTGTGGGTCGGCAGATAACCCACATGGGCGCGGCCGACGATGGGCGCCAGATGATGCTCGCAATGGGATTCGAAACGGATGTCCCGAAGCACGATCATGTCGTCATAGCCTTCGACTTCCTCGAAGGTGCGCAGCAGGAATTCTTCCGGGTCTTCGCTGTAGCCGGAGAACCAGTCCTCATAGGCGCGCGCGACGCGTTCGGGCGTATCGCGCAGGCCTTCGCGTTCGGGATCGTCGCCCGCCCAGCGCAGGAGCGTGCGGATGGCCTCCTCAGCGTCTTCGCGCGAAGGGCGCGGCGCGATCGACGTCGTGACAGGAACAATTTTAGGGGCTTTGGACATTCGAACCTTCCGCTAAGCGCCCGCGAAAATAACGGCGCCATCCCGGAATTGCCCGAGACCGTTAATGAATCTGGCGGCGCTCGTGCGGGCTTTCAAGCAGGAAAGGCGGGATCTCGGCCTCGAAGGCTTCGCCGGACGCGGCCAGCATCTGGTAGCGTCCGGCCATCGCGCCTGACGCCGTCGGCAGCGGGCAACCGCTCGTATATTCAAAGGCTTGGCCGGGTTCGATGACGGGCTGGGCGCCCACGACGCCGGGTCCGCGGACCTCCTGGATGCGCCCGCTCGCATCGGTGATATGCCAATAGCGCGACAGGAGCTGCACCGTCTCGCTGCCCCGGTTCTCGATCGTCACCGTGTAGGACCAGAGATAGCGGCCCATTTCGGGGTCGGACTGATCGTCGAGAAAAGCAGGTTTCACGCGAACGCGGACGCCGCGCGTCACGCTTTCGTACAACAATCGCGGAGCGGCGTGCTCCTGCCCCCAAGCCGGATCCTGCATGGCCCGATTATCGCCCGCGTCTCCAGGCTCACGCAAGCAGCCTCAGGGTTGCAGGTTAACGCGGCCTAATACTCTGGCTCGACAGCCACTTCTGTCTTTACCGAAAGCGCAATGAAGCATTCCTCATGCGCGCGATGGTGGATTTCGTCCAGCGTGGCTTTGTCGACGCTCACGCCCGGCGCGAAGCGCACGCGCGGCCTCAGCGTGACATGTCCCATCCACAATTTGCCGTTCGGCCCCTTTTCCAACGTTCCCACCGCCTCATCGTCATAGGCGTCGACAGCCAGCCTTTTGCGGGCGCAGACCGCAAGGAAGGTCAGCATGTGGCAGCTCGACAGCGAGCCCACGAACGCTTCTTCGGGATCAACCCTGCCGGCATCGCCCTTGAACTCCGGCGCCGCGGAAGACGGAACCACGACCGCGCCGTCCTTGAAGCGGATCTCATGGGCGCGGTTGTAGGTGTTGTAGGTGAAATCATCGCTGGTGCGCGCCCAGTGGAGCGTCGCGTGATGGTCGGACATGGCACCTCCTCTTAGAAGAAGGGGCTGACGTAGATAAGGGTTAGAGGTTAGCCCATTTTTTGAGTTGTTCGAACTGCTGTTTAGGCGCTCCGTAGTTGAAGCGGAACTCGCATTCCTTGAGGAAGAGATAGAAGGTCTTGCGCGGGATGCCGTTGTATCGACGCAAGGTGCGCTTGGCCTGGTTCCAGAAATTCTCGATGCCGTTGATGTGAT
>Ga0335074_10007136_pt1 | contig 15490 bp, 13 predicted proteins | sample Lox_Sample_23_FD_206715 | JGI IMG/M metagenome (GOLD analysis project Ga0335074, IMG submission 206715) | Soil microbial communities from Loxahatchee National Wildlife Refuge, Florida, United States - Lox_Sample_2.3 | ecosystem: Environmental > Terrestrial > Soil > Wetlands | place: USA... | reverse complement strand
TCGTCGATGATCAGCTTATATTTGACAAGCGATCTGTTCGCGAGGGGCCCGGAGGGCTCGGGCCGGCCGAGCCAGCGGTCCGAGAGGAAGCCGCCCGCGACCGATCCATAGCACAGCAGGCCTACGCCATGGGCCTCGCAGAGCGCGGCGAGACCGTTCTCGGGCCGGCGGTCGAGAACCGAATATTGCACCTGCATTGAGGCGAGCGGAACGCCGGCCTCAAGGATTTCGCGCACGCGCCGAGCGTCGAAGTTGGTCCCGCCGATCAGGCGCGCCTTGCCCTTCGCGCGGAGATCGTCGAGCCAGCCGAGCGCCTCGAGCCATCGCGGCTCGGAATAGTCCCACCAATGGAACTGCACCAGATCGAGCCGCTCCATCCCGAGCCGACGCAGCGAGCGGTCGACGATCGCCTCGACGTCGCGCCGTTCGATCGCCTGCAGAATCGAAAGGTCAGGCACGAGCTTGGTATGCACCTTTAAGCCTTTCGCCGCCTCAAGCCCCCGTGTCGCCAGAATCCGCGTCCGGAGCGCGCAGCACAGCTCCTCGACCCCGGTGTAGATATCCGCGCAATCGAAGGTGAAGACGCCTGCGTCGAAGGCGGCGATGAGATCGTCGAGCGCCCGGTCCCGATCGATCAGGCCGTGGCCGCCGGCCAGTTGCCAGCCGCCGCGGACGACGCGCGAAATCGAATAGCCCGGCGCGAGCTCGCGCGTCTCGACGGCGGTCATGCGGCGCCACGCGACGGCGGGACAGCTGTGGCCTCGCTCCGGCGAAACCGCCTGAGACCAGTCCGCACGATTCGCAGCCGGCTCTGGCAGTTAGGGTCCGGACATGCGACCTCCGCGTCGGTCGCCATCCAATCGCTCGGGTCAGTTGGGCGCTGCTTTGCCGCGAGCAGGGGCAAGACCGCTGCCAGCGAATAGATCGAGACGCCCTGCCCAGGCGGCAGGGTCAACATCTCCCCCTTGAGCTCGAAATAGTCGCCCGCCCGCGCGCCGCAATAGACCTTTGCGCCGGGCGGCACGACCGCCTCGACCCGAAGGTCCCAGAGCTCGAAGCTGTCGTCCGTCCCGGGTTCATCCATCGAGTTGTCGCCGGCCAGGCCGCATTGCGGCAATCGGGGATTGCAGACTATCTGGAGCTGGTCAAAGATCAACGATCAGTTTTGGAGCTTGCGTCGGGCGATGGAGCCGATCAAGGGAATGTCGGCGCTCGAAAATCGGCCCGCCCTGTCGGCGAATGATCTGGTCAAGCGATTTGGCGGCGTCGCCGCGGTCGACGGCGTGACGATCGGCGTCGGCCAGGGCGAGATCGTTGGTCTGATAGGCCCGAACGGCGCAGGCAAGACGACCCTTTTCGACTTGATCGCCGGCGAGCAGAAGCCGACGTCCGGCGGCGTCTCGCTCAACGGCGTCGCGGTGCAATCGCTGCCGCCGCATTTGCGGCTTGCGCACGGCCTTGGACGCACGTTCCAGATTCCTCGCCCATTTCCGGGGATGACGCTGATTGAGAATGTGATGCTGGGCGCGCAGGGTCAGAGCGGCGAGCGCATCTGGCCGAACTGGTTTACGCCGCGCCTCATCGCGCGCGAGGAGCGCGCCTGCCGCGAGAAGGCGATGGATCTCCTCGCCTTTGTCAGGCTCGAGCGGCTGGCCCGCGAGCCGGCGCGAGTCCTCTCCGGAGGCGAACGCAAGCTGCTCGAGCTTGCCCGGGCGCTGATGGCCGGGCCCAGGCTGCTCCTGCTTGACGAGCCGGCGGCAGGAGTCAATCCGAGCCTCCTCGAGGTAATCGTCAGGCGCATCGTCGAGATCAACCGAAGCGGCGTCGCGGTGCTGGTCATCGAGCACAACATGGATGTGATCGTCCGGCTGTGCGGGCGCGTCTATGTGATGGCGGCCGGCAAGCTGCTTTGCGAGGGGCGTCCGGAGGACGTGATCCGCGATCCGCGCGTCGTGGAAGCCTATCTCGGCGGCGCAACCGCATGAGTCGAGAGCAGCCGCTCCTCGTCGTGGAGAATCTCGTCGCCGGATATGAGCCTGGATTGCCCATCGTCAACGGCGCCTCGATCCACGTGGAGGCCGGCGAGATCGTCGCTGTCCTGGGGCCGAACGGCGCGGGCAAATCGACGCTCATCAAGGCGATCGCCGGCCTGGCGCCGATCAGTGGCGGCGCCGTGACCTTCGACGGCCGTGACGTCACCCGTCTGCCGGCGCACCGCATGATCCGCGCAGGCCTCGCATTCACGCCGCAGACCGAAAACGTGTTTGCGAGTCTCAGCGTCGACGACAACCTGCAGCTCGCCGCGGGAGCGCTGGCGAAGGCGCTGCGGGCCGGCCGAGTTGCGGCGACCTACGCGGCCTTCCCCGACTTGGCCCGTCAACGCCGGCTACCGGCGGGGCGCCTCTCAGGGGGTCAGCGGCAGATGCTCGCCATCGCCCGCGCGCTGCTCGTCGCGCCCAAGGCGCTGATGCTTGACGAACCCTCGGCGGGCCTGTCGCCGAAACTGGTCGAGATGGTGTTCGCCCGGCTCGCCGACATCGCTCGGAGCGGCGTCGGGATCCTGCTCGTCGAACAAAATACACGCGCCGCTCTCGCGCTCGCCGACCGCGCCTATGTGCTGGTGCAAGGCCGGAGGCGGCACGAGGGCCCTGCTCGGGCGCTGGCCAACGACCCGATGATCGCCGCGCTCTATCTCGGCGGCGTTGAAATTGAAGGCGCGCCGCGATGACGCAGGTCCTCGTCGACGGGCTGATGTCCGGCGTTCTGATCGGGCTTGGCGCGATCGGCGTCACGCTCACCTATTCGATCCTGGGCTTCGCCAATTTCGCCCACGGCGAATTCATCTCTTTCGGCGCCTACGCGACGCTCATGATCGCCTCCGGGATCTCGGCGCTCGTTGTAGGCTCCGATCAGGGGATCGGCGCGCTCTCGATCAGTCCGGCGGTCATCGCGGCTTCACTCCTTGCGATGGCGCTGACCGCCGGCCTCGCGCTGGCGCTTGATTGGATCCTGTTCTCTCGCCTGCGCGGCAAGAGCGCGGCGATCTCGGTGGTGATGGCGAGTTTCGGGGCCTCGATGGCGATCCGCGCCGCGCTCGAATTCGCCTTCACCTCGCGGCCGACCTATTTCTCGCGCGATCTTGAGATCGCGAGGCCGATTGGCCTCGGCCTCAAGGCGACCCCCGACCAGATCGCCCTCATCACCGTCGCGGCGGCGCTCCTGATCGGCGTGCATCTTCTCCTGACGCGGACCCAGATCGGCCGCGCGATGCGGGCGGTGAGCGAGAACCAGGCGCTTGCGCGCGCCGCCGGGGTCGACGTGGACGCGACAATTCGCGCTGTTTGGGCGCTCGGCGGGGCGCTTGCGTCGGCGGCCGGAGTCATGCTCGGGCTGTTGGTGCAAATACGCCCGTTCATGGGCTTCGACTTGCTATTGCCTCTGTTCGCCGCCGCCATTCTCGGGGGGATCGGCAGCGTGCCCGGAGCGTTCGCCGGCGCGCTGATCATCGGATTTGGCGAGGCGATAACGGTTGAACTGGCCGGCGCCGAATGGCGGGCGGCGGTCGCCTTCCTGATTTTGATCGCCGTCCTGATCATCCGCCCGACCGGTCTTGCCGGGAGGCCGACGTGACGTTCGATCTTGTTGGGCCGATCGCCTATGCGAGCTTCTTTCTTGTCATCGCGCTCGTCAACGCGCTCGTCTGCCTCGGGCTCAACCTGCAATGGGGACAGTCGGGCCTTTTCAATGTTGGCGTGGCCGGTTTCGTCGCCATCGGCGCGTACGCCTCTGCGCTGCTGACGACGCCGCCGTCCGATAGCCATCTCGGTGGCTTCGCCTTGCCGATCGCCTTCGGCTGGCTCGCGGCGATGGCCTGCGCCGGCCTGGCCTCGGCCGTCATCGGAGCGCTGACGCTGCGGCTCAGGGCGGACTATCTCGCCATCACGACTTTCGGCGTCGCGGTCGTTGTCCAGCTCGTCGCGCTCAACGCGCAGAAGCTGACGGGCGGCGCCTTCGGCGTCGCCTTCATTCCCCGCCCCTTCGACAGCCTCGGCGCGACGCCCGCGCTCTATAACCTCGCCAATCTCGGGCTCATCGCCGTCGTCGTCGGGGTTGTGTATCTGGCTCTCGAGCGCCTGGTGCGCAGCCCTTGGGGCCGCGTGCTCAGGGCGATACGCGAAGACGAACGCGCCGCTATGGCGCTGGGAAAAAGTCCGGCGCGCTACCGCGTGGAAGCGTTCGCGCTTGGCGGCGCGCTGATGGGTCTTGCCGGCGCGATCGCGGCGCATTTCATCGGGTTCATCGCGCCGGAAAACTACACTTCAAGCCTCACCTTCCAGGTGTGGACGATGCTGATCGTCGGCGGGTCGGGCAACAACCTCGGCGCGATCATCGGCGCCGGGCTCGTCTGGGCCCTGTGGACTGTGTCCGGCCTCGCCATCGCCGGCCTCGTTCCCGCCTCGTTCGAAGCGCGCGCCGCCGCCCTTCGCATCGTCGCGATCGGCGTCTTGCTCGCGACCATGATCATTTTCCGGCCGCGGGGCCTCATCGGAGAGAAGGCGACGGTGTCCCGCCACCTCGACTAATATCCGCTTTATCCGGCCGAAGAGCCTCGTAGGCCGCGCGTCGCGGACTGCAACGCCTCGACCCCCTGGGCCGTCGCCGATCGCCGCCGAACCGAACGAAAAGCGCGAGGCCCGGTCGCAAGCGGGAGGGAGCGCGCTGCGTTTGGCTGGAGCCGTCGTCGCGAGGACCCCCGATTGCTCCAGCAGAGGAGGCCGACTATTCGCGCGCCTCGTCCGAAGGGGCGTCGCCAGGGCATTGTCACGGCGCTCCGGGCTTGCCGCTTTCTCGGTGGCCGGGTAGCGCCCGCGGATGAACAGGATCAGCTCCAGCGGGTATCGTTTCCCGCCCGAGATCATTCAGCAAGCGATATGGCTTTACCTCCGGTTCACCCTCAGCCTGCGTGACGTCGAGGATTTGTTGACGGAGCGCGGAGTGGCGGTGTCTTACGAGACCGTTCGGCGTTGGGTGAACCATTTCGGACCAATGATCGCGGCCGACTTGCGAAAGCGTCGCCTGAAACCTCACACGACTTGGCATCTCGACGAGGTCTATCTGAAAATCGACGGCCGAATGGTCTACCTCTGGCGAGCGGTCGACGCCGAAGGCGAGGTGCTCGATGTGCTGGTCGGACCTCCCCGGAGCCAACGCGTTCCTGCCCAGCTTTCTGGCGCAGTACAACGCCCGATTCGGGAAGGCGCCGCGTTGTGGCGAGGACGCTCATCGGCCGGTCTCTGACGCGCACCCGCGTCAGGACGTCTTTACCTGGAAGGAAGAGCGGACGCTAACGAACAATCTGACCGTGCAATATGATAACGTGCTGTTCCTGCTCGAGTCGAATGAGGTGACCCGTCCTCTCGCCCGCCAGCGGGTGACGATCGTCGATTATCCGGACGGACGCATTGCAATTCGCCACAAGGCCCGTGACTTGCCCTACCGCACGTTCGATAAGCTGCAGAAGGTCAACCAGGCGGCGATCGTCGAGAATAAGCGGCTTGGCGAGATCCTAGCCTATATCGCGGCGCGCCAGGACCAACGAATCGAGGGCCGATCGAAGAAGGCGCGCGCCGACAAGGCCAAGCTGAGCGCCACACGTTTAAGGCCAGCTGACGACCGCAAGGAGGCGCTGGCTCGCGAATCGAGGATCCGTGAACACTGGATTTGGGCGCGCGGCCGCTGCGCTTGTTGGGGCTGCGCGCCCGCGCGCCCTCGTGTCCGAGAACCGGTGCGGAGTGCCGTTTCAACTTTGGCGCGGAAAGCGCCATTTCTGCATTGCACCGACAGACCCACGAACCAGCGAAACAGCAAGTCGAACTCCAGCCGCTCCATCAACTGCCGCTCCGAGCGGATCGAATAGAAGGCTTGCAGCAGCATCGCCCGCAACAGCTTCTCCGGCTGGATCGACGGCCGTCCCGTCCGCGCGTACAGCCCCGAAAACTCGCCTGTCAGCGCCGCTAATGCGTCGTTCACGTCGCGCGGATCGCGCGCAACGGATGACTCTGTCCAACCCGAGCTTCAAGATCACGTAGCTGAATAGCGATCCCGAACGTTCATCCCCCGCATGATTCGGCCCTAGCAACCCCGCAGAAACACGAATCACATCGAGCTTCCCGTGGCCAGCAACTTACCCGGCCTTTGCGGACCGCGCCGGCGAACACGCATCTGGCTTCGCCTCGCGTTGTTAGGGCAAGCCTGCATGCGGCGTATCGACTGTCGCGATCTCGACCTTTCCCCTCGGCGCGGCGGCGGCTTCACGCTCCAACGAAGTCGGAGCGGTCATCATAAAAAGCGTCTTCCCGTCATCGCCGCCGAGCATACACGCGTAACAGATCTGGCTCGTGGAGACGATATCCAGCACTTCGCCGCCCTCTGCGTAAAGCACGCATTCCGGGCTCAACGCGCTCGCGACCCAGACGGCGCCTTTTGCGTCGAGGCAAATGCCGTCGGGGACGCGCGGCCAAGTCTGCGCGAAGATTCGACGTCCGCTCAGCGCGCCGTCCGGCCCAATATTAAAAGTGGTGAGGCAGCCGCCGAGAGTTTCGGCGACGATAAGCGTCTTGCCGTCGGGCGTAATGACGGACCCGTTAGGGAAGTGCATGTCCTCCGCCGCGACCGACGCCTCGCCCGTTGGCGAGACGCGCGCCAGTTTGGCGGTCGGATGATCCTTGATCACCGCCTCCTCGCCGCGCTTCTCGAGATCGGGATGAAGGTCGAAGCCGAAGTTTCCGACATAGGCGCCGCCCGACCTGTCGACCACCATGTCATTGCAGTGAAACGTCGCAATCTTTCCAAGGTCGGCGTGGACCGACATCTTGCCATCGGGGGTCCGCCGCAGCACCCGCCGCTTTGTCATCGAAACCACAAGCAGCGAGCCGCCTGGCATCCAGCCAAGGCCCGAGGGGCGATCGTCGATCTTGAACTCATCGCGCGCGTCTCCCTTGAGCGAGACCGACTTCACCGCCTGCGCGTAGAAATCGCTGAACCAGAGCCGTCCGTCCTTCCAGCGCGGACCTTCGCCAAAATAGACACCCTCACACAGCACCTTCGCGACCCTGGCCATTTCCTTCCCCACGTTATGTTAGCGTCACTCTTTCTTGCGTCACAACCAATAGGCGCCGAAACCGTTGGCGAGGCAAGCGAAAACGAGCGTGACGTCGCGAACCGTCATCGCAATCTTGCTCGCGATCATTTTCGACGCTCTTTGGCGTTCTTCATTCCGATCGCAGCCCGCGCGTCTCCCTCGACCGCTACATCGCAAACTTCTTGTCGATCAGCACCGCCACGAGCAGTGCCCGTTCCGGCCCCTCGCAGATCCACGCGTGATTTGTTCCACGCTGGATAACGACGTCGCCCTCTGCAGCACGGTCTCCTCTTCGTCCAGAACCAGCCGCACGCTTCCCTTGATCAGGACGATGACGTCGACCGTCGACGTCAGGTGCATGCCCGGGCCTTTGCTTACGTCTGGCCGATCGTGGTCGGCGCCGATGGCGTGAAAAGCGTCCGCGACAAGTTTCTCCACCTCAGATTGCGGTACGCCTGCGGCCATGGGCGCGCAATCGTGAACCATCGGATTTTCACCCCTCCGGGAGGAGGGCCAAGGCGAATGGGCCCGCTTCCCGCATCGATTGCGCCGTTCCGATCGAGCGGTCTGGCAAGGTCTGTCCAGATCTCGTAGGGCGCGGCGAATTCAAAATGGATCGCAGGGCCGCCGTCGATGCCTATCGAGGACCGGCGTTGCTCATTCACGCGTGTGACTGCCCGCCTTAAAGCGAATTGTGCATTAGGCATTCGCCACCTCTTTCGCGCTGCTGCGCGCTCTCACGTGTCGAAGCCGCGCCCTTGCTCGATAAGCTTTCGTATCGACGGCGCCGGGCGCCAGAATTCGGGATCCGCATGCGGATTGCGCCCGACCGCCTCCATCCGCTCGACGACCGCAGGAAGACCCATCTGGCTCGCGAAGAACATTGGTCCGCCCCGGTGGCGCGGGAAGCCGTAGCCGGACGCATAGATGACGTCGATATCGGAAGCGCGCAGCGCAATGCCCTCTTCAAGAATGCGGGCGCCTTCGTTCACGAGCGCAAGCACGCACCGGTCGACGATCTCCTCGTCGCGGATTTGCCGCCGCGCGATCCCCGCTTCAGCGCTGCGCCCGACAATCATACGCTCGACCGCGGGATCTCGCGCCGCCTCGCGCTTGCCGGGCTCGTAGCGGTACCAGCCCGCCCCGGTCTTCTGACCGAAACGTCCCTGCTCGCAGAGCCGGTCCGGCAGCGGCGAATAGTCCATGCCGCGTTTCTCCGCTGCGCGGCGCTTACGGATGGCCCACCCGATGTCGTTGCCGGCAAGATCGCTCATCCGGAAGGGCCCCATGGCGAAACCCCAATCTTCGAGCGCGCGGTCGATTTGGGCAGGCAACGCCCCTTCCTCGAGCAAGAGATAGGCTTGGCGCAGATACTGCTCGACCATGCGATTGCCGATGAAGCCGTCGCAGACGCCCGAGACGACGCCGACCTTGCCGAGGCGCTTCGCGAGACTGATCATCGTCATTATGACATCATCCGCCGTATCGCGCCCCCGCACGATCTCGAGAAGCCGCATGACGTTGGCGGGGCTGAAGAAATGCGCGCCGACGACGTCGGCCGGCCGTCTCGTGAAAGATGCGATTTGGTCGAGATCGAGGGTCGAGGTGTTGCTCGCGAGGATCGCGCCGGGCTTCATCGTGGAATCGAGCGCTCCAAAGACGGTTTTCTTGACCTCCATCTCCTCGAATGCGGCCTCGACGACGATATCGGCTTCGCCGACGTCGGCGAGCGCATGCGCCGGCGTAATCAGGGCCAGGCGGGCGTCCAGTGCGACGGGATCCAAGGAGCCGTGGGCGGCGCTCGATTCATAGGTTCTGCGTATGCTTTCGAGGCTGGCATCGAGCGCCTGGCGGCTGACGTCGGCAAGCTTGACGGGAATGCCGGCGTTGGCGAAGGCCATGGCGATGCCGCGCCCCATCATTCCCGCTCCGACGACGGCTGCGGCCCTGATCGGGCGGCTCGTTGCTCGCCTGTCGATGCCAGGGATCTTCGCCGCCTCACGCTCGCTGAAGAACACGTGGCGCAGCGCCTTGGCGCCGTCGCTCCTAAGCAGTGACAGGATGTGTCGGCGTTCGACGGCGAGGCCTTCGCCGAAGGATTTCGTCGTCGCGGCAAATACGCAGTCGAGACAGGCTTCCGCCGGTGCCCGATACTTCCTTGCCGCAACGCGCTTGCGCTGCTCCTCTAACGGGTCACGGGCGCCCTCGGACGGGATCGGCAAATCGCGCGGGCGCCTGAGCGGATAGCGCCCCGCCGCCATATCCTGCGCCAGCGCCAACGCTGCTATCTCGACATCGGAGTCGACGACGCGATCGAACAGGGTGGAGCCGGCGAAATGGGTGGGATTCCTGGTTTCGCCGGAGATCATGGTCTCGAGCGCGGCCCGGACGCCGGCAAGCCTCGGCAGCCGCTGCGTCCCGCCCGCGCCGGGCAGGATGCCGATCTTCACTTCTGGCAACGCGATCCGCGCGTCCGACCGCGCCACGCGCGCATGGCAGCCGAGGGCCAGTTCAAAGCCGCCGCCCATGCAGATGCCCGAAATGGCGGCGACGACAGGCTTCGGACTCGCCTCAATCATGTCGATGACCACGGCCAGATAAGGTTCGGCCAGGCTTGCGCCGGTATCAAACTCGCGGATGTCGGCGCCGGCCGAAAAGACCCGGTCGCTGCCAGTGAGGACGACCGCAGCAATGGCCGAATCGGCCGCCGCCTTGCCGAACTCGGCGACGAGGCCGCTCCGAACAACGTGGCTGAGCCCGTTGACCGGCGGGTTGCTCATGACGAGGACAGCGACCGAGCCGACGCGGCGCGTGGTGACGGCGGCGGCCATGGTCAGTTCGTATGTCGGCGAAGCTCAAGGCGCCCAATTTGGTTGCGATGCACTTCGTCAGGCCCGTCAGCGAGGCGCAGGGATCGCGCGTTGACGTAGGAGTAGGCAAGGCCGAAGTCCGTCGTCACTCCTCCGCCGCCGTGGGCCTGGATCGCCCAGTCGATAACTTCGCAAGCCATATTGGGAGCGGCGACCTTGATCATCGCGATCTCGCGCGCGGCGGCCTTGTTCCCGACCTTGTCCATACGGTCGGCGGCGTGCAGCACCAGAAGTCGCGTCTGATCGATGAAGATGCGCGATTTGGCGATTCGCTCGAGTGTCACCGTGCGCTCGCTGACGGGCTTGCCGAATGTCGTCCGGCTCGCCGCCCTGCGGCACATTTTCTCGAGAGCCCGTTCGGCAAGGCCAACGAGCCTCATGCAGTGGTGAATCCGGCCCGGTCCAAGACGCCCCTGCGCGATCTCAAAGCCTCGGCCTTCGCCCAGCAGCATGTTGGAAGCCGGCACTCGGACGTTTTCGAACAGAACTTCCGCATGACCGTGCGGCGCATCGTCGAATCCGAACACCGGAAGGAAGCGCTTGACCGTGACGCCCGCCGCGTCGCGCGGCACGATGATCATGGATTGCCGCTTGTGCCGGTCCTGATTGTCGGGATCGCTCTGCCCCATGAATATGAACACGTTGCAGCGCGGATCCATGGCGCCGGACGACCACCATTTGCAGCCGTTGATGACATATTCCTCGCCCTCGCGCTTTATCGTCGAGCGAATGTTGGTGGCGTCGGAAGAGGCGACATCAGGCTCCGTCATGGCGAAGCAAGAGCGGATGCGGCCGTCGAGCAGCGGCTCAAGCCATTCGTTCTTTTGCGCGGGCGTGCCGTAGCGTACGAGCACCTCCATGTTGCCCGTATCCGGCGCAGAGCAGTTGAAGACCTCTGGCGACCATTCCACCCGGCCCATGCGCTCGCACAGGGGAGCGTATTCGAGATTGGTCAGTCCGGCGCCAAGTTCACTTTCCGGCAGGAACAAATTCCACAGGCCTGCCTTACGGGCTTCGACCTTGAGAGCCTCGATGATTTTGGTTGGCTGCCAACGGTCCCCGGTTCCGACCTCCTCGTAGAACTTGTGCTCATTGGGGTAGACCCACTCGTCCATGAAGGCGTCGACGCGCTTGAGCAAATCCTTGGTTTTGGCGGAATATTCAAAATCCATGGGTTTCCTCCCTTGAGGAGGTAAGGTCGCGCGGTGAGCGCCTGGAATCAAATGACGTTTATTCAGCCAAGGATATGAACGGCGTTCATGGCCCGAATCGACCTCAACCTGCTCGTCATTCTGGAGATGATCGAGGCGCGCGGAAGTCTGACAGGCGCGGCGGTCGAACTCAATCTCACCCAGTCCGCAGTCAGCCACGCGCTTCGGCGCTTGCGTCTGCATTTCGGCGATCCGCTCTTCATGCGCCAGAGCAACGCGATGATCCCGACGCCCCTCACTCTGAGCCTAATCGGCCCGATCCGCAGCGCGCTTCGCGTGATGGCTCGGACACTCAACGAAGCGCGGCGATTCGATCCCTCGTCTTCTGAGCGCCATTTCACGATCGGCCTGCAACAGGCGACGGAACTCGGTCTCTTGCGGGCGATTGCGCCAACGGTCGCGGCTTTGGCGCCCAAGGTCGGGCTGAGCTTCGTTCGTCTCTATCGCAAAGGCGTCCAGACGGACCTGGCTGCAGGCAAGCTCGACCTCGCCATTGACGTGCCGCTTGCTCTTCCGGAGATCGTGCGGCGCAGACGCGTCTCCTCCGATGCGCTTGTCGTGGTCGCTGCGGCGAATCACGTGAACGTGCGGGGTTCGATCGACGAAGCGACCTATCTGGCGGCGGATCATATTTTGGTCAGCGCCCGCCGACGCGGCGGCGGGTTCGAGGACCAAGCCGTCGAGCGGCTCGGATTGCGCCGCAAAATCGGCCTCCGCTGCCAGAACCATTACGCGGCCTGTGAGGTTGCGGCGGGATCGCACATGCTGCTCACTCTCGCCCTTAGCTCGGCGGCTGTGCTCGCGCCACAATTCGCGCTGCAGGTCCTGCCGGCGCCGATCCCATTTCCGCCGATCGAGCTTTACGCCTACTGGCACGCGCTCGCCGACGGAGACGCGGCGCATGGTTGGCTCAGGACCCAGCTCTTCGTCGCCTTCGCCGAGCGCGATGTTGTCTCGAAGGCTACGCGGCCGGGGCTGCTGCCGCCGCCAGGCTGACATTGTCCGCAGACGCTCAGTCGGACCGGGCCGCAAAGTTGCGGGAGTGCTGCCGCGCCTGCTCGATGTACCAGTCGAGGCACTCGGGGTTTGCCATCGCCTGTCGATTCAGAACGTCTTCAGCGGAACGGCCGAGGTAGAGCTTCTTGATCGGCACTTCCTGCTTCTTGCCGGACAGCGTGCGCGGAATCGCAGGCGCCTGGGTGATCCGATCGGGCAGGAATCGCGGCGAGAGCGTGGTGCGGATCGCCTCTCGGATGCGCTCTTCGAGAGCTGCGTGGAGCCTGAGGCTTTCCCGCAGCACCACGAAGAGCTCCGTGTGGCTCTGGCGCCCGAGGTATTCGAGGTCGATAACCATTGAATCAAGTACCTCGGGCAGGGACTCCACGGGTCTGTAGATCTCGCTGGTTCCCATGCGCAGGCCGCTGCGGTTCAACGTCGCGTCGCTGCGGCCGTAGATCACGCAGGAGCCGTCCTTGCCGATGCTGATCCAGTCGCCATGTCGCCAAACCCCAGGAAACTCACGGAAATAGCTGTCAATGTAGCGCGTGTTGTCCAAATCGCCCCAAAAATAGAGCGGCATTGACGGCAGGGGCTTCGTACAGACGAGGTCGCCGACTTCGTCTGTCACGGATCGTCCGTTCGCGTCCCACGATTCTGTAGCCGAGCCGAGCTGCCGGCACTGCATCCGCCCCGGAACTTGTGGCAGCTCCCGATTGGCGCCGACGAAATTCGCGGCGACGTCTGTGCCGCCGGACATGTTCATCCACCAGATCCGCCGTCGATAATTCCCGTCAAACTCGGCGATTCCCCAAAGCTGCGCGGCCTCGCTCAGGGGCGAGCCCGTTGTGCCCAGGGCGCGAAGTGTCGACAGGTCGCCCTGCTTGGAAAGATCGAGCCCGCTCTTCACGCAACCTTCGTAGAACGCGGCGCCAGCGCCGAAATAGCTCACGCGATGGCGCGCGGCGAAGCGCCAGAGCGTCCCGAAGTCCGGCGCTTCCTTTGGTCCGCTCGGGCTCCCATCGTAAAGGCAGATCGTGGAGCCGCAGAGCAGGCCGCTTACCTGCGCGTTCCACATGATCCAACCGCAAGTGGTGTACCAGTGATAGCGCTCGCCGAAGCTGTTTGGCTCGTAACTGGGAGCAAGATCCATGTTCTTGCCGCCTGCGGCGGCCGCGAGCAGAACGCCGCCGTGCCCGTGGACAATCGGCTTAGGCTTCCCGGTGGTGCCGCTCGTGTAGACGATCCACAGTGGCTGGTCGAAGGGCAGCCACTCGGGCTCGAACGTCCGCGCCGCTTCGGGTGCCGAGGTCATCGCCTCACGAAGTTCGGCGTCGTGGGGGATGTCGGCGTCACTGAGTCCACTTCTGTAGAGCAGGAAGGTCGAAAGGTTGGGCAGCGCGGTGCGAAGCGCTTCGATGACCTTTGCGCGATCCACCCTGCGTCCGGCATAAACGACGCCATCTGCCGCGATCAAAACCTTCGGGTCGATCTGCGTGAAGCGGTCGATGATCGCCTGCGCCCCCATGTCCGGCGCGCATACGCTCCAGACCGCGCCGATGCTGGCGCAAGCGAGGAACGCTATGATGGTCTCCGGAATGTTCGGCATGCAGGCGACGACGCGATCACTTCGCTGGACGCCGTGTCGGCGCAGAGTCTCCGCGAAGGCGGCCACACGCCGGCGCAACTCTGGCCATGACAGCTCCGCAAGCTCCCGCGATTCGTTTTCGCTGACTATCGACATCATGCCCGCGTCGTCGGCCGCTTTCTCATGACGGAAGACCTGCTTGGCGTAGTTCACCTGTGCGCCGGGAAACCAGATCGCACCCGGCATCTGCGCATCCGCCAAGACCGCGGTGTGGGGCGTCGGCGACTGCAAGTGGTCATAGTCCCAGATGCTTTGCCAGAATCCTTCCTGGTCCGTCACGGACCAGCGCCACAGATGTTCGTAGCTCGAGAAGGTCAGACCATGCCGCTCGCGAAGCCAGTCCTGATAGAGCCGGAGTTGAGGAACGTAGGGAGCGTGCATCGGGGTGGGTTCTCGGGATACTTCAACGTAGGCCTGCCTCGACGACCAGCCAGGCGAGGAATGGGTTGCCTAGGCGAGCGCGGTCGAGCCGCGCGTGCTCCTCAAGAAAGCTTCACCGGCCTCAAGTCCCAGTGAAGCGAGCGGGTCGCTTCTCGACAAAGTGGGCGACGCCTTCGCGGAAATCGTCGCAGCGGAGGCTGGCCAGCATCTCCCGGTCCGCCCTGACGCACGATTGCGCGAGGGTTGATAGAAGATCCTCCCAGAGTTGCTTCTTGATCACCGCGAGCGAACGCGGTGACACGTTGTTGGCGAGGTCGGCCGCATAGGCATGGACCGCTTCATGAAACCCGTCCGACGGAAGCAGGCGCGCAAGGCCGAGCGAGGCGGCCTCGTCCGCGGAAACCAGCCGCGCGCTCAGCAGAAGATCCGCGGCGTTCATGGGCCCGATCAGCCTTGGCAGGATCCAGGAGACACCGTATTCGGCAATGAGCCCTCGGCGCGAGAAGGCTGTCGTGACCTTCGCGCCGGCGGCTATGAAGCGAATGTCCGCGAACAGCGCAAAGCAAAGCCCGATGCCGGCAGCGGGGCCGTTGATGCCCGCAATAATCGGCTTGCTGATCTTCAGCGGGTAGGTGAGCGGCTGATCGAAATCGCGCCCTGGCGAATCGTCCGTCGAGAAAGCAAAAAAATCTTTCTCGCTGATTTGCTTATCCGAGGCGATGTTGTTCGCCATTCCGCCCATATCGGCGCCCGAGCAGAAGCCCCGGCCGGCGCCGGTGACGACGATGGCGCGCACTCCCGAGTCTTGCTCGGCAGCGCGTAGCGCGGCCTGCACCTCCGCCTGCATCGTGCGCGTCCATGCGTTCAATCGGTCAGGTCGATTGAGCGTAATGGTGGCGACGCGGTCCTCGACCGCATAGAGAATCTGCTCATATTCCAAGGGCGTTCCCCAAACAGGTCTTTCTTTTTGATATCGGCGGCAGCGGCGCAGATTACTTCTCGGCGAGCTCCGCCTTCAATTTCTGCCGCAGCGCGGGCTTCAAGATCTTGCCGTTGGCGTTGCGCGGAAGCGGCTCGGCGCTGACGGTGACAAAGTCGGGGACCTTGTAGTCGGCGAGTCGCGTCTTGCAGAAGTCGCGGATGTCTTCTCGGGTGATCGAGCCGCCCTTGCCGAAGATAAAGGCGTGCGTGCGCTCTCCGAGCACGGGGTCCGGGTGAGCGATGATCGCCACTTCCAGCACTT
>Ga0335074_10007135_pt1 | contig 15492 bp, 14 predicted proteins | sample Lox_Sample_23_FD_206715 | JGI IMG/M metagenome (GOLD analysis project Ga0335074, IMG submission 206715) | Soil microbial communities from Loxahatchee National Wildlife Refuge, Florida, United States - Lox_Sample_2.3 | ecosystem: Environmental > Terrestrial > Soil > Wetlands | place: USA... | reverse complement strand
CGATCTTGTTCACCGTCACGTCGAGGAAATAGCGGTCATGCGAGATCAGCACGAACGCGAACGGGTAATCGTGCAGGTATTGCTCCAGCCAGTTGCGCGCTTCCAGATCCAGGTGATTGGTCGGCTCATCGAGCAGCAGCAGATTCGGTTTTTCGAGCAGAAGTTTGGCGAGGGCGATCCGCATCTGCCATCCGCCGGAGAAATCCTCGGTGCGTTTATTCCATTCATCGTGCGGAAAGCCGAGGCCCGCCAGCACCGTACCCACCTGCGCTTCGATCGCGTAGCCATCGCGCGTTCGGAATTCGCTGTCGAGCTCATGGAAGCGGTCCGCCACCTGCGCATATTCAGGACCGGCGGGATCGAGTTCGCTCATCTTATGCGTCAGCTCTTCCATCTCGACTTCCATCTGCTGCAGCGAGGCGAATACCGACATGCATTCGGCGAACACGCTGCGGCCGGAAAGCGACAGGCCGTCCTGCGGAAGATAACCGGAACTCACGCCGCGCGTCACGCTGAGTTTGCCGTAATCGAGCGACTCCGTGCCCGCCAGGATTTTGAGCAAGGTGGTCTTGCCGCTGCCGTTCGCGCCCACCAGTCCCACGCGGTCGCCCGGCGTGATCATCCAGTTCAGTTCCTCAAATAGCAGCTTGGGGCCGAAGCGCTTGCCGGCGCCGGAAAGTTGAATCATCTCTTCTATTAGTTTCGCAAGGCTGCTTTCATTTCGCTTAGGGCTTTCCTAGCCTGCACAGCGGATCGCCGATCACCACGTTTTCCCAACTTAAAACGGGAATGGCGAGATAGTAGCTCTCGGCGAGATTGCGTCCGCGATAATACGCAGGCAGAAGAATGTTGGGGCGCGGAGTGAATGCCAAGTAGGGCTCATAGACGTGGCCTGACGCTCCGGTGACGCCGTCATGAATATAGTCGGCCGTTAGAGTCTGCGGCGAACCGGCGAAGGTGGCTTTCGCATTTCCCCAGGCACCGATGTTCCAGCTATCGGGCGGACGCGCAAACGTGCGCGCGTTGGTGGACACGTATTCCGTCATAATTGCGCCGGGCAGCCAATGAAAATCCAGATGGCGCTGTTTGCGGTCAGGATCATTGGAGCCCCAGGACGCGTAGCCGATCACGTCGCTTTCATGCTCGAGTACCGTTGCCGAGCGGTCCAGCACCACGCGATCACGCGGGAGCTGCTGGGCGGCTTGCAATAACCAAGTGTTACCCGGCGTGTTGTCGCTGGCCTTGAGGTCGATCACAAACTTGCCGCGATTTCGGGCTACGAGCGCACGGTCGATGATGCCTTTGACGTCGCTAAAGTCGAACCCGGCCAGGCGTGTGACCAGATAGATCGGGAAATCGGGATGGCGAAACGGCGCGTTGATTTGGCCGAAAAATGGATTGCGGATGCCCGCGGGCAGCGCATGCGGATGCCCGTGCATGTCCGAATAAAGCAGCGTCAATTCGGAATCAACCGATGCCGCATCGCCTGTGATTCCGCCGTGCCCGCGAACCTTCAACGGCACTCCCATGGTCGTCACGATATACAGGATCTTCTCGGTGAGCTTGCGGCTTCGCAAGAAGCTTTGAATGGGCCTCGAAACTTGGCCGTCAAAATCGGACCGCGAAATTTCTTCGTCCACGGGCGCGTTCAAGCGGCAAATATTCGCAGCCGGAACGTGGCGCCGTTCGGCGTAATACTCACCGATTTTACGCGAAAGCGCGGACGGTTGATTAATAACGATGAGGACCGAATCAGGCGCCTGGGCAAGCAGAAGGACCGGCAGGAAAAGCAGCCAAACGATTCGGAGCGCCAACCTTTATCTTAAGCTTTGGCGGCTTTCGCCGGGGCTTTGGACGCGGACTTAGCCGGCGGTTTCCTCCGCACCGTGGCGCCACGCCACTCGCGCCAATCCTTGGTTGTGGCTTTGACCATCGCTGTCGCGGCCTCATGCAGCCAGTCGTTCGAGCGTTTTTTGAGATCCGGCAAAATCAGTTTCGCCGCGCGCCGCGTGCCTAAATGGACATTCGCGGTTTCGAATCCCATGGAATGGAGCAGCTTGGTTTCATCGCGTTCCTCAGGCATGGAAGAAAGCTCGATGCGTGAGCAATCGGGCGCCAAACGGCGAGCAATCCAGCGCCCGCCCAGGCGCACGAACGGATCGACAGCGCGAACCGCGCGATCCAGAATCACTTGATACTCGATGCGCTCCGAGCATTTGTCTTCCGACGCCCAAACGCAAGCCGAAGGAGCGAGTGCTTTCGCTTCGCGCGCGATGCGGGCGCCGCGGTAAGTAGCGATGGCGACATACCGTTCGCGGCCTAAGCTTCCGAGCCCGGCAATCCGATGCGCAACACGATATTCGAGACCCGGCTCCGGCAGCAGCCTTTCGATCGCCCGGCGCGCGCCCTTGGGAACCGGGCCTTTCCAGGTGGGCAGAGCGTCCAGCTTGGCCCAATAAGCCACCGGATCGCGCAGCACTCCGGTCATCATGTGGCGCAGCCAGGGATGCTCTTCCGCCAGAACATAAGGCGATCCGCCTGTTTCCAGCCCTTTCCGGTACCCTTCGAGCAACGCCTGGCACGCATCTTTCGCCGCGATCTTCAGGCGCGATTCGCGGATCGCGATGTGCGCGCTCGCGGCCAGCCGCACCATGTCGATCGTGTACGGCAGTTCGTAGACCTCGTCAAAGTCGTTAATGCCCCACACCAAGCGGCCTTCCACATCACGCCAGGTGCCGAAGTTTTCCACGTGCAGATCGCCAACAGCGAGCACTTTCGGCGCGCGCGCTTCACTTGAGCAAACTTTGGGCCAGAGTTGCATCCAACGATAAAATGTGGCGCGCAAAAACGGAAAAATGTCGCCGGCCATGGCCTGATGTTTGCGCTTCAAATCGGCGGGCAGGACCGTGAGATGTTTGGCCAGCCAGTTCTCATAGGCGCGGGTGGATTGAATCACATTCATGCACGACTATTCTACAGGGCGGAATCGGCGAGCGACTTGGGCGCCACTTTGCGCCAGGCGGCAGCGAGGGCAGTGCGGATCACGGTTTTCTTGGCAGCTTTCAGTTTTACGATCGTGCTGCCGCGCAGACCCCACGCTCCGTTCGCCGGCGTGAAAACGCCGGGATTGGATTTCATGAATTCGTGCTGCTGCTCCGGAGTCAGCTGCACTGTGCCGAACGTGGCGTCCGGAAATCCAAGCGTGGCGAAGATTTTGCCACGTACCCGGAAATCGGGATGATTCATATGCGCATGTTCGCTGGCTTCGGGAAAGCTAAGCGCGAGGCTCCGAAAGTCTGCAGCGGTCATAAGTCGTATGCCAACATGTTTACACGAACGTGCTGGGCACATGCAAATTCTGATCGACGCTACGCCGCTGCTGTTGCGGAGCGCGGGCGTCAAGAATTACACCTATTATTGGATTCAGAGCCTGTGCGAGCAGGCGCGGAATGACCGCATTTTGACCCTTCCCGCTCTCTCCCGCCTGGGACCGCTGAATCACGAAGGCTCTATCGCGGGACGCGTTTCAACGTTCTGGCATCTCGGGCGCGTGTTCGCGGCGAATCGCATGCCGGCGCTGCCGCTGATCCAATGGACCATGCCCAAGGCCGACGTTTTTCACGTCTCGAACCAGATCCGATTTCCGCCCAAGAAGCAGAAACTCACCGCCACGATTTACGACATGACCGTCCGCCTGATGCCCGAACTGCACACCGCGGCGAACATTCAAGCCGACGAGAGCCTGGCGAAAAATGTGCTCGCGCGCGCGGACCGGCTGATCGCGATCTCGGAAAACTCGCGGCAGGATGCGGTGCGGTTGCTTGGCCTCGATGCCAGCCGGATCGAAGTGATTTATCCGGGCGTTCCCGAAGTCTATTTCGGCGCACAGGCTCGCCCGAGCGATCGGCCATACGTTTTGTATGTGGGAACCATCGAACCGCGCAAGAATGTGGACACGCTGCTCGACGCCTGGGAAAGCTTTCGCCGGCGCAGCGACTTCGATTTAGTAATCGCGGGCGCGAGCGGATGGGCTGGCGAGAAGACCCTGGCGCGGCTCGCCGCAAGACCCGCAGGCGTGCGCTATCTCGGTTATGTTCCAGAGGATGAACTCCCCGGGCTGACTGCCGGCGCGACCGCGTTTGTTTATCCGTCATTGTATGAGGGCTTCGGTTTTCCGGTGGCGCAGGCGATGGCAGCGGGCGTCCCGGTGATTACGTCCAATGCATCCTGCTTGCCGGAAGTCGCGGGTGAGGGCGCGCTCTTGGTGGACCCGCGCAGCGCCTCGGAAATTCGAAATGCGCTCGAAAAATTGGTTGATTCGCCTCAATTGCAGCGCGATCTGGTGGCAGCGGGATTGGCACGCGCGCGCGAGCAATATCGCTGGAGTATTGCCGGGCGAAAGAGCCTGGAATTTTTCCACCGCGTTTAAGCAAAAGCGCGTAATCTACTGGCCGGTGCCGGGTGCAATAAAAAAATCCCACACCTGCATGTCGACTTGCTCGTCGCTGTATTCGACCACCGCATATTCGCCCGGATCGAGCGGCTTTTGCGGCCAGATCTTGAACAGACCGTCGCCCACCTGCTGGCGGAATATCTCGACCAGATCCGGCTGCTGAACCGTTTCCTTCACCACCGGCTGGATGGTCAGCTTTTCCACCACACGATTGCCTTTGTGTTCGCCCATCCGCAGGATGCCGAAGCGCTCGTCTTCGGACAGACGGAAATAAAACTCCGGCGTGCGATTCGCGGTGCCTTGCGAAGCGTGCGGCCCGTCGAGCTCGAGCGTAGCCTTGCCGGGCACGAGCGGCACCGGGCTGATCGCCTTCAGAATGCTGCGCCGTTTGTTGTTTACGATTTTCGATTCGCCGATCTTCAGCGGCACAAGCTTGGGCGGTCCCTGACTCTGCTCTTCGATCAAATAAACGCCGGGCGCCGCGGGAATGCTTTGAATCTCCTTGCGGGCGTCGCGTTCGGCTTTGTTTTCGGCTGCCTCAGCCGCGGCTTCGGTGTGGACTTCTTCAGCGTGGGCCTTGATTTCGGCCTTGGTTTTGTCGAGGTCGACGAGCGACACCGGAACCTGTTCCCAGTCGTCGCGTTCCACGCTGTAGAAATTCAGACGATCGCCTTCAACCTTGTATTCGCGGACCAATTGGTCGGTTCCGTCTTTGAAATAGAGTTTGAAGTTGGCGGCGCTCGCCAGAATCGAGAACGCAAAAAACAAAACAACGCTACGCATGACCGATGCTCACCGGACGTTGCCCGGTCTAGGCCCCTGAACTGATTTTTGCACAGGGCGAGGGCGGCGGACGCGGGACCGGCCCGCTTACTTGCTGCCCCGCACCTCGCTGGCTGGAGCTGCCCGCGCATAAAAATCCGCCAGATCGCTCTTCAACTGCTTCAACGCATCCACGTTGAGATAAATCATGTGACCGGACGGGTAATAGGCGAAGTGAATGTTTTGGCGCAGCTTCGGTTCCAGTTCCATGTGCGCCAGATCGTACTCGGTAATGAAGAACGGCGTGGCCAGATCGTAGAGGCCGTTCACAGAGAAAACCTGAAGCCGAGGATTTTTTCGCATGGCATCGGCCAAATCGCCCGCGACGTAAGCATCGCGCATAGGCCGCCCGCCTTGACCACCGATCGGCAACGCCGAACCGAGCCGGTGCGTGTGATCCCAGGCCTGATTGATGCCGGGGCCGGAAGGGAGATAAGTCAACTCCGACGTGTATCCCAGATCGCCCTCCAAATAAGCGTGGAGCGAGGTGATGAACGCGCCCTCAATTCCGGAATTGGATGGATCGTAACCGGGCGTTTCGCCGGCCGCATCGGCGTCGGTTCCCTCGAAGCGCGCATCGTAGCGGCCTAGGATCTCGCGTTGCCCGCGCAGCAACTCCTTGCGAAAGCGCGCCGGAGCGATGCGAAGATTGGCTTCCTTGATGTATTGCGCGCTGAGCCCGATATATCCGGAGAGCTTGGCGGCCATCGAATCCACCTGCGCCTCCGGAAGATTGTGGCCTTGCGCGAGCGCTTCGGCGTAGGGACCGCGCGCGAACGCCCGAACCTCGTCCAGGAACGCTTTCTGATCGCGCCCTTTGTGGGACACCTTCTCGTAATGCCATGCGATCGCCGCGTAGGACGGCAGATTCCCGATGAACAGATTGTCGGTGCCCGGCGCCTGAACGAAGTAATTCAGGATGGTCGACATCAGGATCACGCCGTTGAAGGACATGCCGCTATTTTCGAGCGCGTCCAGCAGTGCCGCCGAACGGGTGGTCCCGTACGATTCGCCATAGAGGAACTTGGGCGAGTTCCAGCGGTGGTTGACGCTCACGTAGCGATAAATAAACTTCTGGAACGAGCGCACGTCCTGGTCGGTGCCCGCGAAATCCTTGATGGCGCCCTTGCCGACCGGCCGGGAGTAACCGGTGCCGACCGCGTCCACGAACACCAGGTCCGAGTCATCGAGCAAGCTGTATTGATTGGGAACCACCTGGTAAGGTCCGGGGCCGGTGGCTTCGGGGCTGGATGTGACCACACGCACGGGTCCGACAGAGCCCATGTGCATCCACATGCTCGCCGAACCCGGGCCGCCGTTATAGAGGAACGTGACGGGCCGCGATCGAGCGTCGGGCGCGTCGAGCGTGTACGCGACGTAAAACATGCTGGCGTTGGGCTGCTCATCGTTGTCGCCGATGAGCAAGGTGCCGGCGGTCGCGGTGTAGTGAATCTCCTTGCCGTCGAGCGTCATGGTGTGCGATGTCACCTTGCTCTTTTCGGGCGGAATGGGATTCAGCGGCTTTTCGGCGGTCGCCGGGCTCGCCGGAGGCCTTGGAGGCGCGGGTTGCGCGAGGGCAACAGCAGCGAGTAATAGCATTAGCGAATTCGCAAAAACGAACCCAAACAGGGAGCGTGAAGTGGCCACGGATCCTCCTAACTGGTGTGTTATCTACACTAGACGTACCACAACGGATTTGCAATGGAATTTTGACAGCCGGGCTTCTCCACAATAAACTTCTCATTTTCAACAAGATGAGACATGTCGTGCCCTGGCTGCGAGTGAGTACCTGTTCCAGGTATATCCCTGAGGATTGCCCTTTATGAAGTCGTGAACAAGACCAAAAGGCGGACCCTTTATTTCAAAAATCCCGCCGCCCATCGCCGCAGGAAGGGTCAGCAAGAATATGGGCGTAAACGCTTGCCGCGGCGGTGATTCGATCTCTCGAAGCGCAGCTTCGCGAGCCGGCGCGGCCGACGGATATGAAGAAGGTGGGCGCCATCACTATACGATCTGGTTGTCCAGTGCTGGCAACGGCCGCGAGTTTCGAGCCACCGGCTTAACCGTCTTCCCACAATAAATCTTTCATTTTCAATAGGACCCAGGGTTTTCCACAGCCCCGCTCGATGAGTGATATCACCGTCGAAGCGGGAAATCGGCCTGTTCGACTTAATCGTGTAGCCTGCTTAATGGAACCCGCCTTATACTCGGTATCACCTAACGCGCTATGCACAAGCCAATCAAATACGTCGAGAAGGCCGTAACAGTGGCAGCGGGTGCTGCCTGGGTTGTGTTCGATAAACTCAACCAAATCAACCAGAACCCGTCCTTTATCCCGGCTTGGTCCGACAAGCCGCTGCTGAAGAGTTACGAGAAGCAGAAGCCCACGCTCGGCTGGCCGCGCGAGACGGATTCGCTATGCCCGCGCTGCATCCCCGAGATCCGCCAGCAGATTGTGGACGGCAAACTGCCGCACGAGATCCTGCTCAGCGAGAAGGTGGGCGAGATCAAAGCGACGATTATCGAGCGGGACGGCAAGATCCTGATGGTGAAGGAATGCCCCATCCACGGGCGCTTCGAAGATGTGATGTCGATCGATCCGGCGTTCTTCAAGCACCTGGAGGAAGTTTTTCCCGGCCGCGACATTCGCGCGCATGCTGACGAGAAACTGCACAACCACGGCACCAGCACCATTACGCACGGACGCGGGTCGGTACTGACGATCGACCTTACCAATCGCTGCAACATGATGTGCGATCCATGTTTCATGGACGCCAACCAGGTCGGCTTTGTGCATGAGCTGAGCTGGGAAGACATCCAGACGCTGCTCGACAACGCGATCTCGATTAAGCCGCGCCGCCAGATGTCGGTCCAGTTCTCGGGCGGCGAGCCGACGCTTTCGCCGTACTTCCTGGACGCCATCCGCTACTCGCGGAAGGTGGGCTACAACAGCGTGCAGGCCGCGACCAACGGCATCGAGTTCGCAAAGAGTCCTGAGTTTTGCAAGCAGGCCGCCGAAGCGGGACTGCGCTATGCGTATCTGCAGTTCGACGGTATCGGCAACGAGGCGAATTCGCATCGCGCGGTGGGCAATTTGTTCGATGTGAAGCTGCGCGCGATCGAGAATCTGTGGAAAGCGGGCGTCGACATCGTGCCCGTCATCACGATCATCAACGGCATCAATAACGAGCAGGTGGGCGCGGTGGTGCGCTTCGCTCTGGACAATCCCAAGAAGATCCCGTTCTTGAGCTTCCAGCCGGTGTCGTTTACCGGCCGCGATGAAGCCGTTACTGACGATCGGCGGCAGGCCCAGCGCTACACGCTGTCGCATCTGGCGCATGACGTGAAGAATCAGACGGGCTTGGGCGAACCGGTGCGCGACTGGTTCCCGATTTCGTTCATGAGCACGTTCTCCGATTTCGCCGATCTGGTTCACGGACCGCAGGCCGATTGGGGACAACTGAGCTGCGGCTGCCATCCGAATTGTGGCATCGGCATGGCCGTGATGTGCGACAAGGAGACGAAAGAAGCGGTGCCGGTGACCGCGTTTCTGAACGCCGACCGTTTAGCGAAGGATATCGCGCGCATCAACGACGCCGCGCGGACCGGGCGCTGGGCCAACATCACTGGCGTGAGCCTGGCGCTGCTGCGCAACTACAATCCGTTCACCTCGCCAACGCACTTCAAGCTGACGGATCTGATCGCCAAATTCGACAAGTGTTTCGGCATGACGCCCAAGGCGCAGCACGGCGGCTACGGCAAGGTGACGGGCGACCGCACCATGGAAGACATCACCAAGCGGCGCAACGACCGGTGGAATTTCCTGTTCGTGGCCGGCATGTGGTTCCAGGATCTGTTCAACTATGATTTCCGGCGTACCGAGCAGTGCATCATCCCGTATGCGACGCAGGAAGGCGAAATTTCGTTCTGCGCGTACAACACCGGTGTGGGATGGCGGAACATCATCGAGAAGATGCACATGACCGCGACGCTCACCAAGTGGTACGAAGAGCACGGGCGGCATGAGATTGTGGCCGGCGGCAAGCAGGTCAGCCTGCCGACCAAGGATCATTCGCTGGTGTTGCGCGCCGAAGACGTGAATCACGCCAAACAGCACGATCTGGATGATCTGGGTATCGCCAAGACGGCGCGCGAAGAGAAGAAGCGTGCGCGCGACGAGAAACTGAAGCAGGCCGAGAACGAGCGCATGGCCAAGCTGTATCGCGAGCATGTGCTGAAGGAAAAGCCGGCGCCGGCCGATTTGGTGCAATTGATTCCGCCCACACCGATGCAGCCGAAAGCCGAGACCGACGAAGAAGCGGTGGGGTCGTTCGGGGATTAACTAAAAGTCAAATATCAGAGGAGAAGGCCGCCCGCGGTTGGGGCGGCTTTTTCTTTTGCTTAGTGTCTCGCGCCAGATTTTGATCGCCCTGCATTTCCTCATCAGTGACCGGTTCGGCGGCGAGATCCGCTGGGAGGAGGCGGCGGCAATCGGGGCGTCACCCAAGGCCACTGCATGGCTGGCATGAAACACGCGAAGGCAAACGCCCGCGCGTGCTCCCGCCACGACAAGATCGTCCTTCGCGGCTGCCGCGCGGCAATGTGAAGCGTCTTCCATAATTCATCCTCAAGATAGAGCTCGATGGCGCGATCGAAATAGGGCCGGCCCGGCGACGTTTTCCTCAGTTATCATTGTTGGATCTACTACCGATTAGCAGACCAATACCGAAGGATCATTTGCTTGTGGTATTGAAAGGTTTCTTTGACGGCGGCAATCAGGCAGACAGCACGCAATACGATGTTGTTACGCTCGCCTCGCTCTCGGGAGTTCCGAATCAATGGAGACCATGCGAGAACGATTGGAAGGCGGTCCTGAAGAAACATCATGCTCCCTGGCTCCATACCACCGATGCCGTATCGCTCATGAACGAGCCGTTTACTAAACAGAATGGCTGGGACGAGAGCAAGCGCAATGCTTTCATTTCCGATTGCGTGACGGTTATTGAACGGCACATGGCCCTTCCCAGAACAAGAACGAATCCAGATGGACGAGTAGGAATACTACCGTACTCTCTGACTATCGTGCTAAAGGATTTTCTTCGAGCAAGAAAAGCTAATCCAGAAGTTCCCAAAACAGCCACGGAGATATGTGCAACTCAAGCCGTGTACAGGTGCCTGCAATGGGGTAACTATATTGGCGCTGATTTCTTCCACCTTATTTTCGATCAAGGCGAGCCGTTCATGGGGCATATTCTTGATCGCCAACATAATCGAAAAGCGCGGAAGCATCTCAAGCCGATCACTGGCCGCATAACTTCGATCATTCAAGCTGACATGCGCGACCTTCCGGCTATGCAAATGGCCGATCTTTTCGCTTGGTGCTACAGCCACAAAAATAGGGAACCGCGATTCAAGTGGCAAAACAGATTATTGGCTCATCGCAAATGGATTGACGACTGGCTTGAATACGACGCTCTCATAAAAATCATTCCGGGAGTTGCCAAGACCGTTGCGGCTTGGAATCTTCCGCCGCGAAGACCGACCGGGTAAGCTTTCAAAGAACAATGGGGCGGGCAAGTGTGTATCATGGATGGACACGCGCTCGGAGGCGTCCTTCGCTTGACTTGTGCTGCCTGCGGTCAACCACGCGATTCAGCGGCACGCTTTTGTGCACATTGCGGAGCGCAGTTACTAGCGGGCAATGCAGCGCGCAAGCGTCATGGAGTTTTATTCTATCTTCTGATCGTCCTTGGGATCTTTATGGGGATCGGTGTCGTTGTATCGGAGATTCAGGACCGCTTCACAAAACCACCGACGCTCGCTGAGCAAGCAAAGGCGCAGATAGACGCGGCTAATCTGAGGATCGCGGCAGGAGGGGCCAAGGACCTGCGGAACTCAATGCGCAATCCAGATGCGTTTAGACTCTCCGAGGTTTTGATAATGAAGGATGATGCCGTGTGCTACACATATCGCGCGCAAAATGGTTTTGGTGGAATGAATGTGGGACGTGCTGTTATGGCCCCTGATGGACGCTTTGAAGCCAGTGAGAATGGCTCCAAGTTTTACGCGCTCTGGAACAAAGAGTGCGCGCACAAGACTGGCTCGGTGTGGACAGCAGCGGTCAGCGAAGCGGCTGATATCCCCACTACGCCTTCCGGCAAATGATTCTCTGGCGTATCATGGTCTCAGCATGAAACCACTCCCAGCGCCATCGGTCCCCGGCAATACGGAAGCGGAACGAATGGACAACGCCGTATGAAAGTTTTTAAGCGTTCCGAAAGAAGCGTACCTGAAGGAAGAGGAACGACTGAAGAAGTTGCGAGAGCGAAGGAAGAAGCGTGCGACGGACAAGCTCTAGCAGTCAGACCCGACCGGTGCTGAGATGTCCTTGAACATGCGGTCAGCGAAGCTTACGAAGTTGCGTCCACCGAGCGTAACTTGCCCATCCGGAGTCACATCAAACCGCAGAGCCTCTTCGGTCAACTTCGTTTTGCCTTCCGCGAAGACGATCTGCGTCGCGATTTTGACGATGCTATCATCCACGATATGTACGATTCTTCGCACGACAATGATTTTCCCGTTATTCCTGATATCAATCACGTGGCTGGATCTTTGTACCTGTATCCCTCGTTCGATTGTTAATCCAAGCTCCTCATTGAAGTCAGCAGCGTTCTGCTCAAGAAGTTTTCCGGACTGTTCAAGGAATAGCGGACCATCAGTGCGAACAATCTCTCTTTTGGTAATCAGCCACGCTCGCTGACTGGCTTCATCCGTTTGTGTTTTACGGATTCGCTTAGCTTCTAACCGGCCTAAGGATTCTGGCATTTTCTGGGCACCTTCAGTGCAACCATTTTAACCCGAGAATGTTCCAGCCCGTCACGCCGATCCCAGTCTAGCATTTTGTCAACTATATAATTGCCCAAGATAGAGCTCGATGGGGCGATCGAAATAGGGCCGGCCCGGTCTGGATGGCCGGAATCGTCCATCTGGGAATCTCGACGCGGTGGGTGGAACATTCGGGGCCTGCCGTGTTCGCCTTCGCTCCGCAAAGGGCTGAGAATCGTCTTGCCGTTTGGCGCCGCACTTGACCAGGCGCATTTCTAGGCCAGTTGCTCCGACGGCTTCGTACGCTCCTCCAGATCTCTCTGAAACACGAGATACCGCCTCTGCTGCCAAACAACTTCAATCATGCGCACATAGTTGGAAGGATGCTCCGCGAAAATGATGGACCCGGCCGGGATGCGCTCGAGCGCCTTCCGGCCGAAAAGCTGGATAGCGCAAATCTGCTCTCGAAGCACCAACTCTCTTCCAAATTGCATTTCCGCCATGCCACGGTCGAGCACCAATTTGCCAATGGCCTCGATAACTGCGCTCAGTGTATTCAACTAAGAGGACGAAATACATACTGCCAGTCAGGTATTCTTCGGAAGCAACCATGGGTATCGGAAGATCACAGTGCCTTTTCGAACCAACCGCGAGGGAATTTGAAAACATTCTTGTCTCCGGATGCGTCGAATTGCCGAAGGGAGTAGCAGTATGAAGTGCGAAGGATTGATCGCTTCGATGACGCGATTCCTGTCACTGTTGGGTCTGGCCGCAAGCCTGGCGGTTGCGGGAACCTGGTCAGGAGTGCTCGTGGACGCCGGATGCTTCCAAAGCGCGGAAGATAACCACAACGTGTCGGACTCGCCGGTCCTTCAGGACGTGGGCTTCGAAATCCGGCTCTGCCATCCGAAGGCGAGGACGCATGCCTTTGCCCTCGTGCAGTCTGATGGCGAGGAACTGGCTCTCGATTCCGCCGGAAACACGCAAGCGGCGCAGTTGACCCGGCAAGGCACAACGAAATCTCTCTGGTACGTGACCGTGAATGGAGAAGTGAGAAAGGGAACCATAGCGGTGAGCTCGATGGCGCGATCGAAATAGGGCCAGGCCCGGAATCAAAAAGACCCCGGAAACCGCTGAAACTGACAGCGGCCTCCGGAGTAACCCTGAGAAGGAAGTTGGGTCAGACAGCCGTTCGATGCACCCGACTCAGCGTGTTGGCCGGCGAGGAGAGCCGCCGGGTTTGGCGCATGCGATCCACCGCGGAGGCGACCGCCTCTGCCAGTGGTTGATCCTGAACTTGCACGCCGCCCCAACTGAACAAAATGGAGGACGTGCCCATGCCGCGCAGTTGGTAATCCCACAACCGCTCGGAAATCTGGCTCAAGCGCCGCTGTGCGGGCGCGCCGGTTTCGCCGGGAAACACCTGGATAAATTCGTCGTAATCGGTGCGGCAGGAGAAGTCGCTCGCGCGCAGCAATCCAGCCAAGTAGGCGCCGACCTCGTGCATCAGGCCCTGGCTGTGCCACATGCTGCTGTCGTTATCGTTGACGCCGATCGAGACCACCAGGCCACTGAAAAATTCGCCGTCATCGAGCAGCTTTTGAAAGACGGATTGCCGGACGACGCCCGTGGGCCAGCCGGATGCGGCTTCGTTTTCGATCACTTGATAATTCGCATCGACTGCTCCTGGCGCGACATCGATGGCCGGCTTGGATTGCTCATCGCCCGCCGTCAACAAATCGTGACTCGGCATGCTCGCGATCAAGCGCTCCCACAGCGCAGCATCAATGGTGAAGGCAGGCAGCGGCTCGGGCGTTTGTCCGGCGGGCGAATGCCGGTCCGAGTGCGCACCGTCCAGAGGATTTGCCAGTTCGATGGTCACGGTCTCGCGGACCGGGGCCGGAGCCTCCGGGGGGTTCGAAACGACAGTCAGGGGAGCTAGCGGCTCGCGGGTCGGCTCAGCGGCCACTCGTTTGGCCGGGAAGTATTCGAGAGCCGCGGGGTCGAATTCAATTGGCCTGCGTACGGGCCGCGGGACTGCGATAAACCTCGCCCTGACGGGCTGGGGCTGTTTCAGAGGACGTTGCTTTCGCCGGTAATCGAACAGGAGGAGCAGGGCGGTTGCAGTAAGAACGACCGCGATCACGATCAGTTGCAGATCGGTAAATTCCATGACGCCCCGATTGTAGGGGCAGGCAAGCCAACGCAAAATAGGCTGGCGGTGCCAAACAACGGGCTAATGGGTACAGGTGAGATGTTAGAACTGAAGTACTAAGTGATACGGCGAACTGGCCCCGGGGGCTAATAAATCGGCCAGGAATGCGAGCGCTGGTCTTTCCGGCTGGGCTGCGGTCCGGGTCCGTCACTCAAATTCGCGCGCGGCATAGGGTTACGGAAATCGATGTCAGTCAAGCTGAACTCGAGCGGGCGATCGAGCACCATCTCCATGGTGGTGCCTTTCGCAAGAACGGCATCTGGACCCCGTGTCAGCAGGATGCCAACTAATCCCGCCGTGAGACCGGCGGCGGCCCCGAGCCCTGCGCCCATTCCGGCGTGTCCAGCGGCCGCGCCCGCCAAGCCGCCAATTGTGGCGCCAACACCAGCCGCTTCGCCGACCGTTTTGACGTCACCAGCCTTATCGCCTTCACCCTTGATCTTGCCCTCAGCTTTGTCCAACGTTTCCGGCGCCCGCCCATCCAGGCTTCCGACGCGAGCCCGAAAATCGCGCGTCACGCCATTCGGCAACGTCAGCGCGTCGAACCGGACATACAGCTCGCCGCGGCCCTTCACGCGTCCTGGACGCTTCAGTTGCGTAACCGTTCCGGAGACATAGCTGCCCGGCGGAATCACGACGTGCGAGCTCACCAGGATCGGAAACACGGTCTCGAGATAGATCCGTTCGCCTTCGGTGGCCGTCTTGGTGCTGACGCTGTTAATCATGCTGAGCGGGATGCGCGTCCCGACTGCGACCACGAAGTTGTCAGGTTTGGCGGCAACAGGGGTCCGCGCGGGCAGACCTGCTGGGGCGGGAGCGGTCACGGCCGGCGCTAGCGCGGGAGCCCCGGCTGCGGGCGTTTGCTGCTGAGCGCTGAGCGCGGCCACAGTCGCAAGGGTTAGACAGGCGGCAAGAAGATACATCCGGCACTTCCTTTTCTCCAGTTTAAACGCAGAACGGCGTCCGTGGGGGTTCAGGGCAGTGCCTTCGATCACGGCCATTCGCGTGACCGGCAGGCAGCCGATCCCTAAACCGGGACCCACAACGGAGCAGGTCTCGACTGGGGGACCTGCTGAAGCGAGACGGTAAAGTGAAACGTACTTCCCACGCCGATCTCGCTCTCGACCCAAATTCGCCCGCCCATCTCTTTCACCAGTTCCGAAGAAATCGTCAGGCC
>Ga0335074_10007133_pt1 | contig 15493 bp, 13 predicted proteins | sample Lox_Sample_23_FD_206715 | JGI IMG/M metagenome (GOLD analysis project Ga0335074, IMG submission 206715) | Soil microbial communities from Loxahatchee National Wildlife Refuge, Florida, United States - Lox_Sample_2.3 | ecosystem: Environmental > Terrestrial > Soil > Wetlands | place: USA... | reverse complement strand
GCCCTGGGATGCAAGCAGATCGAACATCCCCGCCGGTTGCGCCTCACCCACCAGCACGAGACACTCGATGCCCTGCTCGATTAACTTGCGGGCTTGATTGAGGCGTAACTCATCGGACTTTTCGGCGCAGCCGAGGATGAGCGTGTAATTGGACTTGCCGAGATCGCGCTGCAACTCCTCGATCAGGGTAGCGAAATTCTGGTGGGACAGAGTCGGGATGATGACGCCGACCGTGCGGGTACGCAGCGAGGCCAGCGCCTTGGCGACACCATTCGGGACCCATTTCAACTCCTGGGCGGCGCGGGTGATGCGATCGCGCAGTTCCGCGGAAACAAGGTTTGGTGTGTTCAACGCGCGGGAGACCGAAGCCGTGGAAACGCCGGCCTCGCGCGCCACGTCGCGAAGCTGGACTGTCGTGCCGCCCGGCCGGCGCTGGCGGCGCTGGGGGACGACGGCCGCCACCCCAGGCTCTCGCCCGCTCATGCCGGCAAAGCTTTCCTTCGATACGAGCCTATCAGCCGCGGTTCAGACCGTAAGCACGACATAATCGTGTTCCACGGCGACGGGCACGGTCTCCGCCTCGAACGGCCCCTTGGCCAGCACCGCGCCGGGTTCCACTTCGACAGCATAGGTCCGTGCCTGCACGCTGCTAGGATCGCACCAGGACTGGCCCGTGCGGATGTCGAATTCCCAGCAGTGCCAGGGGCAGCGCAGCATCTCACCCTGGCGTGTGAGCTTGTATTCGCCAGGAGCGGGGGACTCGAGGCGGCTGACGAGCACGCCGCGGCAGAGCTGCGCGCCCTGGTGCGGGCACCGGTTGATGATGGCAAAGAACTCGTCGTTGACGTGAAAGACGCCGATCTCACGGCCCTTGACCGTGACAATCTTGCAGGAGCCCGGCGCAATCTCGTCAACCCGGGCAACGACGTGACGGCTCATGGATCAGTCGAAGTCGTAGAGCGCACGGGCGTTCTCATGATAAATCTTGCGCCGCCACTCATCGGGCAAGGGGACTTTGAAGGCGAAGCGCGGGTCGTCCTGGTCCCAATGCGGATAATCGGTCGAGAACATGATGCGCTCTGGCCCGATCCACTGAATCGTGCTGAGCATGTCCTGGGAACGTTCCGGTTCCTCGATCGGCTGGGTGGTGAACCAGATATTCTGCCGCACATAGTCTGACGGCTTCTGGCGCAGAAACGGCACTTCGGCGTGCAGCCGTTTCCACGCCTTGTCGAGACGCCAGCACAGGGCCGGCGCCCAGGCGAACCCACCCTCAACCAGCACCACGTGCAGGTTTGGGATGTGCTCGAAGACGCCCTCACAGACCAGGCTGACCACGAGCGTTTGCATGGACTGCGCGTAGGATGGGTGTTCCTCGTGATAGAAAGAGGGCCATCCGCCGCCGGTGGAAGGATGCCCGCTGGTGCCACCGAGATGCAGGGAGACAGGGAAGCCGTTCGCGGCGCATGCCTCGAGAATTGGCCAATAGCGGCGGCGCCCCAACGGCTCCAGCCCGCGCGGCGGGATCTGCACCTGGCAAAAGCGGCGGTCGCCGGCCCGCTTTTCGATTTCGGCAATGGCCGCCGACTGGTGCTCTATGTTGATCTGCACGGCCGCCTTGAGGCGCGGGTCGGGGTCGCTCCAGCGCGCGAGCTGCCATTCATTGACCGCGGTGGCCATGGCAGAACCGAATTCGACGTTGCGCTCGCCGGCCGCGCCACCGACTAGAGGGGCGAGAAGCCCGTAGGCGACATCGAATAGGTCCAGCAACTGCTTTTGCAGGAACGGAAGGTCCGAGCCCGGATGCGTGCCATCCGGCGGCCAGGAGTCCATGCGTTGTCCGTTACCAGGCGACATGCGCGGATAGTTGGATGACTTGGCGAGGCCCTGGCGAACGCGGCCCCCGATCGTGCGCCGATGCTCGCGCCAGCGCGCCGACAAGAATTCATCGAACTCGGCGGGCGATTTGTAGAAGGGATGCACGTCGCAATCGATGAAGCCCATATGGGTCCGGCTGACCGCTTCGGGTTTCCGATCAAGAACCGCAACGTTCATGGTCTCTGCCTCCACTGTCGTATTCAGTTGAGCCGCTGGTAGGTCGCCAGGGCATTGTCCAGAAGTACCTTCGGAAGGAGGGTCTTCGGCAAGCCGGCGGGGATCGCGTCGGTTCCCTCGAAGTGCCAGTGCGGGTAGTCGGTCGAAAATAGCAGCATTTCGTCCGAACCGATTTCATCGATGATAGTCTGAGTTTGGCTTTGTTCGGGTGGGTCGTCAAAGGGCTGGATCGTGAGCCGCACGTGGTCGCGGATGATCTCGGACGGGGATCGGTCCAGCCACGGCGTTTCGGCGCGAACGCCGCGCCACGTCTTGTTGATACGCCAGAGATAAGCCGGCAACCAAGTGACCCCGGATTCGATCAGAACGACCTTGAGGCGAGGAAACTTCACGAACACTCCCTCGGTCACCAAGCTGTTGACCGTGGCGGCGAAACCGGGCGCCTGGGATACATAATCCTCGATATAATAGGAGGGCCAGCCGAGCGCGCTCGGTGGATGACGGAAGCTGCTGCCGGCGTGGATGCCGATGGGCAGGCCATGCCGCTGCGCGGCGTCGTAGATGGGCCAGTGCTGCCGACGGCCGAGGGGAAGCTCGGTCAAGCTGAACATCAGTACCTGGACGAAGCGTCTGTCGGACGCGCGGCGCTCGATCTCGGCGACCGCAAGGTCCGGGCTGTGCACGGGCACGACGATGGAGGCGCGGAGCCGCGGATCGCGATCGAGCCACTCGGCGACCACCCAGTTGTTGACGGCCTTGCACATGGCGGCGGACAGGTCCTCGCTAAACATGATCTGCGAACCGTGCAGCACGTTGCAGATAACGAAGCGGGGTTGGAACGGGTTCAGCACGTGGTCGCGCAGGTGCTCGAATTTCGAAGCAGGCAAGCCCTGCGTGGGACGCCAGTCGGGGCGGCAGTTCAGCGGCGCGTTCTGCGGATATGCACTGAGGTCATGGCTCTCGCCCTCGATGCCGCGGCGGATGAGATGCTCGCGCCAGTAGTCATCGAGATAGGGGAGGAGGGTGCGCGTGCTGGGCACGTTTAGATGAACGTCGCAATCGATGAAATCTCCCGACAACGCTTGCACCGCCTCCGCCATATCTGCCTCACGGGTTCCTGCGAGCCGATCAGCGGCCCGCCTCTCAGTAAGCGATTACAGAAGCCTTGTCCAGCCCGATGGCCTGTGGCCGCCAGAGGCCTGGACAGTCGGGCTGTAATCGCTTACCCCTAGCCCAACCATAGGAGGAGCAACCAAGAGATGTTTGGCCGAGTTTGCTTCGCAGCCGGCGTGTTCGCGACCGTGGCGTCGTTTTCCGCTCCGGCTCAGCAGGCGGACGTCATCCATTACTGGACCAGCGGTGGAGAATCCCGCGCTATCGCCGTTTTCGCCCACGAGTACGAGAAACGGGGGGGCAAGTGGCTCGACGATCCGGCGGTCGGCCCTCAGGCTGAGAACTCGCTGGCAATGAACCGCATCGCCGGAGGTAATCCCCCGACGGCGATGCAGTGGCAGACTGGCGATCCAACACGCGAACTCGCCGAGCAGGGTCTGCTCGCCAATGTCGACTGGCTGGCGAAGGCCGGCGACTGGAAGCAAAACCTCCCGCCGCTGATGCTGGAGAAGGCAACCGTGGATGGCCATGTCTATAGTGCGCCCGTGGACATCCATGGTACCAACTGGATGTTCTACAGCACAAAGGTCTTCCGGCAGACCGGCCTGCAACCGCCGAAAACCTGGGATGAATTCTTTGCCGAGGCCCCCAAGCTCCAGGCAGCGGGGTATATTCCCCTCGCCTTCGGTGCCAACGCGCAACAGGAAAGCTGGCTGTTCATGTCGCTGCTCGCCGGGACCGGCGGAAGCGACCTGTATCGGGCGGTGTCGATCGACCACGACCCGAAGGCGGCCGCCAGCGCGGGCGTGGAGGCCACGTTCAAAGTCATGGCGCGGCTCCGCCAGTACGTTGATGCCGGAAGCCCCAACCGCAAGTGGAACGACACGCTCGCCCTGGTGGAAACCAACAAGGCCGCTTTGATGATCGTGGGCGACTGGGCAAAGGGCGACTTCTCAGCGGCAAACCTGACGTTGGATAAGGACTATGGGTGCGAGCTCGCCCCGGGCAGCGGGGACTCCTACATAATGGCGTTTGATGCCTTCGTCTTCCCCAAAACTGACAAACCCGATCAGATCCAGGCTCAGCACAAGCTCGCCGAACTCGTGATGGATCCTGCGGTGCAGGTAGAATTCACGCGTTACAAGGGGTCGATCCCCGCACTGCTCAACGCCAACATTGGCGTGCTGGACCGCTGCGCGAAACAGGCCCAGCAGGTGATGGCAAAAGGGCCGTCACATCAATTGTTGAATTTTCTTCTCGCTTTCACGCCTGACAGCTATGGGCAATACATCGATCTGCTTGGCCAATACTGGGCCAACCCCGAAATGACTGCCGCGGACGCGACCAAGAAGTTCGCCGCCATCGTCGCTACGGCAGGGAACTGAAGCCCGGTTGGCGATCAGCCTTTGCCTGGGCTTCGCCGCGTCACCGGCCGCGGCACAGAAGGCCGATATTGTTCACTTCTATACCAGCACCAGCGAGTCGCTGGCGATCGGCGTGTTCGCGAAGGAATACGACAAGCGCGGTGGAACCTGGGTTGATGATCCCGCCGTTGGTCCGCAGGCTGAACAAGCACTGGCGCTGAACCTGCCGCCGCTGATCCTGCGAAACGTGGTCATGAACGGACATTTCCTCGCCGCGCCGGTGGATATCCATGGCGTCAACTGGATGTTCTATAGCGTCAAGGTGCTCAAGGACGCGAACCTGGAGCCACCAAAAACGTGGGACGAATTCCGGCAGGATGCACCCAAGCTAAAGGCGCCGGCATCATTCCCCTGGCATTCGGCGCCAATGCGCAGCAGGTAGTCCGGCTGTTCGTGGAGTTGCTGGACGCCATGGCGGCGCGGGATGGCTACATGGCGATCACCACCAAACATGATGCGACGGCGGCGGCGAGCGATGGCGTACTCAAGGCATTCCAGGTGATGGGGCAGCTGCGGCAATATGTCGACCCGGGCTGCCCGAACCGCAAATGGAATGACTCGCTCGCTTTGGTGGAAACCAACAAGGCAGCGCTAATGATCGTCGGCGACTGGGCGAAGGGTGAGTTCGAGGCCGCTCATCTGAAAATCGATCAGGACTGGGGCTGCGCGCCGGCGCCGGGAACGCAGGACAGCTACGTCATGCAGACCAATGCCTTCACGTTTCCGAAGACGAGCAATCCGGAACAGATCGCTGCACAAAAGAAGCTGGCGGACGTATTTATGGATCCGACAGTGCAGACGGAATACACCTTCTACAAGGGTTCGATCCCGTCACGGCTGGACGCAGAGCTCGGGCAGAAGGTGATGGCAGGAGGGCCCGCGCACCAGCTTTCACACTTCTCATTGTCGTTCACACCGGATGTGCAGGGGCAAATTCAGGACCTGCTGGGTCAGTACTGGGCGCATCCAGAGATGTCGGCGGACGCCGCGCGCAAGCGGTTCGGCAGTATCATTGCCGGCAGCCAGTAGTGGAAAAAAGCCCCGTCCCAGGGCCGGATCACAGCCTGAGCCCGCTCGACGGATCGAACAGGGATACGTGATCGGCAAGCAGCGAAAGCCGCACGCGTCCGCTGAGTCCGCGTGCCGCCTGCGGCACCAGGCGGGCGGAGACTCGGTGCTCCCCGCACTGGAACCAGCCGAGCGTATCGGCGCCCATCGGCTCCATGAACACGGTCTCGGCATCGAAAACGCCGTCCTGGATTCCATAGTTAGCCACGACGACATGCTCCGGCCGAATGCCGAGGATAACCTCCTGGCCGGGCGCGGCTGATGACCTGAAGCGGTAACCGTTCAGCGGAAGCCTGACATTGCCGACCGCGATGGAAGGTCGGTCTCCGGCAACCATCCGGCCACGCAGGAAGTTCATGGACGGCGACCCCACGAACCCGGCCACGAACAGGGTCGCCGGTTCCTCATAGAGATCGTCGGGTGTCGCATATTGCTCGATATGGCCGGCGCGCATGACGGCAATCCGGGTCGCGAGTGTCATCGCCTCGATCTGGTCGTGCGTGACATAGATGATCGTGACCCCAAGCTCCTGGTGCAAGCGCTTGAGTTCCACGCGCATCTCGGTGCGCAGCTTGGCATCCAGGTTGGACAGCGGCTCGTCTAACAGAAAGACCTTGGCCTTCTGAACCAGCGCCCGCCCGATCGCGACCCGCTGGCGCTGACCGCCGGAGAGCTGCGACGGCTTGCGGTCCAGGAGTTCGTCGATCTGTAGCAGCTTGGCGGCCCATTCCACCCTCCGTGCGATCTCCTGACGCGGCACAGACCGCACGCGCAAGCCGAAGGACAGGTTCTTGTGGACCGACATGGTGGGATAGAGCGCGTAGGACTGAAACACCATGGCGATGCCGCGCTTGCTGGGCTCACGATGGGTGACGTCAGCGCCGTCAATCTCGATGATGCCGCTTTCGATGTCCTCTAGGCCGGCAATGGCATTAAGCAGAGTCGATTTACCGCAGCCGGACGGACCGAGCAGCACCGTGAAATCGCCGGACTCGATCGGCAGGTGAATGTCGCGCAGGACTCGCAGAGATCCGAAGGACTTGGAGAGATCGGAGACAAAAACGGCTGACATGCTAACCCTTCACCGCGCCGGCGGTGATACCGCGCACGAAATAGCGGCCGGAGAAGAAGTAAATCAACAAGGGTGGCAACGCTGTCAACAAGGCCGCGGCAGTGTTGACATTGTATTCGATCTCACCGGTGGAGGTGGTGGACAAGGCGTTGAGCTGGACGGTCATCGGCATGTTGTCGCGTCCGGCGAAGATCAGCCCAAGTAGATAGTCATTCCAGATGCCGGTGGTTTGCAGGATGGTGGCAACGATCAGGATGTTCACTGACAATGGCAGGATGACGAGAGCGAAGATACGCCAGAAGCCGGCGCCGTCAATGCGCGCGGCCTTCACGAGTTCTTCCGGCAGGCCGACATAGAAGTTGCGGAAAAGCAGCGACATCACCGGCAGCCCGAACACCACGTGCACGGCGATAATGCCGGCCAGCGATCCGTAGATAGCCACCGCGCTCTCCATCTTCACCAGAGGATAGAGGATCACTTGGTAGGGGATGAAGGCGCACAGCAGCAGCAGCAGCATGATGATATTGGCGCCCCGCACGCGCCAGTGTGATAGCGCATAACCGGTGACGGCACCCGCGGAGACAGAGAGTATCACGCTGGGGATCAGAATGCGGACGGAGTTCCAGAACCCGACGCGAATGCCGCCGCATTTCAGCCCCGTGCAGGCGTGCGCCCAGGCCTTGATCCAGGACGCGATGTTGGGCGATGCAGGCAGCGTGAAGATGGAGAAGGTGCGCACCTCCGCGGAGGTCTTGAACGATGTGGCGATGACCACCAGCAGCGGTATGGAGAAAAACAGGCACATCCACGCGATCAGCGTGTAGAGTCCGGTGCGGCCGACCCGATCCCGCCATTGCGCGGTGGTCATCGGTTCTTCCGCGCCAGTTCGTAGTACAGATACGGTGCGACGATCGCTAGCACCGAGCCCAACATGACGGTCGCGGCGGCAGACGCCTGGCCGATATTCGCCCGCTCGAACTCGAAATCGACGACGAACTTTCCCGGCAGGTCGGATGCGAATCCCGGGCCGCCATTGGTCATGGCGACCACCAGATCGTAGCTTTTCACCACCGCGATCGCGACCAGCACAAGACAGGTGACCACCAGCGGACGCAGCATCGGCAGCACGATGCTGACATAGGTGCGCCAGGCTGGAATGCCCTCGACACGCGCGGCACGCCAGATCTCCCTGTCCACGCCACGCAACCCGGCGAGCATGATCGCCATGATCAGGCCGGATTGGTGCCAGATGCCGGCAAACACCAGCGTGTAGATGGCGGTTTCCGGCTGGGTGATCCAATTGAAGTGGAAGTCTGTCCAACCGAACGAACGCACAAGCTGCTGTACGCCGATGGTCGGGCTAAGAATCCACTGCCATGTCAGACCGGTGACGATGAAGGAGATCGACAAAGGATAAAGCAGGACCGTGCGGAAGATGCCTTCGAAACGGACGGAACGGTCGAGCAGAATGGCGAGAAGAATGCCAAGGCCGAGCGTGCCGATGATGTCGAGAAAGCCGAAGATGAACATGTTGGAGTAAGCGACCTGCCAGCGCGGCGTGGCGAACAGCCGCACGTACTGCGCAGTACCGGCGAATTTATAAACCGGCAGCAGGAAGGACCGGGTCAGCGAGATGTAAACGGTCCAGAACATGCTGCCGTAGAAGCAGAACGCCATGATCACCACAGCGGGGATCAGCGCTAACCGGGCGGCCCTGCCGCGGAGGTGGTAGGCTCGCCCGACCCGTCGTTGTTCGATTGCCCGGTCCGGCTGGAAACTCGCGAGCGGAGCTTCCAGCCGCACCGGAACCGGGGTCGCCATGGGCTACTGACTGGCGCTCGCGAGGATCCTCGAAAGCCGTTTGGCGGCATCGGCCGGCGTCACGGCCGGCGTGGCCCAGTAATTGCCCAGCAGGTCCTCGATCTGGCCTTCCGTATCAGGGCTGAAGGCGAGGCTGAAGTTCGGAAGCTGATTGTCCGGCCCGCCGGCGATTATTTTCGTTCCGAGCTGAGCGCAGGCATTCAGACCCTCCACGCTGGCGTCCTGCCTCGCCGGCAGTGAGCCTTTGATGCGATTGAACGCCGTCTGCACGGCAGGGTTCATCATCACCTTGGCGAGCTTGTCCTGTGCCTGGATCTGGTCGGGCTTGTTGGTCGCCGGAAAGACAAAGACATCTTCGGTCATGACATAGGCGCTCTGATTACCGGGCGCCATCTGGCAGCCATAATCCTTGCCGAGGGTCAGGTGGGCCGTGGTGAAATCAGCCGTCGCCCAATCGCCGACAATCATCAGTGCGGCCTTATTGGTCTCAACCAGAGCGAGGGTGTCGTTCCACTTGCGGTTGGGGCTGCCCGCATCCACGTATTGCCGCAACTGTCCCATTGCGGAAAACACGTGTTCCATCTCGGGGCTGGCTGCGGCTTTCGGATCGTGGTCGACGAACACCTTGCGGTAGAGATCCTTACCACCGACGCCAGCTACAAGTGCCGAAAATAGCCAATCCTCCTGCTGCGCGTTCGCGCCGTAAGCGAGCGGGATGTAACCGGCGGCCTTGATCCTAGGAGCGTCCGCCAGGAATTCGTCCCAGGTCTTGGGCGGCTCCATGTTCAGATCGTGGAAGACCTTGACGCTGTAATACTGATAGTTTGCGCCGCCGATATCCACCGCAACGGCAACCACGTGGCCATCGTAGGTGATGCTCTTCGCCAGCAACGGCGGAAGGTTCGCCACCCAATTGCCCTGTTTCGCCAACTCGTCCAGCGGCCGCAGGACCCCCTGCTCCGCGAGCTGCTGCACCGCTACGCCGGTGGTCCACATCAGCGCGGTCGGAGGATCACCTCCGGCGATGCGGTTCAGCGCGGCGGCATGTTCCGCCTGGGGTCCGATTGAAGGGTCGTCCACCCAGGTGCCACCGCCCTTTTCATACTCCTTGGCGAAGACGGCGACAGCCCGTGATTCACCCCCGCTGGTCCACCAATGCATCACGTCGGCTTTCTGGGCGAAAGCCTGTGGTGAGCCGACGGATGACGAAAGCGACAGGCCGGCTATCGCCGCGGCAAACACGAGGTTCCTGGACATTGGTGCCTCCCTGGGCACGGGATGTTACCGGTTACAGAAAAGGGTTCCCCAGATCGCCCGGAATTGTCAAGCGCGCCCGGAGCATCAGGCGCGAGCGGGCAGGATGTCGTCGGCGATCTTCTCCGCGGCCATCATGGTAGGGAAGTTGGTGTTGGCACAACGGACGACCGGGAAGATCGACGCATCAACCACGCGCAACCCATTCGTCGTAGTCGCGGGGCGAGCCGAGGTTCGCGAGTTGGCCGTTGATGGACGACCCGGCGCCCAGGACCCGCGCCTGCTCGTAGCGCAGCTTGCGCGGCGGGGGGGGGGCGGATCGTTGTGGGGAATGGCCTCGGTGGTGACGCGAAGGTCAGTCGAGAGGAAGCGCGGATTGCGTGACGCGTATGCCGAGCGGCTATCCAGAATCGGTTCTGGCACCCGGCTGTCCTCTCCCGCTTCGCACAATAACACCTGGTTGGTGCTCCGCGCCGACAAGCCGATTGGCTAGAATTGAGCCCACGGAGCCGCCGCCCACAATGATGAATTCGGACGTTTTCTGCATCGCCTGCACGTTTCTGCCTGGCTTCACTACCGGCCAACTTGTGATCAGTATTGGCCTGGTTGCGTGCTGTAATCGCTTACGTAAGCTGCACAGGACGTTCCCTGCTCCAGCATACGCGGGGTAAAACTCTGCACACCGTTGATGGCGCCCCACAGGTTCACCTCCAGAACACGCCGCCAGCGATCAATGTGTTCCCATGGCCCGCCGCCACCGGGTGCGGTGCCGGCATTATTCATCAGCACGCCAACTTCGCCGAACGCGCGATAGACTGCATCGCGGAGTCTGTGGATGTCGTCCAGCTTGCTGACATCGGTCGGGACCGCGAGGACCGCGTCCTGACCGTGCGGCGAAGCTGTAGCCACATCCGCAACGGCCGGAGGGAGCGCCTGCTGCGACAGATCGGCCAGACACACCTTGAGACCCAGGCGAGCGAAGCGTTTGGCCGCCGCGAGACCAATACCGCTGGCGGCTCCAGTGACAACCGCTACCCGGCACGCGGTCAATGCGGGATGACTGGTCCATACGCAGTGATGTATTCAGGTTTATCGTCAGGTTCGTCCGCTGCGTGAAACTGTCAAGCAGGCCTTCCGACGAGAGTTCTCTCCCCTTTCGCCTTAACGAGGGTCGGAGAGCAGTCTCTGCGCCAGCGCGCCCTGAGCGCACGCACGTATCGGAGAAAGCGTTGAAGGTCACCGCCGCCGGCCACGGTTCTGGGCCTCGTTCCGGATACCGCGGCACTTCCTCCGCGGCTACCAACCAGGGGACATCATGCGAGACCCACATGTGCAAGATTGGCCGCACTCCCGGATCGTCATCCAGCGTGGCGGCTCGCAGGATCACATCCGGCTCAGTTACCCATTCCGCCACCAGGTGCGTTCCGCAACGAGAACAGAACCAACGCTTCTTCCCCGGTGTCGATTCATACGAGGTTAGCTTGTCCTCCCCCCGCGTCCACGCAAACTGCTCCCGTGCAACGCGGGCCGAGGCGCCATATGGAATCGCGTGAGCTTTGCGACAAGTTCGGCAATGGCAATGCACGATCGGCCCAGCGAGCTGCACGGCCTCATACCCAATGGCGCCACATAGGCATTGTCCTTGCATTGCTTGCGCTCCACATCGGTGTGCCGCCATAATCTGGCGCGTTGAAGGGTAAAGCAACGTGCTTTGCCCGCCGATCCACAGCGGTCGCCGATGCAGTCCGCGGCAAACCATGCTCTGGTGAAAGCCTGAAGCGGGAGGGGAGTGGTCCAACATGGCGAGCACATCGCAGCGCGTACCCGGACGGCGCTGGCGGATCGGGGTACTGCTCGGGGTGGGCATCCTCATCAACTACATCGACCGCATCAACATCTCTGTCGCTGCACCGCAATTGCAGCGCGAGTTCAATCTATCGCCAGAGGAGCTGGGGATCCTCTTCAGTGCTTTCTTCTGGTCCTACTCTCTGCTGCAGGTCCCAGGGGGCATGGTGCTCGACCGGTTCGGGGTTACTCTCATCGGACGGTGGGGCGCGTTCCTGTGGTCGGTCGCTTCGGCAGTCACCGCTGTCGCTGGCGGCTTCGGCGGCGTCTTCGCTGCGCGCGTGCTGCTCGGAGTAGCCGAAGCCCCGGCCTTCCCGGCAAGCCAGAAAGCGACCGGTTACTGGTTCCCGCGCCAGGAGCGGGCACGCTCAACCGCCATTTTCGACTCCGCAGCGAAATTCTCCAACGTCATCGGTGTGCCGCTGGTCGCGGTCGTCATCGTCCGATACGGCTGGCGGTGGGGATTTGGCATCACAGCGATTCTGAGCTTCGCCTATTTTTTCGCATATTGGCTGATCTATCGCGACCCGAGCCGCGACACGGGTCTGACGAAGACCGAGCATGACTACATCATCGCTGGCGGTGCGACCAAGGAGGGCGTGGCGGCTAACGGTCAGGGCACCATGCTGGGTTACCTGCTCCGCAGCCGAAAGGTCTGGGGCCTCACGATCGGTTTCTCCGCTTACGGGTATTCGTTCTACCTGTTCCTCACCTGGCTGCCCGCCTATCTCGTGCAGACCCTGCACATGAGCATCCTGAAGTCGGCGGGATATGCGACCGTTCCCTGGATCTTTGCCTCTCTGTCCGATCTGCTGGTGGGCGGCTTCTTCGTTGATTATCTCATCGGCCGGCATCTTGACGAGACAAAGGTGCGCAAGGGTGTGCTCATCATTGGTATGCTGATGGGACTGGCTGTATTTGGTGCCACCTTCACCACAGATCCCGTCTGGGCGATCATTTGGATCACCATCGCCCTCGCCGGCCTCTCAGCCGCGGCGCCGGTCGGATCTTCCATCGTCTCGCTGATCGCACCCCAGGGCGGTACCGGTACCATCGGTGGCATCGTCAATTTCACCAATAACCTGATGGGAATCGCAGCGCCAGTCATCACCGGATTCATAGTCGGGCTCACTCACTCCTTTGCGGGAGCATTCCTGGTTGCGGGCTTGGTGCTATTGATTGGAATTTTCTCATACGTGGTGGTACTGGGCCGCATCGAGCCAATTGCAGAGCCGGGACCAACGTCCATTCCCTCGCTCACGCGATCCGCGTAAGCGAACCACGGACAATGTTGTGACCGGCAGTGCATGCATCACCGATGGCACCGTCGCGCGACATGGCATCGGCCAGACCTGACTACGCTTCACCCGCGACGATCCGGCCCGACTTGATCGCGGCGAGGAACGTGTGCCAGTCCCGCTCCGTCTGGTCAGCATAGGCATTCGCGAACGTGCCTATGGCCGTGTCGAACGCCTCGCCCTGCCCCAGGTAGCCGGCGACCACTGCCGCGTCCCCGGCTCGCGCGTGCGCGCGCGCCAACGTACGGCCGCACAGCCGTGCATAGAACGGCAACGCTGCTGTAAGCCGAGCGCCGATATCAGCGAGCCGCGAATCCTTAAGCCGCCGCACGTAAAAGTGCCGACCATCGATCGGCACTTGCGTCCAGCCCAGGAACACATCAGTGGCTGCCTGCAACATCCGCTGCCCAACAACCACACGCTCGCCGTGGTTTGCGTAGACCGACGCGCCGGCAAACGGAGCGAGGACGGAGCTCTGCGCTTCCTTGATCTGCAACAGGAGCGGCGCCCCATCGCCCGAGACCAGCAGCCCGATGGCGCAGAACGTGCCAACACTGCCGACACCGACCGCCTTGAACGCAACGTCCTTCAAGGCATAGCGCTGCAACAGCACGCGGCGGTCTTCCTGCAGCGTCCCGGCATATGAAGCAAAGGCTTTGCGTGCCGGCAGTTCGTGCTTGCTGAGGTGGTGCACAAGTGGCGGCTTTTCTCGAATACGAAACGTACCGTCACGGCGCTCGACCAGCCCAAAATGCTGTGCCCCGCTCTCCAGCAGTCTCTGAAGTCGCTGTTCCATCTTCGAGCGCAGCTTCGGCGCGTCGATCTCTGCAATCGCTTTCGCGAGGTCGATGCGCTGGCCCCAGGCGACAATCGGCGCCAGTGTGGCAAGTTCAGCCATGAACTCGCGGTACGCACGCGCGGAGGCGACGGCGAGCGCCCGACATTGTTTCTGCGTGAAATGCGCAGCCCGGCCCGCCAGAACAAGGCTGGTGGCAAGCCGTTTGACATCCCATTCAAACGGCGCCGGCAGCGTTTCATCGAAATCGTTGATATCGAAGACAGGCGTACCCTCTGGCGACGCATAGGAACCGAAATTAGCGAGATGGGCGTCGCCGCACGCCTGCGTACGAATCCCGGTAGTAGGCGTTACCGCCAGATCCGCGGCCATGATGGCGGCAGAACCGCGCAGAAAGGCGAAGGGGTCCGTCCGCATGCGCGCATAGCGCACTGGTAGCAGTTCCTGGATCCGGCTTTTTCCCTGCGCGATCAGGATGGCGACCGGGTCCGAACGGTCCGCGGCCGGCTTCCAGTCCGCGAGTGCGCTACGCGGCGTACGGCGCCGCACGGCGATGCCCGCGCTGCGACGTTCCTTCAAGCTACGGGTTGCATCGTGTCCGTGCTCAATGTCCGAATGCGTATCCATGTCAGCCACCATACCGGCAGTAGCGGCTTCGCCAAGCCCAGGCGCGGAGCGGAACGGTTCGAGCAACCGGACGGAGGGCCCACGCAAAGAGAAGCAAGAGCGCAGGGAACGTCCGGCGGTTCCTCCCATCACGGACGGCCACACGTCCGGCTACGCTTCTGGCTGCCCGTTATGCCATTCCAGGTGGCGGCCGCAGCCTGCGTCGGACTGGCCCGATATCGGCGCAGATAATGCTCCATAGCGTGCCTGATTTGACAGATTGCTCTGTGCGCGGCCGGTAAAGTCGGCGCGTGTCAGAACCGAGAGTCCGTCCGTGTCCGATGCTGCATTCCCGCTTACGCTCCAACGCGGTGTCGAGGGACCTGCCACCAAAGGCGACGAAGGGCCCCTGATCGCGCCGGTAACCAGCGATCCGGCGCTTCCGAAGCGCGCCGATGCGGTAGTGATCGGTGGCGGCATCGTTGGCGTGGCGGCGGCGTATTTCCTGGCCAGGAAGGGCATCTCCGTCGCGCTGATCGAGAAGGGGCAGATTGCCGCGGAACAGTCGAGCCGGAACTGGGGCTGGTGTCGGCAGCAGAATCGCGATCTACGCGAGCTGCCGCTGATGAAGGAAGGCATCGCGCTGTGGGAGACGCTGGGGCATGACGCCGGCCGCGATCTCGGATTCCGGCGAACGGGCCTCGTGTATGTAACGAAGAATCCAAAGGAACTTGCCGCCTGGGAGAACTGGGTAACGAAGGCGGCGCCCTATCAGATCGGCAGCCGAATGTTGACCGGGGCGGAAGCACGGGAAATGACGCCGGGCAACGAGCAGGACTGGATCGGCGGCGTGTTCTCCTCCCGCGACGGGCGGGCGGAGCCGGGTCTGGCGGCGCCGGGCTTGGCGGAGGCCGCACGCAAGCTGGGCGCCACGGTCCATCAAAACTGCGCGGTGCGCGGAATCGATACGATGGCAGGGCGCGTATCCGGCGTGGTGACGGAGGCCGGGCGGATCGAGACCGGCGCGGTGCTGTGCGCGGCAGGGGCGTGGGCCTCGATGTTCTGTCGCCGGCATGGGATCGATTTCCCGCAGGCAGGTGTGCGCTCCACGGTGTTCTCGACGACGGCGGGGCCGGAGGTG
>Ga0335074_10007131_pt1 | contig 15496 bp, 6 predicted proteins | sample Lox_Sample_23_FD_206715 | JGI IMG/M metagenome (GOLD analysis project Ga0335074, IMG submission 206715) | Soil microbial communities from Loxahatchee National Wildlife Refuge, Florida, United States - Lox_Sample_2.3 | ecosystem: Environmental > Terrestrial > Soil > Wetlands | place: USA: Florida... | reverse complement strand
TTTCGCTTTCGAATCTATGTTGTAGCACCCTGCATCACGAACGAAGGGAATCAGTCTTCGAAAACGCCCGCGTTACGCGGATGACCGGCGTCAAGTGCCTATCCCAGCCGAGCGACAGACCCCAGGGCGTTGAACTTTGACTGGGCACACTATGAGCCGCCTGGGGCGAATCCCCTGGTAAGGCAAGAGAAGCAGCGTGAGGCATTGCTCCTGAGGCGGTAGTTCAGTCGCGTCCAGCTTCGCCTGGCATTCTCTCGCCCCGCCGGGTCACTTCTGCGTGCGGTTGCGCAAATGGGTCATCGTGCCTCTGGGGAAGCCCGTCGATTCGCGTACGACGAGCCGTGTATCGATCCTGTATTCTCGCTGAGCATGGCCTTCCAGATGGCCGCGCAGAGCACTCACTGCCCCGAGCGCCAGGTCGGCGCGCGACATCTGGATCGAGGTCAGTGGCGGAATCATCATGGCGGCAAGGCGAATGTCATCGAAGCCGATCAGAGAAATATCATCGGGAACGTGGAGGCCCATGCGGGACAATTTGTGCAGGACTCCGATAGCCAGCATGTCGTTGGAGCACATGATCGCTGTGGGCAGGGGGAGATCCTTTTGCGTGATCAGCCTTTCGGCCGCGCTCATGCCACCCTCCATGGTGTGATCCCCCTCGAGAATGTATTTTTCCTGCACCGGGATTCCGCACTCCTGCAGCGCCGTCTTGAATGCAGTCAGGCGCGACTCCGCAGAGTGCAGCCGCAGAGGCCCGCTTACGAATGCGATGATGCGATGACCGAGCGCGGCCAGATGCTGGACCCCCTGACGAATGCCATGATGGTAGTCGACGCGCAGAATGCTCACGCCCGGCTTGTTGGGGCCCACATCCACGAAGACCAGAGGCGTGTTGCGGTCCACCAGCTGATCCAGCAAGGGTTGTTCAATGCCGAAGGTCATGACCGCCACTCCTTCGGTATTCCGTTCCAGCATCCGCCGGATACAGCGTTTCATCCGCTCGGGCTCGTAGTTCGTGGAGCCGATGAGGATCTCGTAGCCGCTTTCCACGGCTACATCCTCGAAACCCTGAATCAGCTCGGGGAAGAATGGGTTAGTGATTTCTGAAACAATCAGGCCCAGAAGTCTGCTTCGGCCCGATACCAGGGCTCGCGCCTGGGTGTTTGGGAAATAGTTGAGTTCGGCGATGGCGCTCCACACCCGCTTCGCAAGCTTCGGATTGACCGTCGGAATGTGATTGATCGTCCGGGAAACAGTTGCGATGGAAACTCGAGCCAGCCTTGCAACCGCGTGGATATCCATGCGGTCGACTTTCGACGGGCGGCGGGGGCGTTTGGCTCTGGGGGCAGGGTCGCTCATGTTCCAGGGCAGAATGCGTTTACAGCATACTCCATACCACGGGAACCTTGACAACAGATAAAAAGACGGTGACTGTTACAAGTAAATGTTTCCCTGGAAGCGCACAACACGCTCCCCCCTGACCTTGCCGGCAGTGCTCCTTAACCATCCACTTCCTGATACAGCCGGTACTTCCCCTCACCGATCCCCGGGAATGATTTAAACCTAACCGATCCGGCTGCAGAGTTTACCAGCCACTCGTCCGACCCCATACTCCGTTGCCGAGCCGCCATCAGCTGCACGCGCGTCAACCGCCCCGCCGGTGATCCGGTCGCGAACAGCGCCAGCGGGCCCGCCATCAGCGCCTGCGTCGTCGCGTGCTGCGGGTCGACAGCCTTCAGCCGCAGCGGCATCTCGATCTGATATTCGATGTGGTCCCCGTCCTTCCATTCTCGCCGGATCGCGGCAAAGGTTCCCGGCCGGAGCTCCGCTCCAGGGTTCCTGCCATTCACCATCACCCGCGTGCCGGGGCCGGCCCACGCGGGGACCCGCAGATGCACTCCAAAGGTCTCCGGCCTGTCACACTGCAAGCGAAAGGTCACCTCAGGCGCATACGGATACTGCGTTGCCTGCTCCAGGGAGACATGGTTCCCGGCCTGCCGCCACTCCACGCGCGACGGCACGAACAGATTCACATAGACCGCATTTGCAGCGTGGAAGTATGAGCTGATCCCGTAGTCCGCTGTGACCTGGGGAAAGGTTCCGGAGCAGCACGGCCACGCCTCGTCGTAGTAGAACTTCGACCCCGAGTTGTTGTAGTCCGAGTAGTAGAACGTCTTCCCGCCCGGCTGCATCGGCAGCGCGCCCAGGATCGTGTTGTACAGCACCTGCTCCATGCTGTCGCCGTAGCGGCTATCACCGGTAATTCGGAGCAGGTACCGCGTAATCTTGAAGTGCCCATAGCTGCCGCACGGCGTTTCAAAGCTCGCGTGGGTCTCTGTGAGGCTCCTGCCCATCTCTCCGCTCCCCGGCCCGCGAAACGTTTCGTTCGGTCCCCATCCACCGGTCGCGAACGACTGCGTGTCCACCACGAATCCAAAGCCGTTGCGCGCCGCCCGCAGGTGCTTCTCACTTCCCAGCACCAGATACGCCTGCGATGCCGAGCTCAGCGCGTTGACGTGGCTGTAGGCATGCTGCCCAGGGAGTACATTCTCCCCTTCCGCCAGCGGATTGAAATATGTATCGTCCTCAAGAAACCGCTTCGCCAGCTCCAGATACCGCGTGTCCCCGCTGATCTGATACGCAATGAAGTAATTCTCCGGCAGCGTGTAGCTCTCGTCCCATGTGTACGCGATGTTCGGATGCGGCCGCGCTGCCATTTCATCGCGGTTCAGCGCCTTTGGCGGCAGCCACGGCAGTACTGCGTCGGTCGAAGCGGCGAGGACCTCCAGCGCCTTCCCGTCGTTTGCATACCTGTGCGCATCGATCAGCCCGCACGCGGTCTTGTCCGACGTGTAACAGGGCAGCGGATATCCGTCGTAAAACTTCGGCGTGATCGCCGGCGCATATCCTCGCACCATCCGGAAAATCTTCTGCTGCGTAGCCACGTCGCCGGTCGCCGCATACGCGCGCGCCAGACCCGACATATATTGTCCGAACGTGTGCCCCGGCACATATCCCGTCATGTTGTGCGGCGGATCGAAATCCTTTGACCAGCTGTACCACCCACCCATGGGCTCGCCTGGCGCCGGCAATCCCGCCTTCTGCCGGAACGGCTGCAGCAGCGAATCCTCATTCAGCGCAAGGAAATACGCATGGTTCGCGCGGAACTGCTCCAGCATCGGCCCTTCCAGCAGGCGCACGTCAGCGTAATCGAACGGCTGCAGTCGCGTGTTCCCCGGCAGCGCCGGCCGCACGGCCCCGTATAGCCGATCGCTGATCGCGGCTCCCCCCGCGGCCGCCAACGACGTACCCAAAAATCTGCGCCGAGTGATGCGATGCATCGTGAGCCCTCCTCTTCTTATGACTTCGCCTGTCTACAGTTCGGAAGCGCACCGGCTCCGCGCCCCTCGAGCGAAGCACGGCTCCCTGCGAATGACCGGTGATCCCGCCTGTCCTCATTGCGTATCCAGCACCAGCACCTCGATCGTGTACGGCGGCACGCGGTGTTGGAATTTGTCCGCGACTCCGCTCAGCGTCCTCTCCACCGGCGCAATCGCTTTCGGCTGGTCGATCGTGTTCGTCGCTTCAGGATCGCTCGCGCTCAGGCTGATCATTTTGCCCGTCGCCGCCAGCTTTGCCTTCGGCAGTCGGATCTCCACCGCCTGCGCATCCGACGATGCGTTGACCAGCTTCAGATACAGCTGGTTCTTCGCCAAGTTCTCCGTTACTGAATAGAAAAACCGTGGTCCGCCGCCTTCGACGGACGACACCGGCTGCTCGTTGCCGATGTAACCTGCGAACATCACCTGCGCGTAGTAGCTCGGCGACCCATAGCTCCGCAGCGCATCGTAGCCGATCAGGTCCGTGTCCCACTGCATCGCCCCCGGGCTGATGTTCACCAGCAACGGCGCATAGCTGGCCATCACGATGATGTCGCTGTTCCGCTCCAGTCCCGTCATCCACGCGGCATCGCCCAGCGCCGCCCCCATGTTGGGCGTCGGCTTGCCTTCGCGCGTCGCCCACTCGCCCACGAAAATCTTCGGTCCGTTGCGATCCGTCTTGTCGTAATGGCCCGCATCGTGGAAGAAATCCGTCGCCCGGAGATAGTAGTGCTCGTCCAGCACATCGGGTTTCATATCCTTCAGGGGCGCGGTCGCAATCAGCTGCAGCTCCGGATACTTCGCCTTGATCGCCTTGTAGAACTGCGCGTAGCGTCCTTCATAGCTCCCCGACTTGTCGAACCAGTCCTCGTTGCCGATCTCGACATAGGTGACGTGGAAGGGCTCCGGATGTCCATCCGCCGCTCGCTGTGCGCCCCACTTCGTATCCGTCCCGCCGGTCGCGTACTCAATCTCATCGAGCGCTGCCTGGACGTAGGGTTCGAGATCCGGCCCGGGATCGATGTGCTCGTGCTGCAGCGAGTAGCCCGCATACACGGCCAGTACCGGGCTCATGTGCAGATCCTGGCACCATTCGAAGAACTCCAGCAGCCCCAGCCCGTCGGTCGACCAGTAATTCCACGGGCTGGGATGACCCGGCCGGTCCACGCGCGGGCCGATGGTCTTCTTCCAGTCGTACCAGTCCTGGAGATGGTCGCCCTCCAGATAATTGCCGCCCGGGAAGCGCAGAAACTGCGGATGCATCGCCGCCAGTTTTTCCATCAAGTCGATCCGGTTCCCGTTGGCGCGATCGTGATAGGTCGGCGGAAACAGGGAAACCAGCTGCAGCCACAATGCCCCAGGATGCGCCACCGTAAGCACCAGGTGGTTCTCCATCGACGGCTCCATCGGGCCGGTCTTCAGTGTGAACCGGTACTGCTTCCATTCCGTCCCGATCCCCGCCACCACCGCGCTGGCCAGCACCCTGCCCGTCTGATTCGCCACGAGGCTTGCTGTCACCGGTCCCACCTCGGCCGAATCTTCCTTCGCGTAAAACGACCCCTGATAGCTTGTGCCGGCGTGCAGCGGAATCCCCCACCACCCCCCGTTGAGCACGCCCGCCGGTCCGGCAGCGCTCGCTGCGCTCACCTCTACGCGGAGACTCCAGTGCAGGGCCTCGCTCGGACCCGTGGTCTTGTCCTGGCTCATCTTCGCTTCCGCATTGCCGTCCTCTACCAGAATCCAGTCGTTCACTCCCGACCAGTCCGCGCGCACCGTGCTGTTGCTGATCAGCTCCGCATAGAGTCCGCCGTCGTAGGAGTGGTTAATCTCCTCGGTCATCAGCCCATACAGCGTCGGGCTCACCTTCGACGCTGTCTGATCGGCATGAATGGTCACTACCGCCGGCCCACCGGACTGCCCCGGCAGGCGCGCGGCGGCAAAAAAGAAAATGGCCAGAATCGAAAGAGCAGCGAATCGTCTCGTTCTCATAAAAAACTCTCTCCTTGGGGGTCGGGAACGTCGAGAAAACGTATACCACAGTCTCCACTCCAATTTCCCCCTTTATTCTCCCGCCCAACTCCCCGCAAACCCCGGCGGTAAAGGGCGGGACCGCCTCCTGGCTGCCGGATCGCGCTCACCATTGCACCTTCACCAGGGCCACACTCTCCCGCGGCAATTCCATCTCCAGCGCTATCTTCCCCGTCTCAACCCTCACCCATTGCGGCGATCCGATCAGGGCCAGTTGTCCCGCCGCCCGCAGTTCCGCCATCTGTTCTGTGCTCGGCAGCTGGGGCGAACCCATCTGCTTCCATGTCGCAAACGCGTTGCTGTGACTGCCATCGATCCGGTACTCCTCCACCAGCGCCCGGCGCGACGTCGATGGAACGCCGCGCATGGTCATGTGGACCGGAGTCGGCTCAGCCGCAATGTCATCATCCGCGTAATTCCACACCATCACCGCCGCGGAGTTTCCTTTCCGGGTCGCCACCCCATCGATTTCCGCCCGCTGCATTACTCCCGCCCGCGCAATTTCTTCTGCCCCTATCGCCGCGCTGCTCGTCAACGCCACGCGCTCTCCGCCCAGCAAACCGGCCTCGCGGAAGAAGTTCATCTCCGGCTTGTCGATGCCGTGGGTCGCCAGCGCCCGCTGCCCCGCAAATAACGGCTGCCCCTCGAACTCAAACGCCCAGGTCACAAACCCCGCCAGCCTCACGTGCTCTTCGGCCGCGAGTTCCGTCAGTCCCTGCATGGCGGCCGCCGTGTACGCCGGATATACCGTCCCATTGCGATAGGCATCTTCCGGATGCTGCTGTGGCGAGCAAGCCCCGCAGCCCTCCGGGTCGGCCTCGCTCAGCACCACCGGCAGGTCCCGAAACTGCGCCAACGCATGTACGATGGCAAATCCTGTCTGCGCATTTTCGAGCTCATGCCCCAGCCCCATCTGCACATGTTCATCCACCCAGTGCGGACTGCCCTTGGCGTGAAACGAAATGAAGTCCAACGGGACCTGACCGCCTGTCGCCGCGCTCCGATCCTGCGCGCAATGGCGCAAAAACTCCTTCAGATACACCGCACTCCTGCTGTCTGGCGTGGGCCCGGTGGTCGCCGGACCTCCCACTCGTGCATACGGGATTGCCGACTTAACACCCGCGGCCGCATAGTCGTAGAGCTGTTCGTATTCCTTCTCCGTCCCGTGCCAGTAGAAAATGTCCGGTTCGTTCCACACCTCCCAGTACCACGTCGCCACCTCGCGCCTCCCGTAGCGGTGGGCCAGATGCATCGCCACTGCCCGCACCATTTCGCCCCACTTCCGGTAATCGTTCGGCGGATACGACCAGCCTTCCGTTTCGCCGGGTTTCGTGGGCCATGGGCGGTGATACGGATCAGGATGGCTCGACAGCGCTTTCGGCATAAACCCCAGTTCCACAAAGGGCCTCACATGCGCGCCTGTCCACGCGTCGAAGATCTCGTCGAGAATCGTCCAGTTATAAATCGACTTGCCACGCGCATCCTCGCTGTAGACGTTGCTCGAACTCCATTTGAGCTCCGGTTTTCCGTCTCCCGTGGTGAAAAGGAAATGGGCGCGCACATAGACCGGCTCCGGCGTCGCATCATGCAGTTCTCTGAGCAGCGCGCCCCCGTTGTCCGTTGTCGTGTAGTTCGACTCGTCATAGCCGAACCAAGCGTACACGGGCACGAACGCCCCCAGGCTCCTCTGCAAATCCACCTGCATGTCCACCGGCGACTGCGCGCGCGCCAGCGCCGCCACGCCCGCCAGATACACTACCGCCAGCCGCAGGCGCATCACACCGCCTCTCACTCCGGCAGCATCAGCTGCCCCTGAATCCGGAAAGTCCCGCTCACTTCTGGCGCCCCCGTTCCCGGCTGCCCGCCGCCGATCGTGATCGTGTATGGGCCCTCCGCGATAATCGGATCGCCCGCCTCGGTTACCATGCTCAGGTCGCGCCCCTTCAACGTGAACTCGACCTTCTGGCTCGCCCCCGCCTCAAGATGCACGCGCTCAAATCCGCGCAGCGCCCGCAGCGGGGCGCCCGCCACATCCGGAAACTTCAGATACAGCTCGACAACTTCGTCTCCCGCGCGCTGGCCTGTATTTGTAACCGTCACGGCAGCATGAACCGGGTCGCCCGCGTTCACTGTATCCGCACCCAGCGTCAGCCCGCTGTAGCTAAAGCTCGTGTAACTCAGCCCATATCCGAATGGAAACAGCGGCTCACCTTTGAAATAACGGTAAGTGCGGTTTTCCATGGAGTAATTTTCGAAGTTGGGCAACTGGTCGACACCCGTATAGAAGGTCACCGGGAGGCGCCCTCCGGGATTGTTCTTCCCACTCAGCGTCTCGGCGATGGCCGCGCCGCCTTCTTCGCCGGAATACCAGGCTTCGAGGATGGCGTTGGCGTGCGCCTTCGCCCAGTTCACGCTCAGCGCGCTGCCGTTCATGAGGACCACGATGAGCGGCTTGCCGGTCGCGGCCACCGCCTCCAGCAGATCCTCCTCCGGCTGGGGCAGATCGAGACTTGTTCGGTCGCCGCCCAGGAATCCCGGCTGGTTCACCGGCATCTCCTCGCCTTCCAGTTCGCTCGTAATGCCAACCACTGCGATTGTGACATCGGCTTCCCTGGCCGCCGCAATCGCCTCGGGTGAAGGCAGCGGATTGTAGCGCGCCCACAGGAGCTGCGCCTTCGGTTCCGCGCTGGAGCTGAACTTCGAATACGTGACCGTGATGGGAACTTTTACCCCGCGCTCCAGATGGACGCGGCTCAGCCGTGTGTTCCTCTCGCCCATGCCGAAGACCTGGGCAATCTGTCTTCCGTCCACCGACAAGCGGCCAAAGCCGTCAGCCGTCATGCCCAGCAGATAATCTCCTGTCTCGGGCGCCGTCAGGAAGCCCGTCCACTCCACCGAAATTGCGGGTTTGTCCTTCGCCTCATCGGGAAGATTGGCCGCCGTGAGATCGACGTTCGATTCCACGCGACTCATGAGCGGCGTCGGTTTTGTTCCGGGACTCAGATCCATGCCCTTAATTAGCCCATACTCCGCCTTCAGCCCCGGCTGGCCATCCGGCGTCGTCAACACCCCGTCGGGGACCGGATCGCCGTCGTTGCGCAGGAACTGCGTTCCGGGCACGAAACGGATTTTCGCTTGGGGGAACTCCGCCTTGAGCCCGTCGCGCACCGTCACCGAGTGGGTCGGCGTCCCGCTGTAGTTGCCCATCAGAACGCGGTGCTGATCGGCCAGAGGGCCAACGACCGCAATCCTGGTGATCGACGATTTCAACGGCAGCACCCCGTCATTTTTCAGCAGCACCATGGACTCATTCGCCAGCTTGCGGGCCAGCGCGCGATGCTCGGGGCTGTCCAGTTCCTTTGGCTCGATTTTCGTGTAGGGGACCATGTCCGGCGGATCGAACAAGCCCAGCCTGATCCTGGCGGTAAATAACCGCACCAGTGCCTGGTCCATCGCGCTCTGGCTCAGATAACCCTGCTGCACCGCATCGATATACGGTCTGTAATCGTGGTCATCCGTTACTTTCGCGATGAAGTCGATGCACTCGTTGTCCATACCGCGCGTCAGCGAGATCGCCGATGACTGCGCCTGCGTCGGCCGATAGTGGTGCCCGTTGAAGATATCGGTCACCGCACCGCAGTCGGAGACGACATAGCCCTGGAATCCCCAGTGATTGCGCAGCTGATCCTCGAGCAGGAACTCGTTCGCGCATGCCGGCTGCCCCTTGATTGCGTTGTACGCGCACATTACCGAGCCGGCCTTGCCGTCTGTCACCGCTGCACGAAATGCAGGCAGATAGGTGTCGATCTCGTCGTGCTTGCTCACGTCCACATCGGCCATGTGCCGCGTCGGCTCCGGCCCGCTATGAACATCGAAATGCTTGGGTGTCGCAATCACCCGGTAGTATCGCGGATCGTCTCCCTGCATTCCGGTCACAAAGGCGACGCCCATTCGCCCGGTCAGGAAAGGATCTTCTCCGTAGGTTTCCTGCCCGCGTCCCCAGCGTGGATCGCGAAAGATGTTCAGATTCGGAGCCCAGAAATCCAGCCCGTGAAAGATCGCCGAGTTCCCTTCGTGCTCCGACTCCGCGTGCACGATGCGCCCCTCGATGCCGATGTCCGTCGCCATCTCGTGGATGCCCGACACGTCGAAGGTCGCCGCCAGCCCGATCGGCTCGGGGAATTCGGTGGTGCCGTTCACTGCCACGCCGTGCAGCGCCTCGCTCCACCAGTCGTAGGCCGGTACCTTGAGCCGCGGTATCGCGCGCGCCTGATTCACCAGCTGCGAGGCCTTTTCTTCCAGCGTCATCCGGCTCACCAGATCCCTCGCCCGCGCTTCCGCCGGAAGGCTCGGGTTCAGGTAAGGCGCTTGGGTCCCATCTTGCGCTCCCGCTGTTCCCACCAGCATCCCGGTCGAAATCAAAACCGCTGACCAACCCCGCAGTCCGAATCGCAACATGACGTTTCCCTCAGTGAGCGCGAATTGTCTCCCCGCGGCCGGCGTAGTGCCGAACGTGACAACCCACCCTAAAGCCCTTCCCCGCTGAGAGTCAATTCCGGGAAACGGTTTACCACCCGCGTCGGCGATTAGCTCAACAAGCGTCCTCCACTCAGTGCGTGCTTGCTTCCTCTATTCTGTAAACGCATTCTATCTTTCCTTGCCATGGCTCGCAGTGCCTCTTTCGCCGGCAACTCCGCGTCAGCCGGAATGCTCCGGCTCGCGCCCCTCTTTGTTCTTCTGTCCGTTGCCTTTCTGGCCATCTGGATTGTCCGGAGTTCTCCCTCTTCCGCCCAAACGCCACCTCCCCTCGACTACCCTCGGCTCATCGATATCACCGCCTCTACCGGCATCCGCTTCGACCATAACTCGAGCCCCGAACAAAAATTCATTGTCGAATCCATGAGCGGCGGCGTAGCACTCATCGATTACGACCGCGACGGCTGGCCCGACATTTACTTCACCAACGCACAAACCGTCGACATGGCCCAGCGGGGCATCCCCGCTCGCAGCGCCCTCTTCCACAACAATCACGATGGCACTTTCACCGACGTCACTGACAAAGCCGGCGTCGGCTCTCCCTGCTGGGCCAACGGCGTCTCCGTCGGCGACTACAACAACGATGGCTGGCCCGACCTGCTCGTCACCTGTCTCTCCGGCGTTGTCCTGTATCGCAACAACGGCGACGGCACCTTTACCGACGTCACCAAATCCGCCGGACTCTCCGGCGACCACCTCTGGGCCGCCGGCGCCGCCTTCGGCGACTATGACAACGATGGCTGGGACGATCTTTTCATCTCCCATTACGTCAACGTCGACCTCAACCACCTCGACGCTTTCGGCTCGAAGGATACCTGCCGGTATATGGGGATCGACGTCCAGTGCGGACCCCGGGGGCTGGAAGGGTCGCCCGATACTCTCTGGCATAACAACCACGACGGGACCTTCACCGACGTCTCGAAGAAAGCCGGGGTGAGCGATCCTGATCGCCGTTACGGGCTCACCGCCCTGTGGTCCGACTTCAACAACGATGGCAAGCTCGACCTCTTCGTCGCCGACGACGGCCAGCCCAGCTATCTCTACCAGGGCGATGGCACCGGACACTTCACCGACGTCGGCTTTACCTCCGGCATCGCTCTCAATGCCAATGGGGTGGCTCAGGCCAATATGGGTCTGGCGCTGGGCGACTATCTGCACACTGGCCGCATGTCGCTCTTCATTTCCCACTTCGACAACGAATACGCAGCCCTTTATCGCAATGACGGCGACATGGACTTTACCGAGGTCTCAGCCCTGTCCGGCGTCGCCCGCGCGACCAGTGGCTATGTGGGCTGGGGCGACGCCTTCGTCGACTTCTCCAACGATGGCTGGCCCGACATCTTCCTCGTCAACGGCCACGTCTATCCTCAGGTCGACGTCATCCCCGAGCGCGCCAGCTATCGCCAGCCCAAAATCCTCCTCCTCAATGAGCGCGACGGAACCTTCCGCAACATCAGCCAGTCTGTCGGCGACGCCATTCAGCTCCGCCAGGTCAGCCGCGGAATGGCGATCGGCGACCTCTTCAACGACGGGCATCTCGAGGCGGTCGTCGAAAATCTCACCGGTCAGCCCATGATCCTCCGCCCGGTAGGCGGCCCCGCCAACCACTGGATCAGCTTTCAGCTTCAGGGCGTGCGCTGCAATCGTCTCGCGCTCAATGCACGGGTCCACCTGACCGCGGGCAACCTCGCCCAACTCGGCGAAGTCCTCAGCGGCGGCAGCTATCTTTCCCAGAACGATCTGCGGCTGCACTTCGGGCTCGCGGATCACGACCGTGTCGATCAGGCAGTCGTCCTTTGGCCCGACGGTTCAAGGGATGTCCTGAGGAATCTGCCCGCTGACCGCTTCTACACGGTGCGGGAGGGCAGCGGGGTGGTCGCCTCCGCGTCTCCGTCGGCTCGCTGAGGCAGCGCTGGAGAAGCGTTTTCCCACAAAGCCACTCGCGCAGGAAGACTTTTCGGCAAGTATACGGTTTCACGGGGCTCTATCGCGGGACACGGCAACCATTGGCCTTGACAAGCGTTTTGCGAAAGAGTAATTGTTTTCTCGCCCGGACTTCAGCATGCGATTCTTACTAGAAACTTCCGGCTATTCAGGCGATCCACTCGCTGTAGAAAACGTTTGCTCAGGAGGCATTATGACACCATTCAGGCATCGGGTCCCGCCCCGCGCCCGGAAACGGGCCCCGCAGAGACTGCGCGCTTTCTGCGTTTGCTTCACCTCCATCGTCCTGCTTTTGCTCCTTTGCCCCGCCCTCCGCGCCCAGGAGAATGCCACCATCAACGGCACCGTCACCGACGCCACTGGAGCCGTGGTCGCCAATGCCCAGATCTCTCTCACCAATACTGCCACCGGCCAGGTCCGCAACGAAGTCACCAACTCCGTCGGCGCCTACCGCTTCGGCAACGTCGGTATCGGTACCTGGACCCTCAACGCCACCGCCCCGGGCTTCCAGAAGTACACCAAGACCGGCATCGTCGTGAACGTCGCCCAGACCCTGGAAGAGGACATCCAGTTCAAGGTCGGCAGCGCGACCCAGACCGTCTCTGTGCAGGCCGAGGCTCTGCAGACGCAGACCGAAACCAGTGAAGTCAGCACCCTCATCAGCGGTCAGCAGGTCGAGCAGCTCTCCACGAACGGCAATAACGTGACCGCCCTCGCGGCCCTCGGCCTCGGCGTTTCCAATAACCTGCCTCCCTTCAGCGGTGTCGACGCGCTGACCTCTGCCAATGGCATTAGTTTCAACGGGACCCGCACCGAGCACAACATCTACCTCCTCGACGGAGCTGAGCAGAACGACCGCGGCTGCGGGGGCTGCTTCATGAACCTGCCGTCGCAGGAAGCGATCGCCGAGTTCCAGACGCTGGACAGCAATTACTCGCCTGACTACGGCATCGGCTCCGGCGGCACCATCCTGCTCGTGCTCAAATCCGGCACGCACGACTTCCACGGCGAAGTCTACGAGTTCAATCGCAATACCGACTACGACGCCAACGACTACTTCGTCAAGCAGACCGGTGGCGCACGCCCCACATTCCAGCTCAACGAGCCCGGCGGCAACATCGGCGGCCCGCTCTTTATTCCCGGCGTTTATAACACCAATCGCAACCGCACCTTCTTCTTCTGGAACGAGGAGTGGCGTCGGCTCATTCAGGGCGCGACACCGCTGGTTCTCAATACCATCCCGACCAGCGATTTCCCCACCGCCGGCCAGGATCTCACCTACACTCCATTTAACGGCACGGCTGCGCCCATCGTCCCCGTTACCACGGATCCTGCCAAGCTCGCCCTGTACACCCAGGACGGCCTCACCCCCGGGCAACCGTTCACCGGCAACGTCATCCCGGCTAACCTCATGGACCCCAATGCGGTGCTCGAGGTCAACTCCGGCACCTTCCCGAAACCCAACCTCGGCACTTCGCAGTACACAGCGTCCCCTCCCACCGTCGACAACATCCGCGAAGAAGCGGTCCGCGTCGATCACACCATCAACTCGAAGTACCAGCTGATGGGTCATTATCTGCACGACGCGATGGCCAAGTCGTTCTATCCGCCTCTGTGGGGCCCGGCCAATGACTATCCGACGGTGGGTACGGCCATGACGAATCCCTCTTACACCGCGGTCATCAAACTAACCCAGACTTACAGCCCGACACTGCTCAATGAAACCGCGATCCTGTACAGCGGTAACAAAATCACCCTCACTCCACAGGCTGGATTTGGCGGCTCCTACAAGCTCCCGAGCGGCTGGTCCGCCACCAGTTTCTTCCCGGTTTCCGACAATGCCGGCGACGATTTGCCGGAAATCGACCTGCAGGGTTCGCCACTGAATACCACGTGGACGGAGTCCTATTATCCGTGGAAGAACGGCTACGAGGGCTTTGAGTACCGCGACGACCTGTCCTGGACCAAAGGCCGTCACCAGTTCAAATTTGGCTTCAGCTGGCTGCACGATTACAAGAACCAGCAACTCCAGGCCAACACGCAGGGATCTGCGGCTTTCAATTCCAGTGCCTTCTCCCACGATTCCTATATCAACTTCCTGCTTGGCGACGCGTCCAGCTTCACGCAGCTGCAGTATCTGGCAGACAAGCACTGGGTCAACAATAACTACGGGTTCTATGCAAACGATAACTGGCACATCAACGCGCGTTTAACCTTCAATCTCGGCTTCCGGTTTGACGGCATGCCTCACGCTTTCGAGCGTTATGATCAGTTCGCGAATTTCGTGGCCTCGGACTATAACTACTCGGCTGGCTATCCGCTGAATCCGGATGGGACTCTCAACCCGGCCGATCTTTCCACCTTCAGCGGTACCGGCAGTCAGACGTTTTATCTCAACGGTATTCGCGAAGCCAATGTGAATGGCTTCCCCCGCGGTGTCGTACAGAACGACTACAACACCTGGGAACCCCGTATCGGCTTCGCCTATAACTTCCGCGGTGACGGAAAGACCGTTTTGCGGGGCGGTTTCGGCGTGTTCTACGAGCGCGTTCAGGGCAACGATGTTTACAACGCCGCGCTCAACCCGCCTTTCGCCTACCAGCCATCGGCCACCAATGTCTACTTCTCGAACCCACACACGAGTGCTCTGACCGGAGCCACGACGACTCAGTCCTTCCCGTCGGTTCTGACCAACATTAATTACCATTATCCGAGCCCGGGCACCGAGGACTACAGCCTGGGCATCCAGCGCGAGCTGGCGCCTTCGGTTGTCGCTGTCGTGCAGTATGTCGGCTCCGACGGATGGGACCAGAACGACGTTCGTTCCATCAACACCCTGCCGCTCTCCGACTTGACCCATCGCCAAGGCGTGGCCAACGGAACGCTGAATGCGAATCTCTATCGCATCTACCCCGGCTTCTCCCAGATCCAGCAGGAAGAAAACGAGACGAACTTCAACTACAACTCGCTGCAGGCCGGCATTCGTCTGGAAAACAAGCACGGACTGACTACGCAGTTAGCTTATACGTGGTCGCATAACATCTCGATCGAAGCCAACGATCTCTATCAGCTGTCCGATCCATTCAATCCGAGATATGATCGCGGTTCCGACGACACCTTCGACCGCCGTCACATCTTCAATGCCAGTTATGTCTACAACCTGCCTTTCGGCCAGCACGGCAGCATGCTCGCGCGCGACACCATCGGCGGCTGGACTATATCCGGCATTACCGCCGCTGAAAGCGGAGTGCCTCTCTACATCACCTACACCGGCAGTGACGTCGTCGGGCTGGGCTGTTGCTTCACCAATCGCCCCGACCTGGTTTCGAAAGTCACATATCCCAAGACCGTGAACGCGTGGTTCTCGAAGACGTCCTACGCCGATCCTCTGGCCCCCTGGGCCGGTGGCACGAACCAGGGCTTCGGCACCGCCGGAAAGGACTCGGCCGTCGGTCCGGGTATCTTCAACTGGAACCTCTCGCTGTTCAAGTCCATTGCGCTCCGGGAGGAGGCTACGCCCAGAATCGAACTGCGTTTCGAGTCCTTCAATACCTTCAACCACACCATCTTCCAGAACATCGACACCGGCAGTCATGACGGCAACTTCG
>Ga0335074_10007129_pt1 | contig 15497 bp, 14 predicted proteins | sample Lox_Sample_23_FD_206715 | JGI IMG/M metagenome (GOLD analysis project Ga0335074, IMG submission 206715) | Soil microbial communities from Loxahatchee National Wildlife Refuge, Florida, United States - Lox_Sample_2.3 | ecosystem: Environmental > Terrestrial > Soil > Wetlands | place: USA... | reverse complement strand
TACGGGACGCGAACCTGATAGGCAACGGCCCACAGGTGCTCCGTGATATAGACGCCGTCGGCAACGACTTCGCGATGGGTTGGCCGGGGACCTGCGGCAAGCAAGGCCAGGGCGTCCCCGTGGGCATGGGCCAACCCACGCTGCGCGTGGCCGCTCTTACGGTCGGGGGGACCGCTCGTTGAGCGACCTCCTCGAGCTCGCCGAAAGGGTGCTGGGATGGTCGAGGGAGAGCGAGGGCGCAGAGGTCTACGTCTCGCGGGGCACCGACACCCAAGTCCAGGTTTACCAGGCAGAGGTGGAGTCGCTCTCCTCGGCGACATCCGAAGGCGTCGGCATCCGCGTGGTCGTCGAGGGCCGGCAGGGATTTGCCTTCGTCGGGTCCCTCGAGGAGGCCGCGATCGGGGAAGCTTTCCAAGAAGCAAGGGACAACGCGGCTTTCGCGACGCCCGAGGAGTGGGTCGGCCTGCCGGCACCTGACGGCGCGAGCCCGACGCTGCACGACTTGTGGCGCGACGAGCTTGGTGCGTACTCGGTGCAGCTCAAGGTTGCTCAAGCACTCGACCTGGAGCGCCACGCCCTAGCGTCGGGCCCACGCATCACGAGCGTCGAGTCGGCGCGCTGGGCTGACGTCGCAAGCGAGATGGCTCTTGCCAGCACTCTCGGCGTCCGAGCGACCGACCGCTCGACGGCTTGCTACATCTCCGTCTCGGCGGTCGCCGCGGACGGGGCGGGTTCCAAGCGCGGCTATGGCTATTCGATCGGGCGAGGCCCCTCGGAGCTCGACCCCGAGAAAGCTTGCAACGACGCGGTCACTCGCGCCGTGAGGCTCCTAGGCGCGAAGCAACCTCCTTCTGCCCATCTCCCAGTCGTTTTTGAGCCCCGGGTAGCGGCGCACCTTTTAGGGCTCCTGAGCTCTCTCCTGAGCGGCGAGCGGGTCTTGAAGGGCACTTCGCTTTTCGCGGACCGCCTCGGTGAGGCCGTGGCCGCACCTGGCGTTACGCTCGTTGACGACCCCACCAATGAGGCCGCCTGGGGTGCCTCGTCCTTCGACGACGAGGGCTTGGCGTGCCGCCCCAACACGATGATCGACAATGGGGCGCTGTCCTGCTTCCTCTACGACTCCACCTCCGCTCGCCGAGCTGGCACGTCCTCTACGGCGAGCGCGGTCCGCGCAGGCTTCAAATCCGCGCCGGGAGTTGGTGCTCGCGCGGTCTACCTGAAGCCGGGGGAGCTTGCCCCCGAGGAGGTCCTTTCCCACCTTGGGCACGGGCTCCTCGTCCAGTCCGCGAGCGGGTTCCACTCAGGCGTGAACCCGATCAGCGGCGATTTCTCGGTAGGGGTCGAGGGCCTCCTCTTCGACGGCGGCGCGCTCGCAGCGCCTGTGCGGGAGGTCACGATTGCGTCGAGCATCCAGCGGATGCTCTTAGGAGTCGCGGCGATTGGCGCAGATCTCCAGTGGCTTCCATCGGCGGCCGCTGGGATGACGCTGGCGATTTCCGAAATGTCAATGAGCGGGGCCTAGTGCCCACCACAGGTGCCTGGAGGCAGTACTAATGAGCAGCACCAACGTGAGCTCCTTGCACCATTACGTCAACGGCAACCCGCTCCAGGGGCCCTTTCCCGAGGGCAGCGAGCGGGCCATGTTCGCCATGGGGTGCTTCTGGGGGGGCGAGCGGGTCTTTTGGACGACCCCGGGCGTTTGGGTAACGGCAGTTGGCTATTCGGGCGGCCGGGTGCCGGGCCCGACCTACGAACGGGTCTGCTCAGGCCTTACAGGCCACGCCGAGACCGTCCTTGTCGTCTTCCAGCCCAGTGGAGCCTCGTACCAGGAGCTTCTCAAGCTGTTTTGGGAAAATCACGACCCGACCCAAGGGATGCGCCAGGGTAACGACGTTGGCACCCAGTACCGCTCCGCCGTCTTCACATCATCAGACGAGCAGCAGGAGGCGGCCGAGCAGTCCAAAACGGCCTATGACCTCGTGCTACGCAAGGCCGGCTACCCACACATCACGACCGAGATAAGCCCAGCGGGGCCCTTCTACTACGCAGAGGAGTACCACCAGCAATATCTCGCGAAAAACCCACGCGGTTACTGCGGCCTTGGGAGGACGGGGGTGAGCTGCCCCGTCGGGCTCGTGAAGGGTTGAGAGCGCCCTTCCTCTGGCGGCTGCTCTAGGAAGCCGCTCTAGGAGGCGGCCGTGGCCTTTGAGCTGCTGGGCGTCACGCTCGAGGTGCTCGGGGTGCTCGAGGTGGGACTGCTCGTCGAGGAGCCGCTGTCGCTTGACTTCGCCGAGCCGGCCGTCCCTGGGGCCTTGGCCTCCGCGGCCTTGCTCGCGGTCTTGGCGCCAGAGGCCCTGCTGTCGGTCCTGTAGAAGCCGCTGCCTTTGAACGCAATGCCTATGTTGCCGAAGACCTTGCGGAGTGGCCCGCCACAAGCCGGGCACCCCGTGAGCGCACTATCCTTGAACGACTGGACAACTTCGAGGTGCTGGCCACAGGCCTTGCATGCGTACTCGTAGGTTGGCATTTCGGGAAGCAAGCCCTTTCATGAGCGCTTTGGTTAGCAGTCGAGGATGTCTATTGCCAAGTGTAACGCACCTCGCTTGCTCAGTTGTTCCCGACCGGCTCGATATAGGCCCGCCCGAGACCGGGTAAAAGCCGAGCAATGGTAAAACAGGAAAGTGCAACGCGCGTTCCCTGAAGGCACTGCACACTTTGGGGACCACGGCCTAGCGCGGTTGGACGAGGACAAGGAGACAGTGCATGGCGCAACAGGTTCGTAAGGCGGTGATCCCGGCGGCAGGGCTCGGGACTCGGTTCTTGCCGGCCACCAAGGCGCAGCCCAAGGAAATGCTGCCTCTCGTCGACAAGCCCGCCATCCAGTACGTCGTGGAGGAAGCTGTCTCCGTCGGCATCACCGACATCCTGGTCATCACCGGCCGTGGCAAGCGCACCCTCGAGGACCACTTCGACCGCTCCTTCGAGCTCGAGTACTACCTCGAGCAGGGAGGGAAGCTGGCCGAGCTCGACGAGATGCGCCGCATCGCAGAGATGGCCGAAATCCACTACGTGCGCCAAGGCGAGCCGCGCGGTCTCGGCCACGCGGTGCTGGTCGCCGCCGAGCATGTAGGCGACGCGCCCTTTGCTGTGCTCCTCGGCGACGACATCATGCACCCCGAAGCAGGGATCCTCTCCAGCATGCTGAAGTCGTTCGAGCACTATGGCCACTCTGTCATCGCCCTCAAGGAAGTCCCGCAAAAGGACATTTCCTCTTATGGTTGCGCGAGGGTCGAGCCTTTGGAAGACAACATCGTGCGAATCGAGGACCTGGTCGAAAAGCCGTCTCCCGAGGAAACCCCCTCGAACCTGGCGGTCATGGGCAGGTACGTGTTCGGCCCTTCGATATTCGACGTCCTGGCAGATACCAAGCCCGGGAGAGGCGGAGAAATCCAGCTAACGGACGCGATCAAAAACCTTGCCGAGCGCGAGCCCGTCTACGGCTGGACCTTCCGCGACGGCCGTTTCGACGTCGGGAACAAGGTCGACTACCTGATCGCGACCGTTGAGTTCGCGCTCGAGCGGGAGGACGTAGGCCCCCCCTTCCGCAAGTTCTTGCTCGAGCGCTTGGCAATGGGACAAGACCGTTAACTCCCTCCCCGACCAGCCCAGCCACCCCGTGGGGGCTCGGCCTCTGGTCGACCGCTTTGGCCGCCGCGTGGTGGACCTGCGCATCTCGGTCACCGACCGCTGTAACTTCCGCTGCCAGTACTGCATGCCCCATGAGGGCATGCGCTGGTTGCCGCGCGAGGAAATCCTCACCTTTGAGGAGATCGAGCGCGTCGCGAGGGTCTTCGTCGAGTACTTCGGGATCGAGTCGGTGCGTGTCACCGGCGGCGAGCCGACGCTAAGGGCCGAGCTCCCGGGGCTCATGGCGCGCCTGGCTCGGCTTGCCGTCGAGCTCTCCATGACCACAAATGGGGCGTCACTGGAGCGTCTCGCGGCGCCGCTGAAGGATGCGGGCCTCCACCGGGTGACGATTAGCTGCGACTCCCTGCGCCCGGAAAGGTTTGCAGAGATCACCGGGCGCGACGCGCTTACCCACGTCCTGAGAGGCTTGGACGCAGCCTGCAAAGCCGGCCTGCAGCCGGTGAAGCTGAACGCCGTCGTGGTGCGGGACGTGAACGACGACGAAGTCGTCGACCTGGCTCGTTTTGGCCGCGAACGCGGGGTCGAGGTTCGTTTCATCGAGTTCATGCCCTTGGACGGCTCTGGCGAGTGGAGAGCTGACAGGGTGGTGCCAGCGGGCGAAATCCTCGCCCGCATCGGCGAAGTTTTCCCGCTCGAGCCGGACGGGGCGCGGGGTGCCCAACCAGCTGAGCGGTACCGGTACCTCGACGGTGCGGGTTACGTGGGTGCCATCGCAAGCGTCACGCGGCCGTTTTGTGAGAGCTGCGACAGGGTGCGCCTTACGGCCGAGGGAGCGCTCAGGAGCTGCCTGTTCGCCGTCCGGGAACGCGACTTGCGGGCAGTGCTGCGAAGCGGGGGCAGCGACGAAGACCTCGCCACGGCGATCGAGGACGAGGTGGACAAGAAGTGGGCCGGCCACCAGATTGGCAAAGTCACCTTCGTCCGACCTACCCGGAGCATGAGCCAGATCGGCGGTTGAGCTCGCGCCCGGCCTCCCGTGCTGCGCTCTCGCTCTGCTCTAGAGCAGTTCGCGTAGACTTGAGCTGTGCCTGAGCGCGGCCTAACTCACATCGACCCGCTGGGCAGGGCGCGCATGGTCGATGTGACGCCCAAGGAGGCAACTCACCGGCGGGCGGTGGCTCGCTGCAAAGTCAACATGCAGCCCGAGACCACGGCGAAGGTCGCCAGCAATGCCATCACCAAGGGCGACGTACTGGCGGTGTCCCGAGTGGCGGGCATACAAGCCGCCAAGCAAGCGGCCGCGTTGATCCCGCTCTGCCACCCCTTGCTCGTGGGTGCCGTGACGATCAACTTCACAATTGGCGACGACTTCGTTGAGGTCGAGACCCAGGTCGAGACCGTCGACCGCACAGGGGTAGAGATGGAAGCGCTCACCGCCTGTGCGGTCGCTGCGCTGACGGTCTACGACATGTGCAAATCATTTGACAGGGCGATGGTTATTGGCGACCTTGCGCTTTGGGAGAAAACCGGCGGGCGGAGCGGCCATTGGCGGCGGGGGACCGGGGGGCTGGCGGGCGCGACGGGCAACGGCCCGGGCAGCGAGACGGCTCGTGCGCTCCCGATAGAAGAGGAAATAGACGGCTTAATCGGCGGATCAAGCGACCTCGAGAGCTAAAAAATGGGCCCCGTACGTGGGGCTCCAGCTGGCCTAGTGACGCTGCGCGCGGGAGGATCCACCATCTCGCCGCGGCGACCGGCTATTTTTCGGGTAACGGAACAGCGGGTATCCGAGGAGTTGCGATATGGGTACTGAGTTTTTGGTCGCGAGCCTCTGGGTGGCGGTCCTGGTGTACTGGCTGTGGACGCGCAGGCCAACAACTACCGACACGGTAGGGCTTTTCAGGCAGGAGCTGAGGGTGCTGGAGTTTGCCAGCCCCAACAAAGTGACGCCTGCGAACCGGCTTTGTGCCGAGCAGTCCCTGCCGGCGCCATCGCCTGCGCTCGTGGCGGCCGCCTCCTGGCACAAGCGTCTGGAGGTCCGCCGGCGCCGTCGGGACGTGCTCCTGATGCTCTTTGCAGCCGTCGTAGTCACGATAGTGGCCGCTGTGCTCAGCCACTCCGTCGTCGCACTTGGTGTTCAGGCTCTTTGCGATGTCGCGTTGGCTTGCTACCTCTGCCTGCTGTTTAGGGCGACCAGGGCGCGGCGCCCTCTTATCGAAGCCAAGCGCTCGCGTGAGCCCCGTCTGTACGTCGAAGATCTCCTCCTTGCACCTCCGCCGGGCCCAAGAGCGTCTGTCCTCGAGAGCCCGTCGCTCCTGATCGGCGCCCAGTTCGAACAAGAGTACGTGCCTGCTCATGCGACGCATCGGCAGGCGCCTCGACGGCGTGCTGTTCAGGAGGCAGAGGAAAGTTATGGCGACTTTGACAGCTACGCGAGCTTGGCGCTCGTGCGGTAGCTGTTGGGTGTGCCACGGGCTTTTCGCAGCGCGCGCCGGTCACCTTTCTCACCTTCCACCCCACCCGCGTGCCCGAGCTCAGCGTGGAAACCGTGCCCGAGTGGTCGTCACGGCCGGGCGGCGCCTGGAGCGTCGGAAAACCATCGCCTGGTAGGCTTGCTGCCCACGGGGGTGTAGCTCAGCCCGGAAGAGCGCTACGTTCGCATCGTAGAAGTCGCCGGTTCAAGTCCGGTCACCTCCACTCGTAAGATCCCTGATCAAGCGGGATAAAGCGTTAGGAAGCCTCCTCCCCGTCTGAGTCTCGCACCACATCTGCACCACCGGAGCTGAGACCTGCACCACGGGACTGCGCCTCTTGGGCGTAGCGGAACATCTCGTCGAGCTTCTCAGCCACCGGGCGGTCCACCCTCTCGGGGAGCGAGCCGTAGATGTCCGCCGTGGTACGGATGGAGGAGTGGCCGAGCCGCTTCTGGATGACCTCCAGGGGCACCCCGAGCTCGCGGAGCATGTGACCTGCCGAGTGGCGGAGGCGGTGGAAGCTGAGGCCCTCGAGCCCGGCCCGGCGCAGCGCTGGGTCGTAGACTCGGCCGCGAAAGTTGGTCGCCCTTACTGGGCCGCCGCCGGAAGCTTGGAACACAAGGTCCTCCGGGTCGGTCCTGGCGGTCCTGTCGAGGTGGGCCGACAGCTCGTCGAGGACTCTTTCGGGCACAGAGATCGTCCGCCGGGACGCTTGGGTTTTGCCGGCCCCCTCAACGAAACTGCCCTCGACTTCGTTGAGCGTCGCACGCACGCTGAGCGTACGGCGCAGGAAGTCGACCGCCCCGACGCGTAGCCCGAATACCTCGCCTTGGCGCAGCCCGATTGCGCCAAGGAGCACGGCTGCCCGGTACTCCTCCGGCATAGTGGCGACGAGGTGCTCGATGTCGTCGGCGGACACGACGGGGCGGGCCTGGCGCACCATCTCGGGCAGGCGGATTCCCCGGCATGGGCTCCGATCGATGATGTCGGTTTGGACTGCCCAGCTGAAGATAGCCCGCAGGACGCCATAGTCGGTCCGGATAGTCTTCGGGCTGAGGGCTCGGCCGGCCATCCTGTCGATGACCTCTTGGACCTGTACGGGCTGTACGTGGTTGACAGGCAGATCGCCGAGCACCGGGTCGAGGTGCGTCCGGATCACTGTGGCGTCGCGGGCGTAGGTGGTTGCCCGCTTGGTCGGGTTGCTAGCCAACCACTCGGCCGCCACTCGCGAGAACTTGGCACGGGAGCGCCCGGGCTCCCGCCAAGTGCCCCGGGCGATGCTCGTCTCGACGTTTGCTAGGAAGGCCTTGGCGTCTGCTTTGGCGTCGAACGTTTTGGTCCGCTGCCCGCCGAGCGGGTCGCGATAACGCGCCTCCCAGCGGTTCGTCTTGGGTGCGCGCCGGATGGAGCCCATGCGGCCTCCTTCTTCGTCAGCCCGCGTGCGGGGCGGGCAAATTGAAAACAAGGGGCCAGCCCGAAATCGGCGGGGCCGGCGAACGCCTGTCGCGAGAGTAGCGCCGAGCTGTGATGGCGTGTGTTACTCGAACCGCGAACCAGGGACGCGGCGCGAGTCGAGCCACAGGCCTACCGCGGCGGGGTCGAAGCGGATGAACCTCCCGACCCTCAGGAACGGCACGCGTCGCTCGGCTACCAAGCGGCGCACATGACGGCGCGTCACGCCCAGCCGCTCGGCAAGCTCGTCCATTGTCAACAACTTGGGTAGTACTGCAGAACCGGGCATTGGTCTCCTCCTAGGTAGTGGCTCCTACCTGTAAGGGCCGAGATGGCGATTTTTCTTCCGGCCCATGCTTCGCCCCTCTCCTGTCCGGGCAATTGACCCCCCGGGCCGCTCACCACGAACGGTGCCTCTGTCACAAGCCGCGCCAAGCACCCGAACGGCGTCCACGGCGCCCGCCAGCCTCGGCGTTAACTCAGTTCTCCTAAAATCGTCCATGCCCGTTCGTGACCGTAATTGCCCGTTACTGCCCGGACCAAAAACTGCCCCTGTACAAGGCTTTCTTGGTCTGATAAGAGACTAAGGAAACGAACACGATTGCAAGCCTCCGGCTTGCCTCAAAATAGCGGCGGCGCTTTTGTCGAACGGGGTGAGCTTTGGGCTGGATGCGCATGATGGGGGCAGAGTCGGTCGAGTACCACCGAGCCACGGTGCTCGGTCGGGCCGACGACCACCCCGGCATGGCGCTGGAGTACTACGCGTCGCGGGGCGAGACACCGCTTGTCTGGGGCGGCTCGGGCAGGGCGGCGCTGGGCTTGGACGGGCGTGTAACGGCGGAAAGCTACGAGGCGGTCTTCGGGCCTGGCGGTGCCAAGGACCCTCGCACTGGGGAACAGTTAGTGCGGACGCGCCGGCCAGGCATGGAGGTCGTCATCTCCGCTCACAAGAGCGTGGCGGAGCTTGGAGTGATCGGCCGCGCAGAGGACATGCACCAGATCATGGACTCGGAACGAGACGCGACGCTGGCCTACCTCCACAGGGTGACCCGGGAAATGGGCGGCCGGCGCGGCGAAGCGAGCCAGGCCACACCGACCGGCGGTCTCATCTACGCCCACACCCGCCACGCCACATCGAGGGCAGGTGACCCGTGCCCGCACGACCATATTTTGCTTGCAAATCTGTTGGAAATGAAAGACGAGCAGGGCGGCTGCAAGGCAGCGGATACCGCACTGTGGAGGGAGCACCTGCATGCCGCCACGATGGCCGGCCGCCTGGCAGCGGCCCGCGTCGCGATGGAACTCGGCTACAAGATCGAGCCCGACCAAGGACCTTCGGGGCGACTCGGGCACTGGAAGATCGCCGGGGTCCCAGACGAAGCAATGGCGGTCCATTCAAAGCGCGCGGCCGAGATAGAGGCCGAGTGCCGACGGCGTGGGGACACCTCTCACCAGGCCCGAGGAGTCGCCGCCCGCTCGACGCGGAACGCCAAGCGCCACGAGCCAGAAGGCCAGCTCCTCGAGCGCTGGAGGTCGGAACTGGCAGAGGCTGGCTGGCCCCTCGAGCGCATCGAAGCCTCCGTCGAGGCCGCACGCCACAATACGGAGCTACCGGCTCGACTGACTATCGCCGACGCCAGGAGACTAGTTGCAGAAGTGCTCGCGCCCGACGGCGACCTCGCCCGGCGAAAGGTCTTCTCCCGCCGGCACCTGGTCGTGGCCCTTGCGCCGCACCTCTACGGCCAGGCCCCAGGAGTGCTCGACGGAGTACTCGAAAGAGCCCTTGCCGACCCCGAGGTAGTGCCCCTCGTCGCGGTCGCCGGTGCACGCGAAACCGTTCATTCTCTCGCCTCTGTACTCGCCCGGGAGGAGGCGATCGCCGAGTCGCTCGGGCGCCAACTGGCCCGTGACGACGGCCCTACTGTGCCCAAAGAAATCGTCGAGACAACGATTTCAGGCGTCGAGCGAGAACTTGGCATGGCCCTCTCGGGCGAGCAGCGGGAAGCTGCGATCGGCATTTGCACATCGGGCCGCGGGGCCGAGATCGTGGTCGGCGTCGCGGGAGCTGGCAAGACGACGATGCTGCGGGTTGTTGCGGAAGCGTTCGAGCGTTGCGGCCACCAAGTCCTCGGCACCGCCACTTCGGGGCAGGCCGCTCGCAACCTTGCCGTCGAGGCCGACATTGACGATTCACGCACCCTCGCGAGCTTGCTCTGGCGCCTCGACCATGGACAGCTCTGCCTCAGCGAAATGACGGCCATCGTGCTCGACGAAGTTGGCATGACCGACGACATCGACCTCGCCCGGCTCGACGCTTACGTAGAGCTGGCGGGGGCCAAGTTGGTCCTGACAGGGGACCACCGTCAGCTCGGCGCAGTAGGCCCGGGAGGCGCCCTTGGAGCCTTGGTCGCGCGGCACCCCGAGGCCGTCCACCACCTCTCCGGGAACCGCCGCCAGCACGACCCAGCCGAGCGAAAAGCGCTCGAAGGGCTCCGCGCCGGCGACGTCGTTGAGGCCATCGAGTGGTACGTAGGCCGGGGCCGGGTGCACGCGATCGCGGTCCGGGAAGAGGCTTTACAAGCAGCTGTCGACGCTTGGGCCACCGACGTGGCGGCCGGCCACGAGACTGGTCTCTACGCGTGGCGGAGGGCGAACGTGGCCCAGCTCAACCGCCGCGCGAGGGAGTGGATGGAAGAGACCGGGCGGCTTTCCGGCCCTGAACTTGCCTGTGCCGGCGGGGCAGGTCTCCGCGCCGGCGACCGCGTCGTCGCCCTCGCCGCCAACGCCTCTGCAGGCCTCGTCACCTCCGAGCGGGCGACCGTGCGTTCCGTCGACCTAACGACGAGCTCCATAGTTCTGCGCACCGATGATGGGCGCGAGGTGCGGCTCTCGGGTGAGGAAACCTCTCCCGAGCGCTTGGGTTACGGGTACGCGACAACCGTTCATCGCGCGCAAGGTTCAACGACCGCCATGGCTCACCTGTTCGCCGACGGCGGAGGACGGGAGCTCGCCTACGTGGCCATGAGCAGAGCGCGACAGGGCACGCACGCCTGGGCCGTGGCAGACGACATCGGCCAGGCGGCAGACGACCTGCGCCGCGACTGGTCGGCGCGGCGTACCCCCACCTGGGCAATCGACACCGGGCTGCCAGGTTCGAGGCCAGGGGCCGTGGCTGCTCTCCCCATTGCCGACAAAGCCCGCGTAGTCGCGATCGCGCTGGCCAAGGCACGAGAGGCCGCCGACGCACTCGATCGGCTCCAACCCCAGCACCGGGGCGAAGAACCCGCCGAGGCTCGCGCCGCCCTCCTCCGTGCCGAGCAACAGCTGTCGGACCTTCGGGCAGGGACCGGTGCCTACCGTGGGACCGAAGCCGGCCGTGCTGCCTCTGACCTCGCGGGCGCACGGGAGGCTCTGGCCGGCGCCAGGTGGGCGGCCGAGCACAGTCCTCGCTGGCGCGAGCGGCGCGTGGCTGCCAGGGAGTCGGCGGTAGCGGCTGGCGAGCTGGCCGATGCCGAGCAACGCTGGCAGGCCTACGTCGCCCCGGAGGCATCGCGCCTACAAGCCGTCCTCCACGAGAGAACGCGAACGGTCGAGGCTCTCATCGCCGAGAACGAAAGGCACACGGACCGCTTGAGGGGGCTGGCCGAATTAAGTGCTGCCCTCGGGAGTGACGCCCGCCAGTTTGCCGCTGGGCTGGGCAGCTACAGGGACCACCTCGACGTCACTGGGCGCCAGGCGCCCAAGCACGTTCGCGGATCCATTTACGGCGTGCGGCACGCGCCTCTGGGCCACGGTCAGCCGGACGTCGGAAATGACCTTGGCCCCGACCTTTGACCCCTTGCGAGCACCCGTCGACGGCGCAATTATGTACGCCCTAAGCCAGTTTTCACAAATTTGCTAGAACGCTCCGAACGCCGAGTATGCATTCGTCAAGAAGATTGGTCCCAGGTGAGAACAAATGCGCATAATAGCCAACTCTGTCTCTCATGCGCGCTGGGCAACAGGTCTCGTCACCACTGACGAACAGCCCGGTTCATCACGCGAAAGGGGTTAGGTGTCCAGGGCCAGCATCATTTGGGGTCGTGCCATGTCATGGTCGGGGCGGGAAGGCCTGACGGCTGTGCCGACCGCAAAGAACTCGATCACGCGGCTGCGCCAAAAATGCGACTTCTCGACCAGCTACACGCCCACTTTCCGTCACCCGGCCGACACTGGTATCTCCAGGGCTGAGCGGCTTGTCCCCCGTTACCCAACCTAAACCGGGGCGCACAGACCTCCGAAGCCATTGGCCCGACCCCTACAGTCGGGGTATGAGATGGTTGGCGCTGGCCGCGGGTCTAGTTCTGGCAGCGGCCGGCATGAGCGGGGTCGCGGTCGGGCGCAATGACGACGCCTTCGCAGGTCAGCGCACACCCGCGACTAGCTCCTCCCCCGCTTCGTGCAAGTACCTTTACGGGGGCCCACTAAGCGCGTACCACATCGCCTTCGGCAACTCGATGGACATCAAGGCCCTGCTTCCTCACCACCCCACGGTCACGGTGCGGGCATACTGCCTCGCTGGCCGCAACGGCGGTTGGTACTTGACGGCGCTGGCAAGCGGAGGGACCTCGTACCGCTCCTCTAAGTACAGCTACGACTTCCCGATCGCCGTCCTCGGTATTCACGATTACTCGCCCCGGTACATGCCGGCCGTGCTAGCCCAAGTCGGCCTGGGGATGACGGGCCAGCCCTACGAGCTGTTCACGTTCGAGGGCAGCGCCATCGTGCCGGCGCGCATGACTTTCCCATCGCCCGGGCTTGGAGAACTCGCCGGGGGCGGTGCGGCCGAACATGGCCAAGGAGTGTTCTGCGCCAGCCGGGGAGGCGACCTCCTCGTCACCCAGGTGCACTGGTCCGGCCCTGTGTTCCCGGCTCCCACAGTCACCTACCCAAAGGGCGGCGAGTCGCCTGCGCCGGGGGACAGCGTGACGGTCCAGTACGAGCGCTGGGCCCTGACCGGCCAACCCCTCCATCAGGTAAGTGTGAGCCCGTTGCCGTCGAGGACCATGTCCTACAAGGCCGCTACATCGTTGGAAAACGCCCACTGCCAGCAGTAGCACCGTACCCGGGAGTTGCCTTCCTCGATTCGCCCAGCTAAGTCCAGCTACGGTCCGATCGGTGGGCCTGCCTTACCCACCAACTGGTTATACGGGGCCTCGATAACCGGCTCCTCTGACAACCAGAGCTACCGTTATGCGTGGCCGAGAAAGCCTGAAGTTTCAAGAGGAACCGGCCCGTGACGACCGGGTATTCCTTCGATGACACCCGTGGGGAGCCGCGCCAGAACGCGCAGGCGGTCGGCACGGGTTGCACTCAGCCCCGCTGAGGTGTTGGCGGCCTGTCTCAAGGGTCCCGGGCCCCATAGCTGGCGCTCCAGGGCCGCAGGGTGCACGATGAGGTCGCCTAGCGAGAGGTTGTCCCCGAGGTCCCATGACAAGCACCGACGCCGTCTATGAATGGAGCCCCGGCCCGGTCTCGGACGACGGCTTCGTGGATGCGAACCTGGCTCACCTGGTAGCAGGGAACCGAGGGCGGATGCGGGACCCGAGGCGGACGCCGGTGGAGGTGACCGAGGTCAAGCCCAAGACCGGCTCGTTCGTCGTCCGGGTCTGTGCCTTCGAGGACGCTGGTGCCGAATGGGAGCTGCCCCTTTATGGCATCAGCGCGTTCCAGTTCCCGGTCGGTGCCCCCCGCGCAGGCGAGCACGACCTGGCGACGCTCCGCCGCGGCCGGGAGCGCTTTGACCGCGACCTGACGGTCGACGCCGAGCCCGGGACCCGCCAGGCCACCCTGGCGAGCATCGCCCACCGCCGTGAGGACGTCGCCAGTTGGCTGGCGGCGCGAGGCCCACAAGCGGACATTGCCGCCCGCATCGAGAGCCGCGAGGGCGACCCCAGCCTCTACGAGCTGGCGGAGGAGTTCTTCGCCGAGCGTGGCCTGGGCGAGCTGGAGTCCTGTTTCAGCGCCACCTTCGTGAGCAACCCGGCTTCGGGCGAGGTCGTGAAGGGCCACGCCATAGTGGCCGCCGAACTGGGGCTCTGCCCTTTCCGGGGCAAGGTCGCCAGAGACCCCGCGCTGTTCTCCGGCTCGTGGTCACGCGGCCGGCGTGGCGAGCACCTGACGTGGCGCCTCGCGCTGGTACAAGAGCTCTGGCGGTCGTTTGGCGGGGAGGGCTTGGCCTGCTACCGGGGGACGGCGAGCGAGACGCCCATAGAGGGTGGGACGAAAGGCTCGTTCGTCTCGGCCACCATGTCCAGGGCCGTCGCCCAAGCGCACTTCGACGGCGGGCCGACCACCGGCTTCGGTGCGATGTGGCGGCAGACGCTGCCGCTCGAGCGGCTCTTCATGAGCTTCTTGGAGACCCGGGCCATGAACACCAAGTTCCGCGAAGCCGAAGTGGTCCTGATCGGTGACCCTGCCAACACCGTGTTCTAGGTAAGCCGAGCAGGGAACGTACGGCCGTCGCCACCCTCAGAAGAACCGTTACCGGGCGGCCTGCTTCCCGCGGGCGTGGCGCACCGAGCCGACCCGAGCGACGGCTCCGGGCGCCAGTCCGCCGGAGCCAGGGCGCTACAGAACGTGCATCCCCCCGCTCCAGGAGGACAACCGGACTGCTGGCTGCGGGTCCCCGGCCAGGAGATGTCGGGAGCCGTGGGGCTCCCGCGGGTACTCGAGTGACCTGTAGGATAAGCTTAAGGCTGACCAGGGAGGTTCTGATGGAGCGGTTTGTGGGGGTCGAGGATGCCCGCGGCTCTCTCGGCCAGCTCGTTGACGACGTGGCGGCGGGCGGCGACGTGGTCGCGCTCACGAAACGCGGGAGACCGTTGGTTGTCCTGGTGAGCCGCGAGGAGTACATGCGGCTAAAGCTTGCCGAGACCGACCGCGCACGTAGCGAGCTGCGCGAGGTCCTGGGCGCCGCGCGCCGGAAGGTGGCGGCCGCGGGGCTGGACCCGGGCGTGGTCGACGAGGCGATCGCTGCGGCTCGTCGGCTGTGATCGCCATCGTGGTCGACACGAACACCTTGGTCTCGGGCCTGGGCTGGTCAGGCCCGCCCTCGGTGATCGTCGACGCTTTGCTGGCGGGCGAGCTGGTGCTGGTGTCGAGCCCGCCCTTGCTGGACGAGCTGGAGCGGGTCCTCGCTTACCCAAAACTTGCCCACGTCTTCGACGACCCTGCAGGCATCACCGCGCTTGTGCGGTCCGTCGCCGACTTGGTCGAGCCGACGTCCACCCTGGCAGCGGTGGCCGACGAGCCCGACAACCGGGTGCTCGAAGCGGCGGTAGAGGCCGGGGTTGATGCCGTAGTCACGGGTGACGCCGGGCTCTTGGCTCTCGTCGAGTTCCAGGGCATCCCAGTCATGTCGGCCGCCAAGTTCTTAGAGTGGTGGGCCGAGAAGGAGCCGCCCGCACCTGAGTGAGCTGGCAGGTCCTCTTGTCAGTTCGCCTAGCGACTGACGGCTGGCTCTAATGCCCAACCGGACAGATCAGCCGGTTATGCGTGCCAACTCCATGCCCTTCTCCTGCAAGAGAAAACGACCGATCGACGGGAGTGCGTTCGATGATTGCGCCCAAGTCGGGCGCCATAATGCACGGCCTTAGAGCAAGCAGGCCGTGCGTGATGGGAAGGTGCTGATTTCCTCGTCAGCTGGCAAGCAACTGTTGAACGCGCTGGTGCGAGAGACCGAGGACTTCTGCCGCGTCGCGCATAGACAAGTGAGCGTCGCGGACCAGTGCTCGGGCGGCCGCTGATTTGGCTTCGGCTGCCTTTGCCGCGGCGCCGTCGGCGTCGGCTTTTGCGGTCTCCGCCTGGTCCAAGGCCTCGATCACGGGCCCGGGCAACTGCGGGCGGGCGAAGTTGATACGACCAGCAACCTCAGCCTCGGGG
>Ga0335074_10007127_pt1 | contig 15500 bp, 12 predicted proteins | sample Lox_Sample_23_FD_206715 | JGI IMG/M metagenome (GOLD analysis project Ga0335074, IMG submission 206715) | Soil microbial communities from Loxahatchee National Wildlife Refuge, Florida, United States - Lox_Sample_2.3 | ecosystem: Environmental > Terrestrial > Soil > Wetlands | place: USA... | reverse complement strand
GTCACTTTGGCCCCCTGGCGGGGGGCGGGCCCGGTTTTCTCTCCCCCGGCCCCCCCCCGCCGCTGTGTGGTTGCGTGCCGCCGCCCTCCGCGCCCGCCGACTCAGCCGGCTAGGTCGAGGAGGTGGGCCTGGTAAGCGGCACCGTAGGGGGTCGGGTCGCCGTTGTAGTCGGTGATCAGGACCGGGCCGGTGGCGCATCCGTTCGCCCAGTCGTCCCAGGTCCAGGCCAGGTAGCTGGTGGATTCGGAGTCGAGCCACGACATCAGCGGGTCGATATAGGTGCCGGCGCAGTCATTCTCGCCGATCTCGCCGGCGATGACCGGTACCTTGGCGATCACCGGGGCGATCTGCGAGGTCCAGCACGACTGCGTGTTGCAGGTGTTGAAGTTGTAGGAGTGCCAGGAAGCGACCAGGTTGTTGTCGGGGTCCGTCGGCTCATAGGTAAGCCATTCGGTGAGGTCGTTCGCGTACTCCAGGCCGCCCAGCATGATCACGTTGTTCGCGTCCGCCGCGCGGACCGTATTGACCAGCGTCTGCATGCCCGCTACCGAGTATGAGATGCCCACGCAGTCGCTGCCGCCGTTCAGCCAGCATTGCCAGCCCTCGGTCTCGTTGTAGTTGTCGGCGCGTTCTGGGTACGGCTCGTTGAACAGGTCGAAGATCACCGCGTCATTGCCCTTGAACGCCGACGCCACCGACGACCAGAACGGCACCGATTCCGCCGTATCCGGCATCGGCTTCTGGCATACCGCCTCCGCCGACGAACAGCCAGCCGAAGTCCCGGTGTACAGCCCGTCGGTCCAGTGCAAGTCGAGAATGGCGACGATCCCGTTGTCGTTGAGCAGGTTGACGTAAGACTCGATCGCGCTCTGGTAGTTCGCGCCCGCGTAGGCGGCGTCAACGTAGGACTCGCTGTTCCAGCATGCCTCGTTCAACGGGACCCGGACCGCGTTGACCCCCCATTCCTTCATCGCGGTGATCGACGCCTGGTTGTTCGGCCCGTCGAAGATGCCGTTGCCCTGGACGCATTCATACTCGGTGCCGGACCGGTCCACGCCGTGCAGGACCACCTTGCTGCCGCTTGCATTGACCAGCTCGTTGCCGGACACGTGCAACTGCGGGGCGGTGCTGGTGGTGGACACCACACTGACCGTGGTAGCCGGCGTCGTCGCCGAGTTCCCGCTGCTGTCGACCGCCTCCGCCGTCACGTCGTAATATCCAGCCGGCACGTCGGTCCAGGTATAGGAATACGGGCTCGTCGTCACAGTGCCGAGCAGCGTCGGCGTGGACGACGCCCCGGGCAGCACGGAGACCTCGAAGAACTCCACCTTGCTGATGCTCGCGGTAGGCTCGCTTGCCGTCGCGCTCAGCGTGATGCTGGCTCCTGGCACGTAGTCCGCACCCGCCGCCGGGCTGGTGAGCTGCACCGACGGCACCTGGGTTGCGCCGTTGCAAGCGTAGCCGTTAATGGTGAAGTAGGTCGGCACGTCATCGGTTGCACCGACGGTGCCGGTGAAGCCGATCGTGGTGCTGCCGTCGGTGGCCAGGGCGCCGTTATAGCTCTCGCTGGCCACCGTCACGTTCTGCCCGCTCTGGTTGAAGGTGCCGTTCCAGCCGTCGCCGATGACCTGGTCATTGGGGAACGTGAAGGCGAGCGTCCAGCTGGTGATCGCCGGCCCGTCATTAGTGATCGTGATGCCGGCCTGGAAGCCATCCGGCCAGCTATTGACAATCGAGTAAGCGACCGTGCATGTGGAACTGGTTTGCGCCTGCGCGGAGACGGAGGCGGCAGTCAGGCTGAAGACCACGGTGAGCAGCGCGAATGCCGCGATCAAGGCACGCCGGATCAGTGAGCGCGAGGCATGTTCCATGGGCCGGAACGCTAGACAGGCGCGATCTGCGCGGTCAACGCCGCCAAGCTCCTCCTGCGGCGCCTCATGAAAACAAGAAATTCTTTCATTTCAAAACAGCAGTACGTGCCTCTCCCACTTGACGCGACCGCCAGCCGTCGCGAACCGTCAAGCCGTGCGTAAGACAATCTGGGCCGCCGCGATGGCGGCGAGCCTGTTCACCCTGGCCGGCTGCACGATCGGCAGCTCCCCTGCCAACGTACAGCCCACCTTCAAGCGGATCGGCCCGCTCATCACGCTGCACCTCGATTTGTACGGATCGCCGGGATATCAGGCGGCAGGGCTCTATGCCAGCTACGAGCGCCTGCACCCGAACATCGCGATCGTGCAGGACGTGACCACCTCCGAGAGCGCCTACTGGCAGACGCTCAGCGGCGATCTCGCAACCGGGCGCGGGCTCGGCGACCTGGTGGCCATCCCGCTGGACCAGTCATATGCGCTCACCCACGCGCTGAGCCTGGATTTCGTGCCGCTCAATACGCTCGGCGGGATCGCACCCGGCGTGAACGTCTTCGAGGACAGCTGGCTGCCGTGGGTCTGGCCGGAAGCCACCACCAAGACTGACCAGACGCTGGGCATCGGCGCCGAGATCGAACCGCTCGCGATGTGCTTCCAGCCAGGTCCGCTGGCCCGGGCCGGCATCAGCGTCAGCAGCCTGGTCACCAGCTGGAAGACATGGCAGGGATACCTCAGCGTGGGCGAGCAATACGAGGCCAAGTCGCCAGGCGGCCCTCCGTACGCCGCCTCGGCGGCAGCCCTCTACCAGGCGATGATCGGCCAGGCGCGAGAGCAGTACTACAGCGACACCGGCGCCCTGGTGTTCGGGCACAGCCAGGCCGTATCGAGCGCGTGGGCGACTACCGTTCAGGCGATCCAGGACGGGCTGACCGCCAGCGGCGGGACACCGGTCACCATGCCGTGCTCGCCATCGACGCTCGGCCAGCTGCACGGCCAGTGGAACCTCATCGCGGCTCCGGGCGGTGCCGGTGACCTCGGCGGCTTCTTCCTGGCCATTCCCCGGGCGAGCCAGCAGCAGTCCGCCGCGTTCCAGCTAGCTCAGTACCTCACCAGTACCGGCGCGGTGTCGCTGTACCAGAGTCAGGACAAGTTCCCGTCGAACCTGACCGCGATCAACGCCGTGCTCGCCGCCGCCAGCGACCCGACGGTGACCAAGATCTTCTTCCAGGCGGCCGACGAGGCACCACAGCCGGTCTACGGCCCGGCGACCGACGCGCTCGGCCAGGATGTCACCGACGCGCTCGGCCAGGTGCAGCTGCACGCGGAGAGCGCGGCAGCGGCCTGGCAGGCCACCGTCGCCGCTGCCGCGAGAACGGGCTAGCCATTACGACCCCGCCGTCACAGCCCGCCCGCCTGCCGCCTGCCTGCCGCCTGCCGCCTGCCGCCTGCCGCCTGCCGCCTGCCGCCTGCCGCCTGCCGCCTGCCGCCTGCGCCGGATATAATCCCATATAGTGGGATTACAGAGATCGCTGGATTGGCGCGGCGGGGGATGTCAGCGTCTGACCGCAACGGTCCGGCATCTGTCCCCGTGGCGCGGCCCTCCCGGCCCCGGGTCTTCCCTCGGATAACGGCTCAAGTCCGCTGTACGGGGGGTGCTGCTGTCGGATGCGTGCTCCCGGCTGACGGCACGCGGGAAGGGAAGAGGCCTGTGTGCCGCACGGTGCCCGTGTTGCTGACGGGCCGGGCCCGGTCCCGATTTAACGTGGAACTCTGCCGCTTCGTGGAAGTCTAACCGTCGTATACGTATGACAGACCGGCACGACGCGGTAAAGCTCCACGTTGTTTCGGTTCCGCGGCGGTCACGGCGGCATCCGGGGACGATGCCGCCGGGCGCCCGCCCTGGCCAGCTATGCGGCAGCCTCACCGGCTCCCGGCCAGAGCCCGTGAGGCGCCACGAGCCGCGGATAGCGTGTGGGATCCGACCTTCGTGGAGGATTACCCCTCGAAAGGACGCATCGGTTTTTTAGTTGGGTGGTTCCGGGTGCGTCGCGGCCTGCGCTTATATCCCGATATGTCTGACGGCCGGGCGGGCTGCACTGGCGGCTGGGCGGGGCAGACCGGGTGCTAGCTTTGCGGGTCTTCGCCGGTGCCGGGCTCGCCAGCTGGGGTCTCGCCGGGGCCGGCCTCAGCGGAAGGGGCCGCGCTGGTGCCGGGCGTGCCGGCCGCGCTGGTGCCGGGCTCGCCGGGGCCGGGCTCGCCGGGGCCGGGCTCGCCGGGGGGGGGTTCGCTGGCCGGAGGGGCTTCACCGGTAGCTCGGGCTTCGGCGAGCAGTTCCTCAAGCCGGGCGGCGCGGATGCGGCGGAACTTCCTGTGCTCACGTGAACGATCCAGGATCGCGACCTCCAGCTGGCCGGCGGTCAGCTCTTGGCGATCGCCGTTGCCGGCCGAACCCTGGGCGGAACTGGCCGGGGAAGCCGGGGCATTGAGCACGGACAGCGCCCCTGTCGCGGTACCGAACGCCTCTGCCAGCGTCATGCCCTCGGAATAGTGCTCCTTCAGCACCGCGGAAACCTTGCCCGCGTCTCCGCCGAATGCGACGTACCCGCTCTCGTCGGAAACCGAGCCATCGAACGTGATCCGGTAGATCTGGTCGGCTTCCGGCTCGTCGCCGACCTCAGCGACCACTAGTTCCACCTCGTACGGCTTGTTGCTCTCGATGAAGATCTGACCGAGTACCTGGGCATAGTAGTTCGCGATGCCGCGCGCGGTGACGTCGTTGCGATCGAACTGGTAGCCGGTGATGTCGGCGTACGTGACACCCGCCTTGCGCAGGTTCTCGTACTCGTTGTACCGGCCCACCGCGGCGAACGCGATCTTGTCGTACAGTTCGCTGATCTTGTGCAGGGCCTTGGACGCGTTGGGCGCCACCATCAAGATCCCGTCGGCGTACTGCAGCGCCACGCAACTGCGCCCCCGGGCCACACCCTGTTGCGCATAGTTCGCCTTGTCGCGCATCTGCTGTTCAGGCGAAACGTAGAACGGCATCGACACCGCAGTAGCTTCCTTCGCTCTCGAGTTGGGGCTAGTTACTGTTCCGCAACGGTGCGGTCGGGCCATCCGGCGTGCTCATCCGGCTCTCCACCACCTGACGGGCATACTCTTCCGACTCCGCATCCGACATCCGGCGATAGCCGTCCTCGGTCACCGTGGCGATGACCGGGAATATGCGCCTGGTCATGTCCGGGCCACCGGTGGCCGAGTCGTCGTCCGCCGCGTCGTATAGCGACTGCACGCAGGCGAGAACCGTGTCGCGAACCGACATGTCGTCGGCGTAGAGCTTCTTCATCGCGCCCCGGGCGAACACCGAGCCCGAGCCGATGCTGTAGAACCGGTGCTCTTCGTAGGGCCCGCCAGCCACGTCGTAGCTGAAGATCCGGCCCTGTCCGGTCTCCTCTTCGTAACCCGCGAACAGGGGTACCACGATCAGGCCCTGCATGGCGGCCATCAGGTTTCCCCGGATCATGGTGGCCAGCCGGTTCGCCTTACCCTCCAGCGACAGCGGCCGTCCCTCCATCTTCTCGTAGTGCTCGAGCTCGACCTGGAACAGCCGGACGAAGTCCAAGCCGACGCTGGCCGTCCCTGCCATCCCGATGGCCGAGTACTCGTCGCTGCGGAACACCTTCTCCACGTCGCGCTTGGAGATCATGCTGCCCGCCGTGGCCCGCCGGTCGCCGGTGAGCACCACCCCGCGCTCGCAGATCGCGGCGACCAGCGTGGTGGCATGCGGCAAGCTATCGATGACACCAGCGGCGGCCGAGCCGCGCATGACGCCTGTCGTCCGCAACCCGCCGCCGGGGAGCAAGTCGGGGGCGTATGCGGCCAGGAAGTCTGTGAACGACGAGGTCTCCCGTCCCAAGAACTCTGGACTACCCTTCACGGCCACACGCGCCTCCCATCAGTGCCAGCAATGAACTCTCAACTGACCCTACTGCCACGCCGTACGCGGAGATCACGGTCATCTGTCCGCCCACGGCGAACTTACTGACCGCCCTTCTGCACGTACGAGCGAACGAACTCCTCGGCGTTCTCCTCGAGAACCTCGTCGATCTCGTCCAGGATGGCGTCTACGTCGTCGGACAGCTTCTCGTGCCGTTCCCGCGACTCCTCGCTGGTGCCAGTCTCGGTATCCTCGGTCTCCTCGGCGCGCCGCGTCGTCTGCCGCTGCCCGCCCGTGTCCTTGTTGGTTGCCATGTAACTACCTCCGTCTTCCCCAACGCTATCGTCACCAGCTAGTGTCCCGCCCAATCCTGTGCACCCGAAATCGGTACAATCCTGTGGCCGGCTCGCCGGAGACTAAGCGGTCAGAGCGGCCACAAGCTCCGCAGCGGTCTTGGACCTGTCCAGAAGTTCGCCAACGTGGGCGCGGGTGCCGCGCAGCGGCTCCAGCGTGGGGACGCGCTGCAGGGACTCCCGGCCCGGGATGTCGAAGATCACGCTGTCCCAGGATGCGGCGGCCACCGCGTCGGGGTACTGCCGCAAGCAGCGACCGCGGAAGTAGGCCCTGGTGTCCTCTGGCGGGTTGTCGATGGCGCGCTGGACGGTGGCCTCATCGGTGAGGCGGGTCATCCGGCCACGGGCCGCCAGGCGGTTGTACAGGCCGCGTTCGGGGCGTACGTCGGAGTACTGCAGGTCGACCAGCTGAAGCCGGGGATGGTCCCAGGACAGCCCGTCCCTGGTGCGGTAGCCCTCCAGCAGTTCGAGCTTGGCCACCCAGTCCAGTTCGCCGGACAGCTGCATGGGATCGTCGACCAGCCTGGTGAGCACGCTCTCCCAGCGTTCGAGCACATCCACCGTGATCGGGTCCACGTCGGAGCCGAACCTGTCCTCGGTGTACTTGCGGGCCAGCTCGAGGTACTCGGACTGGAGCTGGATCGCGGTCATCTTCCTGCCGTCGCGCAGGGTCAGCAGCCGTTTGAGCCCGGGATCGTGCGAGATGGCGCGGAGCTCGGCCACCGGGGCTTCCACCGACAGGTCGATGCCGAAAAACCTGTCCTCGATCATCGCCAGCACCAGCGAGGTCGTACCCACCTTCAGGTACGTGCTGATCTCGCTCATGTTCGCGTCGCCGATGATCACGTGCAGGCGGCGGTACTTCTCTGGGTCGGCGTGCGGTTCGTCGCGGGTGTTGATGATGGGCCGCTTCAAAGTCGTCTCGAGACCTACCTCGACCTCGAAGAAGTCGGCCCGCTGGCTGATCTGGAAACCCGATCCCCTGCCATCGGCGCCGATGCCCACCCGGCCGGCCCCGCACACCACCTGGCGGGACACGAAGAACGGGGTGAGGAACCTGACGATGTCGGCGAACGGCGTGGACCGCTTCATCAGGTAGTTCTCATGACAGCCGTACGAGGCACCCTTGTTGTCGGTGTTGTTCTTGTACAGCTGGATAGGCGCGGTGCCGGGGACTGTGGCGGCCTTCGCCGCGGCCTCGGCCATGATCCGCTCGCCGGCCTTGTCCCAGATCACCACGGACATAGGGTTCGTGCATTCCGGCGCCGAGTACTCCGGGTGGGCATGATCCACATAGAGCCGGCCGCCGTTGGTGAGGATGACGTTGGCCAAGCCCAGATCCTCGTCAGTGAGCTGAGAGGAGTCCGCCGACTCGCGCGCCAGATCGAAACCGCGCGCGTCGCGCAGGGGGTTCTCCTCCTCGAAGTCCCAGCGGGCTCGCCTGGCCTTGGCGGCCGTGGCCGCCTGGTAGGCGTTGACGATCTGCGAGGAGGTCACCATCGCGTTAGCACCAGGCTGCCCAGGCACAGAGATGCCGTATTCGGTCTCGGTGCCCATCACACGCAGAACGCTCATGCCAAGCAGCCTAGTGCCTTCTGCGCGATCGCCATCAGAGATACTGGCCCGTGTTAGCGACCGTGTCGATCGAACGGCCCGCTTCTGTGCCGCTCTTACCGGAGACCAGGGTCCTGATGTAGACGATCCGCTCGCCCTTCTTGCCGGAGATGCGAGCCCAGTCGTCGGGGTTCGTGGTGTTCGGCAGATCCTCGTTCTCGCTGAACTCGTCCACGCACGCGGCGAGCAGGTGCGCCACCCGGATGCCCTTCTGCCCCGTGTCCAGGAACTCCTTGATCGCCATCTTCTTCGCCCTGGCCACGATGTTCTCGATCATCGCGCCGGAGTTGAAGTCCTTGAAGTACAGCACTTCCTTGTCCCCATTGGCATAGGTGACCTCAAGGAACCTGTTCTCCTCCGACTCGGTGTACATACGCTCGACCACACGCTGGATCATGGCGACCACCGTGGCGGCGGCCGAGCTGCCGTGCTCACTGAGGTCGTCGGGATGCAGCGGCAGCTCGGTGAGCACGTACTTGGAGAAGATGTCCTTGGCCGCTTCGGCGTCGGGACGCTCGATCTTGATCTTGACGTCGAGCCGGCCCGGGCGCAGGATCGCCGGGTCGATCATGTCCTCGCGGTTGGAGGCGCCGATCACGATGACGTTCTCCAGGCCCTCGACGCCGTCAATCTCCGACAGCAGCTGGGGCACGATCGTGTTCTCCACGTCCGAGGAGACACCGGAACCGCGGGTGCGGAAAATCGAGTCCATCTCATCGAAGAACACGATGACCGGCATGCCCTCCGAGGCCTTCTCCCTAGCCCGCTGGAAGACCAGGCGGATGTGCCGCTCGGTCTCGCCCACGTACTTGTTCAGCAGCTCCGGGCCCTTGATGTTCAGGAAGAAGCTCTTCCCCGCCGCTGCGCCGTCACCGGACATGGCGGCGACCTGCTTGGCCAGAGAGTTCGCCACCGCCTTGGCGATCAGCGTCTTACCGCAGCCAGGCGGGCCGTAGAGCAGCACGCCCTTCGGCGGCTTGAGCTTGTGCTCCTTGAACAGGTCGGCATGCAGGTACGGAAGCTCGATCGCATCCCTGATCTGCTCGATCTGCCCGGACAGGCCGCCGATATCGGAGTAGGAGATGTCCGGGACCTCCTCGAGGATGAGCTCCTCGACCTCGGCCTTGGGGATGCGCTCGTACACATATCCGGAGCGCGGTTCGAGCAGCAGCGAGTCACCCGCCCGCAGCGGCGAATGCAGCAACGGCTCTGCCAGCCGGACCACGCGCTCCTCGTCGGCATGCGAGATCACCAGCGCCCGCTCGCTGTCGGCGAGCACCTCCTTGAGCATGACGATCTCACCGACCGTCTCATAGCCCTGCGCGATGACGACGTTGAGTGCCTCGTTCAGCACGACTTCCTGACCGGGCCGCAGGTCGTCGAGCTCGACGTTCGGCGAGATGTTGACGCGCATCTTGCGACCGCCGGTGAAGACGTCCGCGGTGCCGTCCTCCACCGCTTGCAGGAAGATGCCAAACCCAGACGGTGGCTGGGCGAGCCTGTCCACTTCTTCCTTCAGCGCGACGATCTGGTCCCGCGCCTCCCGCAACGTGGCGGCGAGCCGCTCGTTCTGCGCGGACACGCCGGTAAGGCTCGCCTCAGTTTCGTGCAGCCGGTCCTCGAGCATGCGGACCTGCCGCGGCGAATCCTGCAGCCTGCGGCGCAGCACCGCGATCTCCTCGTCGAGGAAGGCGATCTGAGCGGTAAGGCTCTTCACCTCATCGTCGTGCCGCGAGGCTCGCGCGTTCTCGTCTCTTGTAGCCACGGCCTTCGCCTCCCTCTCGGTTCCGCTTATTAAAACATTACCTATCCAACGACATTCCCTAACCTGCCGCCACCTTGAATACGCATCCCGGATAGGTAACACACCGCTAGTTAGGATTGACTACTGGTAGGCCGGCGGCGACGCGGCGCGGGAGTGACTCCTGGGGCCAGCCGGCGTGCGGTCATCAGAAAGCCCGTGTGCCCGACCATGCGGTGCTCGGGGCGGACGGCCAGGCCCTCGACATGCCAGCCCCGGACCATGGATTCCCACGCGGACGGCTCATCGAAGGCGCCATGCTCACGGAAAGTTTCCACAGTGCGGGACAGCTGGGTGGTGGTTGCGACATAACAGCAGGCCAGGCCGCCGGGAATGAGCGCGGTTGCCGCCGCATCCGCGTAATCCCATGGAGCCAGCATGTCGAGCACAACGCGATCGAAGTAACTCTCGGTAGGTTCAAGCTCACCGGTAACAAGCTTCCATGTTGACGGAGTGTTACCAAAAAACTCTGTCACATTACGATGCGCGATCTCGGCGAAATCGGTGCGGCGTTCGTAGGAGACGAGTTCGCCATCGGGGCCAACCGCCCGGATCAGCCAGGCGCTGAGCGCGCCGGAGCCCGCGCCCGCCTCCAGCACCTTCGCTCCGGGGAAGATGTCGGCCTGAGCGACGATCTGTGCGGCGTCCTTCGGGTAGACGACGGCAGCGCCGCGCTTCATCGCGAGCGTGTAGTCGGCGAGCAGCGGCCTGAACACCACATATGGCGTGCCGCCCGCCGACTTCACCACGTTGCCGTCCGGTCCGCCGATGATGTCGTCGTGCGCGAGCGCGCCGCGATGGGTGTGGAACACACCGCCTTCGCGCAAGGTCAGCAGATGCTTACGGCCCTTCGGGTCGGTCAGCTGGATGAGGTCGCCGGGCTGCAGTGGCATTGAGCTATACCCCGGCGAATGCCATCTCGACGTCCCGGGCGGCAAGCACGCCGTAGACCTGGCCGGACGACTCGACTAGCAGGTACTCGCTCGCCGGGGTGCGGCGCAAGGCGTTGAGCAGTTCGATGCCGGACAGGTCGGCGGGGATAATCAGGTTGGGTTCTAGCGTGCGCGCCAGCGAGCCGGTATCGATCCACGGACGCCGCTGCGGCGGGGTGGCGATGACCGCGGACTCGTTCACGATCGCGATCGGCTTGTCTTCGTGGTCGACGACCACGACCGCTCGCGCGTTGCTTTCCTCGGCTCTGCGCACCGCCTCGGCGAGCGGCGTGCTGGCGTTGACCGAGATCGCCTTGCGGCCGAGCCGTCTGGCCGAAAGGCTAGGCACGCGCTCGCGGAACCTGGTGGCGCGGATTGCCTGGGTGGCACCGATCCACATGAACGCGGCAATGACCGCCAGCCACAGCATTGCCTGCATGTCGCTGCTGTCGCCGCTGGCCGCGGTGACGATGAACGGGACTACCAGCGCGATCGCCAGCACCCGCCCCGCCCAGGCCGCGGCGATCGTGGAGGCAGCGGGCTTTTTGGTGACTTGCCATATCGCCGCGCGAAGCATCCGCCCGCCGTCCAACGGCAGTCCGGGGAGCAGGTTGAACAGGCCGACCACTAGGTTGGCCCACCACAGCTGCGCCACGATCTCCCCGCCCACCGTGCCGCCGGGGACGAGTTTGGTAAGGCCGTAACCGGCCGCAGCGAGCACCAGCGACAGGGCCGGGCCAGCGGCGGACACCGCGAGCTCGCGGCCGGGCGTCTGCGGCTCCTGCTCGATCTCGGATATGCCGCCGAGCGGGTAGAGCAGAATCCGCCGGACCGGCAGCCGGAAGCGGCGGGCGACGAGCGAATGGCTCAGCTCGTGCACGAGGACCGAGGCGTACAGCAGGACGACGAAGACCGCGGCAACGGCATACCTGGTCGACCCGTGCAGCCCGCTGTTCCACTCGTGGGCGTACAAGAAGATGAAGACGCCGGCGATCAGGAACCAGTACGGCGAGATGATGACCGGGATGCCGAAAGGGCGCGCGATGACCAGACCCGGCTCTGCCGTCCGTTGCGCAGGCCGCTGTCCCGAATGGTTCCGGCCGGGCTCCGGCGTCGTGCTTGCCACAGCTTCGATGCTACGTGCCAACGAGGACGTTCTGGGCCCGTGCCGCGCTCGCTTCCCGGGCAGTTTTCTTCTGGGGCGCGGCCCCAGATCCCCGGCAGCATTTTCCCGGGACGCGACCCCCAGACCCCCGGCAGCATTTTCACGGGACGCGACCCCCAAACCCCCGCAGCAATTTTCCGGGACGCGACCCCCAGACCCCCGAGAATGTCGGTGCGGTGGTCTACGGTGGCTGCTGTGGAGGAGACACTGGTTTCCGAAGAGGCATCCCGAGCCGCTGAGGCCCGGGGGCCCGCGCTGTCACCGTCACGGGCGGCGGATTTCATGACCTGCCCGCTGCTGTACCGGTTCCGCGTCATCGACCGGCTGCCGGAGCCGCCCACCGAGGCGACGGCACGCGGCACACTGGTGCATGCCGTGCTCGAGCGCCTGTTCGATCTTCCGGCTTCCGGGCGCACACCCGAAGCAGCGGCCGGGCTGCTATCGCCGGAGTGGTCGCGCCTGGCCGAGGAATCCCCTGACCTGGCCGCTCTGTTCCCCGCCCCGGAGGCGTTCGAGACATGGCTGGACTCGGCCAAGGCGATCATCGGTGCCTACTTCTCCCTTGAGGATCCGCGTCGGCTCGAGCCAGCCGAGCGGGAGTGCTATGTGGAGACGACGATGGGCTCGGGGCTCCGGCTGCGCGGGTACATCGACCGGCTTGACGTGGCACCGGCCGGCCAGATCAGGATCGTGGACTACAAGACCGGAAAGGCACCGCGGGAGGCGTACGAGGCCAGCGCCCTGTTCCAGATGAAGTTCTACGCCTTGGTAATCTGGCGGCTCCGCGGCGTGGTGCCCTCCGTCCTGCAGCTCATGTACTTGGCCGAGGGTCAGATCCTGCGCTACTGTCCCGATGAGGCCGACCTGCTGGCCACCGAGCGCAAGCTCGCCGCGCTCTGGTCGGCCATCGAACGGGCACGGGCAGCGGGCGACTGGCGGCCCCGCCAGTCCAAACTGTGCAACTGGTGCAACCACAAGGAGTTCTGCCCAGAGTTCGGCGGCGTTCCCCCCGCTCTGCCAGAACCACCTCTCGCCGCAGGAGCCTAGACCAGGCGCACCGCGCGGGACCTGCCCGCCGCCGCGCGGGACCTGCCCGCCGCCGCGCAAAGAGGACAATTCGCATCAGAACAAGCAGTGGTGCATCCCCGGTCCGCGAAGAACCTGGATGACGTGCGGGAATGCCCCTTCGTGAAGCGTTAGCCCTCGAAAATGAGGGGTAACACCTCACGAAGGGCCAATCCTTCACGTTAATATGATCGGTGAGGCCCGGCCCTGGATCTCGGGCAACATCGCTACCCTCGCATATATGGGATACGCCGCCGCATCGCACCCAAAGGCGCCATGGCCTTCGCAGGAAAATGCGACACAGGGTTGACAGTGACGCGATATTACTCGAGGCTTGGTTCCTGAAGGCGCACAGAAGGGGATGGCGGTGGCGATCATCGAGGCGCGGGGGCTGGCGCGTACGTTCACTAGCCGCAAGCGGAAGGTAGAGGCGGTCAGGGGCGTGGACCTGACCGTTGACGAGAGTGAGATCGTCGGCTTTCTCGGGCCGAACGGCGCGGGCAAGACCACCACGCTGCGCATGCTGACCACATTGCTGCGGCCGACAGCGGGGCATGCCATCGTGGCCGGCGCTGACCTGCTGAAGGATCCGCTCGGGGTCCGCCGCAGGATCGGCTATGTGCCGCAGGCCATCGGCCAGACGATGGGCGGCACCGACCCGGCCTGCCGGGTCGGTGAGGAACTCGCCGACCAAGCCGCTCTGTACCACATCGACCCGGCGGAGACCGCGGCCCGGAGCAGGCAGCTGATCAGTCAGCTCGACCTGGCCGGACTGGAGACCAGGCTGGTCAAGACGCTGTCCGGCGGGCAACGGCGACGCCTGGAGATCGCGCTGGGGCTCGTGCACCAGCCGCCGCTGGTGTTCCTTGACGAGCCGACCACGGGCCTGGACCCGCAGAGCCGCAGCAACCTGTGGGAGCACATTGAGCGGCTGCGGAATGACCTCGGCACCACGATCTTCCTCACCACGCACTACCTAGAGGAGGCGGACACCCTGTGTGACCGGGTGTTCGTCATCGACCACGGCGTGATCGTGGCTGACGGGACGCCCGACGAGCTCAAGCGGCGCATCTCCGGCGACTTGGTCATGCTGCGGGTCGATGGCAACACGGAGAACGCGCGCAAGCTTCTCGCCGAGCAGCAGGTGGTACGCGAGATCAGCACCGCGGACGGCGCGCTGAAGCTAACCGTCGAGCACGGAGAGGAGGCCCTGCCCGCGCTGCTGCGCCTACTCGACGCGGCGGGCGTCACGCTGCAGTCGATCAACTTGGCCAGGCCGACGCTCGACGACGTGTTCCTCACGTTGACCGGGCGCTCGCTGCGCGACGACTCTCCCAACGGCGGCTCTCCGGACGGAAGTTCCCCCGACGGCACTGGCAAGGAATAGGCAACGATGACATTCATCCGTGACACGCTGATGGTGTTCCGCCGCCAGGAGCGGCTCGCGCTGCGCAACCCCGCCTGGGTCATCATCGGGCTGACCCAGCCGATCCTGTACCTGGCGCTGATGGGCCCGCTGCTGACCCACCTGCCAGCGCAGGCGCTGGGAACCGGCACGAACGGCAACGCCTATGACTTCTTCGTCCCTGGCCTGCTTATCCAGCTCGGGCTTTTCGGCTCTACATTCGTCGGGTTCACGATCATCGCCGACTGGCGGGCCGGCGTCATCGAGCGGTTCCGGGTCACCCCGGTGAGCCGGCTCGCGATCATGTCAGGGCGGGTGCTGCGGGACGTGGTCACGTTGGTGGTCCAGGCGGCCGTGCTGGTCCTCGTCGGCGTGGCGTTCGGGCTGCGGGCGCCGGTAGCTGCGGTTTTCTTCGGCTTCGGCTTCATAGTGATGGTGGCGATCGGGCTGGCCTCACTGTCCTACGCGACCGGACTGCTGCTGAAGAGCGAGGACTCGTTCGCACCGATGGTGAACACGATCGTGGTACCGCTGCTGCTGCTGTCCGGGATCTTCCTGCCGATGACGCTCGGGCCAGGCTGGCTGCAGGGCGTCGCGCGGGTCAGCCCGTTCCGCTACGTCATCGACGCGATGCGCGAGGCATACCGGGGTCAGTACTTCAACACGATCGTGGCCGAAGGCCTAGTGGTATCCGTGATTATGGCGGCCGTGTTCCTCTGGCTGGGCTCCCGGGTGTTCCTGCGCGAGAACGCATGAGGACGACCACGCGGACGCTGGGGGGCGGGTGACTCATGCGGGAGCGGGTGGCTCATGCGGGAGCGGGTGGCTCATGCGGGAGCGGGTGGCTCATACCCGGCCAGAACGGGCGTCCGGCGGCCGATCCCCGATCAGTGCGTGTACTTGCACCCCTGGGAGGGGGCAGGAGTACACGCGATCATCGGGTCACTGCCTTCCGGCGGAGGGGATTCCGCAGCTCCGCCGCCTCCGGCCGGTAAGCCCGGCGGCATCATCCCCCGGCGACCGCCGCGACCGCCGCGAAATCGATACGACGGGGCTCTGGCACACTTTACGGGGAGACCGGTTGCCAACCCTGGCCGCCCGAAGGGTGCATGTGCAATCCAGCTGGCTGAGACGGTTGACCGTGCGGGTGTTATGTCCCGTTCTGGCCGCTCACCGGGCCCGCGGTGTCCGTATCTTCGGATACGACGTCCCATAAAGTGAAACCAGAGCCAAATAACGGGCTCTGATGCAGTTTATGGGACGGTTTGCGTTCGGCGGCGGCGCGACCCGGTGCGGCTCGTGCTGGCCCAGGGTGGCGCAGCGTGAAAACAACGTGGAACTTTACCGCTTCGTGCCCGTC
>Ga0335074_10007126_pt1 | contig 15500 bp, 12 predicted proteins | sample Lox_Sample_23_FD_206715 | JGI IMG/M metagenome (GOLD analysis project Ga0335074, IMG submission 206715) | Soil microbial communities from Loxahatchee National Wildlife Refuge, Florida, United States - Lox_Sample_2.3 | ecosystem: Environmental > Terrestrial > Soil > Wetlands | place: USA... | reverse complement strand
TGCGACGTGAGGTCCTGATCCTGGGTACGAATGTCGGAATGGCCAAAGACCGGCCCTGTAACCTCGGAAAGGGTATGCGGCAAGAACACTAATGGTTGAGCTGGCGCGCGCAACCTCGTCGCGCGGTACGCGCGATAGAAGTAATCTGGCTGCGTCCCCCGCTCCTCACGGCGGAACGGGGTCACCGCCTGCTTCGGATTCTCATTCTTGGCATGAATTTGAGAGTCCTTGGCTTGAATTTGAGAAGAAGACATGTTGGTTTCGATCTTGTTCGGCGGAAAGCGTACCTCGTCTGGCTTGCCGCCATAATATTGTACGTCGATTTGGGCCGCGTTCATTCATCTCATCGGTAGTCCAACGTAGTTTTCGGCAAATGTCTGCGCGGCGGCATGGGAGATTGTCAGGTAATCCAATTCTGCCAATTGCCGATGCTCCTCAAACCTGTCATATCCGGGAATCCGGTGCAGCACCGACGTCATCCACAGGGAAAAGCGTTGCACCAGCCACACTCGTCGTAAACACGTTTCTGAATAGCGGTCGAGCCGATGAAGATTTCCAGACCCATAAAAGTCCGCGAACGCTGCAGCAAGAACTCGAACATCCGCCACGGCGAGGTTGAGGCCCTTAGCGCCTGTCGGCGGGACGATGTGCGCCGCATCGCCGGCCAGATAGAGCCTGCCGTGCTGCATCGGGTCCGCGACGAAGCTGCGCATCCCGGTGATGCCTTTCTGCAGGATCGGCCCTTCGGTGATCCTTCGCCCATCGCGGGTGGTGAGGCGAGTCTGCAATTCTTCCCAGACCCTGGCATCGGGCCACTGTGCCAAGTCTTCATCGGGCGCGCATTGCAGATACAGGCGCGTGATCTCAGGAGACCTCATGCTATGCAGGGCGAACCCGCGATCATGGTAGCAGTATATGAGCTCATCGGAAGAAGGCGGCGCGGCTGCCAGAATTCCGAGCCATGCGAAGGGAAAAACCTTATCGTAGATGGTTAGAACATTTTCAATGCTGGGCCGGCACACACCGTGAAACCCGTCACAGCCTGCAATGAAATCGCAATGGATCTCCGAAGGTTCACCACCGTTGAAAAATCGGATCTTCGGCGTGGTCGAATCGAAGTCGTGGACGGTAACACCTTCCGCTTCAAAGAAAATCTGTCCCCCAGCTTCCAGCCGCGCCGCGATCAGATCCTTCACAACTTCCTGCTGGGCATAGATGGTGATGCCACGTCCGGTGAGGGCTTTGAAATCGATGCGATGCCCCTGTTGTCGGAAACGAATTTCCACACCGTCATGAATCATCCCCTCCCGCCTCATTCGGTCGCCCAGGCCCATTTCTGTCAGCAGGTCCACCGTCCCCTGCTCCAGGACGCCGGCTCGCACACGCTGCTCGCAGTATTGTCGGCTTCGACCCTCGACAATCACCGAATCAATTCCCTGCCGGTGCAGGAGGTGCGACAAGAAAAGTCCCGCCGGTCCCGCGCCGACGATCCCAACCTGCGTGCGTATGGTCATGGTCTTGCTCGCGACTTTCGGTCGGACGGAGCACGTTTGTCCTTTGCGCGAAACCGCTCCACGACTTCACGCGGCACCGCTCTGCCTTCAATGCTTTCCAGGTCGGATTCCGACACCACGGCCCAGACTCTGATCTCGAAACATTCCACAGCCAGCACTTTTTTGTTGAACAAACGATGGCGGACACAAAAGCTGCTGCGTCGCCACTCGGTGATTTCGGACTCGACCATCACCGTGTCCGAAAATCGCGACGGCGCCTTGAAGGTGGCACGCAGATCGACCATCGGGATGCCTACGATCCGATACTTCTTCAGCATCTGCCGCTTCGACAGGCCCGCCTTCCTGAACAGCGCAGTGGTGCATGCGTCGAAATAAGCCAGGTAGCGAGGATAGTAGACGATCTGCGCGGGATCGCAGTCTCCCCATTCGATGTGAATCGTCTTTCGGTTCTTGAGAGTTGCCTGCTTGCTCACCAGTGACCTCTTCTCACGCGTCTTCAACCCGACCCTGAACCCCGATCGACCGCAAATAAAGATAATAGCGGCTGAGACACCGAAATGGGAGAATGCGCGGAGTTGAGGCTAGAATGAACTGCTCGGCAACGCCTTATTTGTCATTTTCTGCCTCGGAGCTCTTCATGGATAATCTCTCGGCATCACGGCGCGGGTTTCTCTCGAGGTTGGGTCAAGCCACCGGCGCGGCGGGATTGCTCGGACTTACCGGCCGGGCCAGCGGCCAAGCGAACGCGCCCATCGCTGGCCGAGACGTCTACGATGTGACCGCGTTCGGGGCACGCGGCGACGGCAAGACGCTCGATACAGCCGCGATCAACCGAACCATTGCCGAGGCAGCGGCAGCGGGTGGAGGCACCGTAGCTTTCCCAGCGGGCACGTTTCTGTCTTATTCCATCCAATTGAAAAGCAATGTCGGATTGCACCTCGGACATGGATGTGTCCTGCTCGCCGCCGAAGGCACTGGCTATGACGCTGCGGAATCCAACGTGCCATGGGAAAGCTACCAGGACTATGGCCACAATCACTGGCACAACAGCCTTATCTGGGGAGAACAACTGCATGATGTCTCGATTTCCGGACCGGGGCTGATCTGGGGCAAAGGTTTGAGCCGGGGCGAGGGGCTGCCGCCCCAGGCCGAAACTCCCGGCGTCGGCAACAAGAGCATCGCGTTGAAAAACTGCCGCAACGTCCTTCTGCGGGACTTCTCGATCCTGCACGGCGGACATTTCGGAATCCTGGCCACTGGGGTCGACAACCTCACGATCGACAGCCTGCGGATCGACACCAATCGTGATGGTATGGATATCGATTGCTGCCGCAATGTTCACGTTGCGCACTGCAGCGTTAACTCTCCGTGGGATGATGCCATCGTTTTGAAGAGTTCTTACGCCCTCGGTTTCGCGCGCTCGACGGAGATGGTCACAATCAGTGACTGCCTGGTGACTGGCGGGTACCAGGAAGGAACTCTGCTCGACGGCACGTTTCGGCGCTTTGATGACAACCGGAAACTGGCGCCCGATGAAGAAGCGTGGCGCACCGGACGCATTAAGTTCGGTACCGAATCGAACGGCGGGTTCAAAAACATCACCGTTACCAATTGTGTATTCGACAGTTGTCACGGATTGGCGCTGGAAAGTATGGACGGCGCCCAGGTTGAAGACATCGTCATCACGAACCTGACGATGCGCGAGATTTACGAAGCGCCGATTTTCATCCGCCTGGGATCGAGGATGCGCGGCCCAACCGGCGCAGCCGTAGGTACGATTCGCCGCCTGCTGATCAGTAACGTGATTTGCTCCGCCGCCCCTTCTCCCATCTGCTCCATCATTGCGGGCATTCCGGGGCATCCCGTAGAAAATGTCCGCCTCAGCAATATCGTTATTGAGCACAAGGGAGGTGGAACGCGGGATCAGGCGAAGATCGCAGTCCCGGAAAAGGAAGCCGCATATCCCGATCCGAATATGTTCGGGCCGATGCCTGCCCACGGTTTCTTCGTGCGCCACGTGCGGGGAATCGAGATGGAAGGCATCAAGGTGATTGCTGACGGCCCAGACGAGCGACCTGCGTTTGTGCTCGACAATGTGGAGAATGCTGACTTCACGCGGATGCAACAGCCGGTGACTGCTGGACTCCCGGTATTTGTACTCAGCGATGTGAGAAACTTTCGACTACGCGACAGCGCGAACCTGCCCGACGTGACTCTTCAGAGCGCTGCGCATGAGGAGATCTTGCCGAAGTAAGATTCCCATTCGCGACCCTCAGCAGGCGTGGCCACTACTGAACAGTCAAATTTAGCTGAAGCGATTGGCTGCTTCCTCCCATGGTCGCTGTCACAGACACCGTGTAGGTTCCTGCCGGCGTTCCTGAGGTCTTGGAAATCGTCGAATTGCTCCCACTGCCACTGGCACAGCCTATCTGCAACCAGCATCCACTCAGCGCCATGAACAGGAGACACAAAGTTACGAACTTCCTGCGGCTTGAGCTGCTCACCCCCGAACCGCAAAGGAAGATGGCGGGGATCATCAATCCAAGTGCGAAGGCTTTGCCCCAACGAGACTCTCCAATCCGTGCGGCCGCCGTGCTTTGAGGACCGGCGGTCTCTACGCTGAGAGCGGAAGTGGCGGTGTCGTTCGTGACCGAGATCGCGCCAAGAGAGCAGGTAGCTGCTGGGCTTACGACAGGAGCGACGCTGCAGGTGAGGGTTACAGTCGAAGGATCGAGTCCGCCCGACGGGATGATCGTGATCGTCGACTTCGCGGAGCTACCGGCCGTGACGGAGGGCGGCGCCAGCGCTGAGGAGGACAGAGTGAAGCCCGGAACCGCGACTACCAGGGTTACGGTTGATGAAGCACTTGCGTTGAAGTTGCTGTCTCCGGAATAGGCAGCAGAGATGCTGTGCGTACCCACGCTCATCGCAGAGGTGGAATACGTCGCGACTCCGCCGCTGTTCAGCGTTGATGAACCGATCAACGTTGTACCGTCCAGAAAGGTGACTGTGCCCGTCGGCGTGCCGCTCGTGTTCGAGATCACAGTGGCCGTGAGCGTGATCATCTGGCTCTGATTGGGCGTGTTCGTAGAAGAGACCAACGTGGTGCTGGTACCCGCCATCTGGATGGTCTGCGTGATCCCCACAGAGTGAGATTGATAGTTGCTGTCGCCGGAATAAATCGCCGTCAATGACTCGGAGCCCACCGGAAGAGCGGAAGTGCTCAGTAAGGCTTGTCCGCCTGCCAGCGTTCCGGAAGCGATGACGACGCTACCATTCTTCAAAGTTACGGTACCCGTGGGTGCTGGAGCCGACGTGGACACGCTCGCCGCCACCGTTGCGGTGAAGGTAACGGACTGGCCGAAGACGGAAGGACTGCCGGAGGACAAAACGCTCACCGCCGTGCCTTGCGTGTTGAGCAAGACGCTTACCGTATTGCTGATTTCATTGGCGACGGCCAGATCCAGGGTTCCATTTCCCAGGAAGTCGCCGAAGGCTGCGGAATTGGCTCCCCAGCCGGTGCCAAACAGCGCTGGAGCGGCGAATGTCCCGTCGCCATTGCCCAGCAGCAAGCTCACCGAATTTCCCGGAGAGATTCCTAACGGAGTACTGGTTAGGGCCAGGTCGAGTTTCCCGTCGCCATTAAAATCCGCAGAAACGATCGACGAGGGATTCACGCCTGTGGCGTAGTTCTGCACTGTCCCGAAGGTGCCATTGCCATTGCCTAACAGCACGCCGACTTGTTGAGTCTGGAAGTCGGCCACCGCCAGATCCAGATTGTTATCGCCGTTGAAGTCTCCCACCGCAACCGAGACTGGATTGCTTCCTGCACCCGTTGGATAGACCACCTGCGCTTTGAAGGTGCCATCGCCATTGCCCAGCAAAATGCTGACCGTGCTGTCCGACTCATTCACGACCGCCAAGTCGAGATTCTGATCTCCGTTGAAACTTCCCACGGCCACTGATATGGGACCGTTCCCGACGGCATAGTTCACTGCGGCTTGGAAGGTGCCATTGCCGTTGCCCAACAGCACACTCACGGTGTTAGTGAGGAAATTTGCCACTGCCAGATCCAAATACCCATCGCCGTTGAAGTCTCCAACCGCGATCGACACTGGTTCGGTTCCGGTGGCGAAGTCTACGGGCGACTGAAACGTGCCATCTCCGACTCCCAACATAATGCTGACGGTATTGGTGGCCGAATTGGCCACGGCGAGATCAGGAATTTTGTCGCCGTTGAAGTCGGCTACCGAAACCGAAGCAGGACCCGTGTCGGTCCCGGTCGAATACTCAACCGGCCCCTGGAATGTTCCGTTGCCGTTGCCTAGCAGAATTGAAACCTTACTCGCTCCGCAGTTGGGAAAACTCGGGCAATCGCTATCTGCCAGCGCTAAGTCTGGAATGCCGTCTCCATTGAAGTCGGCCGTGGCCACGGAGTGAGGAGCCGGCCCGGACGAGCCCGCTGGAGCCGGACCGACCGGGTCGTCCATTCGCGTCTGGAAAGTTTTATTGCCGTTATTTAAAACCACACTGACTGTGCTTGTGCCTGAATTTGCCGCGACCAGGTCGGTCTTTCCGTCGTTGTTGAAATCTCCGGCCACCACCGAGTATGGAATATCTCCGGTCCCGCAGTTCACATATCCCTTGAAAGTCCCGTCACCCTTCCCCCAGAGCACCGTGATGCTGTTGCCATTGCCAGCGGATACAGCCAGATCCAGATTCCCGTCGCCATTGAAGTCACCCACGGCCAATCCAGTCGGGAAGGCTGCGGTGGTGTAGTCCACATACGTTTCAAATGAACCGTTGCCATTGCCCAGCAGTACGCTGACTGCATTTTGCTGCTGGTCGGCGACCGCGATATCCAGATTGCCATCGCCATTGAAATCCGCCAGCACGATGGAGACTGGATTACTTCCCGTGGTGTATGCGGTTGGCTTCTGAAACGTGCCGGCCCCATTGCCCAGGAGCACGCTCACGCCGGTCTTGCCGTCGTTGTCGGCTACAGCCAAGTCTGGGATACCGTCGCCATTAAGATCGCCTACGGCGACCGCGTAGGGATTCGGTCCCGCGGCGTAGGCGACCTGCGCGTTGAAGGTTCCGTTGCCATTGCCCAGAAGCACTCCGACTGTGCCGTCGATGGTATTGGTCACGATGATGTCGAGACTGCCGTCTCCACTCAGGTCGGCAACCGCGACTCCTTCCGGTTGCGTTCCGGCAGCATAGTCCAGTTTCGGCTGAAAAGTACCGTCCCCATTGCCCAGGAGGACGCTGACCGTATTGCTGGCCGAATTTGCCACCACCAGGTCTAAATGTCCGTCTCCGTTCACATCCCCCACAGCTATCCCTTGAGGTGTAGTCCCAGTTGGATAATCCACTTTGATGCTGAACGTGCCATCCCCTTTACCCAGAAGGATGCTAACCGTATTGCTGGCTGAATTTGTTACCGCGATGTCGAGGATTCCGTCGCCGTTGAAGTCTCCCACAGCCACGGCTTGAGGAGTGGTGCCGGTTGGGTACTGAGGCGCCTCCAGGAACTGGGCAGAGAACTGCGCACAGGCAGCCACCGCGCCGAATAGCGCATAGAACACGATTGCTGGAAGCGTATGTCGCAACATAAGAACTCCCTCGATACTGTCTTAGTCTCACAACGGAGCCCGGATACACTTCTGATAACGCAAAACAGGCACGACTCGTCGGAGGAGCACGACCACACAAGTATTCGGGGGAAACTAGGGGAGATTAGGGGAGATATCTTTCGAAGGCGCACCGACTGTGCGGCCTGAAGCCCATGCAATTTAACTTGGTTGACCCGGTGAATCAATCACCTATTCAGACTAATTCAACTGCATAGAGTCCGAAGACTCCAGAAGAAATAATAATCAGTCTGAAAGGACAAGACCCAAATCCTGGATTTGGGCCTGAATCCTGCTTTATAGGGGGAGGGCTTTCTATTCCTTACTTGCCGCCGGCGCTGCTACCGGTGCTGTGTTGTTGCGCGGTCAGTTGCTGCTCCACGATTTGCCGCAACGCCGCATAGTCTAACGCCCCACTTAGGTAGTGGCCATTGATGAAGAAGCTGGGGGTGCCGCTGATCCCCAACTGCAATCCTTCCTTGCGCTCTCGTTCTACAACTGCTGCTTCTTGTCCCGAATCTAGGCACTTATCGAATTCCGCTGCATTCAGATGTAAAGCTTCAGCTTGCGCTTTCAGTTGGTCGACATCGAGTTCCTTGCTGTGGAACAACTCGTCATGGAACTCCCAGAACTTGCCCTGCTTGCTGGCACACTGTGCGGCTTCCGCAGCTTTTTCCGCGCGCGAGTGATTTTGCAGCGGGAAATCCTTATAGGTAAAGGAAATCTTATCTCCCAATTCGGCTTGCAGCTTCAGCACGTCGGGAGCGACCCGTTGGCAGTAAGGGCACTCATAGTCTGCGAATTCGACCAGCTTCACTGGCGCCTTATCCGACCCGAGCATCTGTGCGTTCTCCGCGTCTACGTTCGCATGGGGAGGGGCGAGCGTAATATACACGGTACTCTGAGCGCGCAGTTCCTTCAGGTATGCGGTACGCACCTTCTGCGTCCGAATTTCACGGATCTTATCCAAGATCTTTCCGCGAACGGCCTCATAGGGCTGCTCGGTCTCTAGTCCCTCGTAGTAAACCTTCATCTGATCTTCTGTAGGATCTTTTACCTGCGATTTGATGTCGCGGTCGATAAGCTGATCGACAGTCAGGTTCTCGCTCTTCGCCTTCTGCTCGAGCAATTTCTTGTCGATGAGGTCGTTTAATGCTTTGGTCTCAACCTGGTAATACTGATAGTGTGCTGATAGGAGTTTGGCGGACTCTTCGCGCTCGAGTTCGGCCATGGTTACTTTCACCCCACCCACTTCCGCCACCGTGCCGGAGCCGTCCTGAGCGACCATGCTTCCGGCGCCTGAGAGTGCGAGTGCGGTGACTAGTCCAAACTTTAGAACCTTTCCAAGAACTGACATGAGATCCCCCGTCTCTGAAATGTAGTAAGCAAAAGTCCATTAAGGGCTGCCAGAAAGCGGATCTCCCGCTTTCTGGCAAGCCGTTTTTCCAGGGCCTAGAACTCAAACCGAATCGACACTAGTCTCCTGTTCCGCAAGTGCATTGACCGCTGCCGCTGCCCGCGATGTTGATGGCGAAGCAATCATTCTCGAGCACGCCAAGTTCGGCGGATCCGAGGGTTTCATCCTGAAAGTCCGTCTCAGTGATCTGGTTCCCAGTCTGGATGTGAGTACCCCAGGCCCGGGTTCCGGCAGCGGGAGTGATGGCGCTGGTCGGAAGAGGGCACGAGCCGCCGCTGGTTTTTGCCGAAACGATGAAGATCGACCCAGTGGTGACATTCGTGTGCGTCAGCGTGTTGGCGGTGAGATCGACGTTGACCGAGAGAGTGCGCAGATCGTTGGGACTGATCAGGCAGCTGCAGCACTCTTGAATTTCCTCGCTCGGGTCGTACACGAAGACATCAGCGCACAGATTACCGCCCGACAGGCCGGTGTTCACCAGCTGCACTACCGCGACAGGAGCCCCCGCGGTGTTGGCATTGATGAAGTAATTGACCTTTAGCGTGTCAGGGTACGTAGTGGCTGCCAACGCACTCCCGGTACAGAAGGCCAGAACTAACACACACACGATTAGCATTGTGGTTTGGCGCATTTGTTTTCCTCCTTGAGATTGCGCCGCCAAGCGGGGGGGAGGGAGTGCTCGGCTTTATGGCGCATTGCGTACTCTACTGGAAAACATCGCGCCCACAAGTCTCCAGATGTACTAATCCAATGTTACTAACCCCGCAAAGAATCGTTCTTGGCGCTTGATTCCAGCCATGTTCGCGAACCGACAATCTTTCCGATGATGCCGGAGCGTGTCGAAACACTCATCTTTACCATCACCAGACGGATGAAAGCTTTTACCGTATTGGGGCTGATCTTCATGCGGGCAGCAATCTCTTTGCTGGTAAAGCCTTCCAGGAGGAACTGCACGGTTTCCTGCTCTCGACTGGTTAAACCAAAACGCTCGGAGATCTCAGCGATCATAACGGCCTCATTGCTCTTTCGCTCGAGTACCACGATGAGCAATCCATGGAGTTGATCTGAGCCATTCGCTGGGCTGACTAGCCTCTGGTTTCGCGTGAAGTCGAGCCGGAACGAGCGGCAGAGATACGTCCGCTGCGCTGAGCGAAACTCGCCAACTACGCGGAGAGGAGATTGGCGTTCCAAGAGATGGCAACGGACCCGTTCGGTAAGCCAGCTTTCAAGATTATGGATCTTATCTGGTTGACTTGGAAATGTAAGTATTTGAAGTGCTTCGTTGTTGGAACCAACTACACTCCACGAGTGATCTACCACGATCAAACCGGGCCGTGCCAGAGTTCTATGCAATTCGCTTTCCCCTTTTCAGTAAGGATGGCCTCACTGCCATCCTGCCTCAGACGGTTCGCGTTCGACATGCCAGGCCCAGGGGTCCCCACTACTATTTTTTAACTTTTCGTTGCAGCGAGGAACAACGCGAGTGCGCGGTGTTCGTTTCTCGCTACCCAAACTGCTCCCATTAAATGTGTTTAACCGCGGGGGAAAGGGAACACTTGTCGCTCGCTTCTTCCCAACAGAGCGGAGGAGGAAGAAGAAGCGCGTGTATTCTCGCACAGAAACTCACTCTGTCAACGCCACGATGGTGGCTCTACTGGCACTTTCGGGCGGATTACGACTTTCGCATTAGCCCAAAAGGGTGAGAAAGAGCCTGCCGGATGCCGCATATGGGTAACCAACGACTCACGGCCCCGTAATTTCACGCCGGTGGGATCAAATGAAGGTTGAGAAAGTACCCTTTCGAGTTCGGGTCATAAAACAGCTGCCAGGAAAAATTCCGGTGAGTTGCGGTCAACGCTTGCAGCAAGAGGTCGCGGGCCGATATGTTCGTGCCACCGACCTTTGCATTGGTATGGTCCAACAGTCGCCTGGGCGATACTCCCACGCTTACAGCCACTCCCCGGTGTTCCGATAGCACTCGACAGATCAGCTTCAGGGTATTTGAAACAGTCCTCTGTGCAGGAGCGAGAGTGATTGGTGCGTCAAAGAGCACTCGCTGGCGCGATATCTGACCGCGGGCGTCGCGCGCTTCTGTGCCCACAACCACAACTGCGCCTGACTTGCTTTTCCGCAGTTCAAATCGCCCGGGATTATTACTCCGGTTATAAGAATCCACCACCAGTTGAAGAACCTTCTCTTCTTCTACTCCACTGGCCGGAAATTCGACACTGAAAGCTCCACCCCCAGGCAGCCGAGATACTCGGTTCGGTTTGTGCGCAAGTTGTCCTGAGTCGTTGACTTCTACCAGATCCAATTTAGAGATGAAGCGCGGGTCTTCGTAATCAACCACCCAGCCATATTTCTGCTGCAGGGCATCCAGCGTCTGGGCAAGCGGACGAGGACTGTTCGCTACCACATGAACGGTCCCGGCAGTCTCAGAAATCGTGGCCTGTTTCAGATATGAGGTTGTGTCACCTGTTGTCTGAGAGAGCGGTGAGGCGCTCAGCAGCCCGATATAGGTTACGCATAAGGTCCACTTCCATCGGATATCCATACGCTATCTGTTCGTCCTCCGCTGCAGCATACTATCTGGCGCAACTTCGACTGCGAATTCTACCATTCCATGTCAAAAAGAGCAGGGTGGACTCAGCTTAGGTTCTTCACCCAACGGAGTAATTCCTTTGGAGTGTGTCTCTCGAGGTTAGGTTGGGGTATAAGGCATAAACACCGATAACCAATGATGGGGAATGTGTTCGATGAAGATCGATCAGACTCACCTCGAACGTTGCGATGACGACGCTTGGATCGAGAAATACAGAGCCGCTCTCAACAACACTCCAACCGGACCCTCCCGCCTCATGCGAGTTCGTGAAGCTCTAACCCACGCCCGAAGCATCATCAGTGGTCACATTGACAGGATCCTGGATGGTTGGAATAAGGCACAGTCGCGGGGGGGTCGGTTCAGGGGCTGAACCAAAGCTCACTCTGGAGCAGCCAGCTTCGGTTGGAGAGGTAAAGAAGCCCGAGGAAGGCAGCGACAAGAAGGTATCGAGGAAAGTAAGAACCAGAGCGAAGCGCCCCAGATCGGTTCGACCACGCGGCAAATACCGCGCCGGATAAACCGCCTGAGAACCTCGTCAATAAAAGGCGAGAATCGAGTTTCGAAACTTCCTGCGAGCGCGCTGTGACCGCGGGTGAGGCTCACTCCCCCAATGAAATACAGCCTTGAAAATCGCACTCGGCAGCCAAATCCTCGTGCAAAGGCGTTCCTCGGGCAGAGAGCAGCAGTCTAACTTTGGTAATAAATTGAACGTGTTTAAATCACATTATGGACGTAAAATGACATTCCGGAGGTGAAACATGGGACATCTTCTTCGCAAACTGTGGCAACATGACGAGGGCCAGGACATCGCCGAGTATGCCGTGATGCTGGCGGTGATTCTGGTAATTGTCGTCGGCACAATTAGCCTTGTCGGAAGCAGCGCGAACAACGTGTTTTCGAATGTAGCCAGTTCGATCCAATAATACCTTTAATACCTTCAGGCTCAGAAAACGAAGCGCAACGCGAACTGCATGAAGCGCGGAGTCGTTAGCGTCGACAGGTACCTGCCGAATTCTGAGGCATCGTAGGACAGCGATGGTTGAGCGGCGCGCACGTCGTAGCGCACCGAGTTGGTGGCATTGAAGGTTTGCCAGCTGAACTCCAGCCGTCGCTGCTCACCGAGCGAGAAATCCTTGCTGACTCCGGTATCGATGTCGAACATCCCGTCGCCAATCACGTTATTGCGGACTCCCGATTCACCGGGCCATTCCGGGCGGAACGCGGCTTCCGCCGCGGCCGGATTCTGGAAGATATCGGGACCGATGCCCACACCGTTGACAATGGCATTTTTCGGATTGGACGCTACCGGCGCCGGTCCATTCGGCTCGGCATCGCCTTCGATATTCCAGTTCGTCGCCCAGGTAAATCCGTTATCGATGGTAATGGGGAAGCCGCTCGTCCAGCGGAACACGCCGGAAACATGCCATCCTCCAACTAAGGCGTTCAGCAGAGGTCCCGCATTTTGCACAAACCTCTGGCCTTTGCCAAAGGGCGGACGATAGACCAGGTTCGCGTTAACCTGGTGGTAGGCGTTGAAATCGGATAGCCCGCGCAGAGAGAGCGGATCCCAGGAATTGATCACAATCCCGCCACCGTTCAGGTCGTCACCGGTTCCGCCCGTTCCTTCATAGGGGCCGATGCGCTCGGCGGCCGATGCTTCATCGAACGACTTCGAAAACGTGTAATTGAACTGCCCTTGCAGATTGGCTCCCCAGCGGACCTGGTAGGTGACCTGCATTGCGTTATAGGCCGAAGTTCCGATATTGCGCCACGAATAGAGCGAAGCGAACTGGTCGTGGAAAAAGCTATATGGGCCGTTCTTGCTGTTCGGGAGCGGCGAAGCCACACCCGTAATCGAAGCGGGCAGATCCAATTCGAACAAAGAGAAGGTTTCGTTGTGCGGGTAACAATTCCAAAGTTCGTAGACATTCTGAGTCGCTGAAGGATTGGCGGGCACCGCTCCCGGGGCACAATTTTGTCCGTTATTAGCGAGTGCGCTCGATGTGCCTGCTCCCGCCATGGCAGGGAAGATGTTCTGCCAAAACGGTATGGGCTGGATCGAATTGACACTCGCGCCACCGGACGAAGCGTCCGCAGCCTTCGAGAGCATCGTGGCTGCCTGAAAATACGTCATACCGCTGGTAGGGTCAGTCAAATTAGCAGGCATGGCCATATCGACCTGCAAAGGAAGACGGCGGCCGATGCTGCCCACATAAGCAATCTGGAGCGACGATCGCGAACTGAATTGCCGAGAGAGCGAGAAGTTGAATACATGCGCATACGGAGTCTTCACACTCTGATCCAGCCCCCAGTTGATGGCGAAGGCAGTATTGCTTGGGTCGTAGGGAAAGCCACCCGGGGGCGGAGGACCGAATAGACAACTCGGGCCGCTCAAGGACGGGCAGGGCGCAGGCAAGCACGACTGGCCGGCCGATCCCGGAACCAGGCAAGTAAAGCGCGGGGCGCCCGCTGCGGTCACCACGCCGGCCGGATTTCCCAGGTCGGTGGAGAGTCCGAAAGAGCCGTGCTGATCAAAAGTGTTTACGATCGGAATGCCGAAGTGGTCATAGGTAATGCTGTAGCCGCCGCGGATCGAGAACTGGTCTCTCTTTCCAAGAATCTTCGAAACCCACCCATCGCCAGTATCTGGAGCCCAGGCCACAGCGATGCGCGGTGAGAAATCTTTGTGGTCCCAGTTCCACAATCCCGGACCGTGATTCACGGGCCCACCCAGAATGAAATTGATCTCGCCCGCACTGTTAGCAGCCAGGCCTTGCGAAGCCAACTGAGCCGTGTGGTTGAACCAGTCGGCAACGTTTTGATTGCTGCAGCCGCCACCTGTCGCCTCTACGCAAGGCGCGACTTGATATCCGTTGGTTTCGTAGGGTGGAGCTTCGAGTACCCAGCGCAGGCCGTAAGTCAAGGTCAAACGAGGCGTCATCCGCCACGTATCCTGTCCGTAAAACTCGTAGTCGTTGACCGCATAGCGCCGGTTGATCGGTACGCCCTGAGCGATCACGTTGCCGTTGCGGGCGTAATTGTAGATTCCATCGCCCTCGGCGAAAATTCCTAACAGGATTGCAGTCGCGCTGTCGTAATTCGGACCGAAGCTGGGATCCACGGACGGGTAGGGCTGGTTCGTGGCCGGATTGATGTTATTGGCTGGATCCAGCGGACTGGGAGTGTTGGCGATTCCGCCCGTGTTGAGATAAACCGGATTAGTCTGAACGTCGGAGAAGGAGTTCGCGTAGCTTGTATGGTTGTTGCGAATCAGAAAAAAGTCGCCTCCAAACTCAAACGTGTGATTCTTCCGAGTCCAATTCAGACTGTCTGTGAACTGGTTGACGGGTACAAAGGCGATTGTGGAACGCGTAAAGGGAACTAGATTGTCGAGTCCCGTCAGCAGAACCGCCGGCTCTTGAGAGACGCCGACGGTATTCACTCCCTGGCGGATGTAGCCCCAGTGAAAATCATTGATCAGCCTGGGGTTGATGAGCGAGGTGAGACCCACTGTAGAGCCCTTGCTGTCGTCGAGCGTGGTGGTAGCAGCGGACTGACCGGGAAACTGTTGCAGTCCGGGTTCCTTGAAATTTTGCATTTCTCCACGCCAGAACAATGTTTCCGATCCGCTGGAGTTGATATGCCAATCGCCCTTGAGGATGTAAGTGTTCCATTGGGTGTCAGCGTTCGACGAAAACTGGTACCCGAGTGAGTTCAGCCCGTCGCCTGCGTTTTCGTTGGATGCCGGGTATTGTTGCAAGACGTTCTCCACCGCCGCATTGGGGCCGATCCCAAGCGGGTCGATGCCCTTGATTTGGCTCGGACCCAGCGCATAATAACCGGGCTGTACATTGCTCATTCCGTTGACGGTGCCCCCGGGACAAGCGCTCGTATTCAGGCTGCCGTCTGGGTTGAGGGTGCATAGGTACTGGAGATAACCCTGCTGTAATGGTGCGCTGGGTACAACACGCAGCACGCTGGTGCCTTGGGCTTGCCGCTTCCCTTCATAGTTGGCGAAGAAGAAAACGCGGTCCTTTTTGACCGGCCCTCCCAGCGTGACGCCGAACACGTTGTACAAAAGCTTGGGAGCCTTGTTGGGTTCGCCACTGCTTAACTGCGACGCTTTCAAAAACGGGTCGTTGGCGCTGAAGACAGTATTGCGGTTGTATTCGTAGGCTGAACCGTGAAAACTGTTGGTGCCACTCTTGGTCACTAGTGCGACCTGAGCGCCGCTGGAATAACCGGAATCGGCATTGGAGTTGGCCGTGGTGACACGGAATTCCTGCACCGAATCGGGCGGCACATTCAGGACGCTGGCAAACGCGTACCCATTA
>Ga0335074_10007125_pt1 | contig 15502 bp, 14 predicted proteins | sample Lox_Sample_23_FD_206715 | JGI IMG/M metagenome (GOLD analysis project Ga0335074, IMG submission 206715) | Soil microbial communities from Loxahatchee National Wildlife Refuge, Florida, United States - Lox_Sample_2.3 | ecosystem: Environmental > Terrestrial > Soil > Wetlands | place: USA... | reverse complement strand
TAACCAATCTCGTGATCATAGTCGTGCGTAAATATATATATAAATATATAAGTGGCAAGAGCGTACAATCCACCTAATACTACCGCTCTCTACTCAGACCCGATCTCCTTATATGCTCTGGGGGACGTGAGCAGTTGTCCAATCTCATCCAAGGGATTTTCTGCGCCCGTCTCTGAAGGGGGAGTCTTTTCCGAACGTTCGGGGGCTCCTCTTGTCTTTTTTTATTTTTTTATTTAAAGTACTTTAGTTGTTGGGTCGATCACGGAAGTGTATCATAAATCGCTAGGTTAGTGCCTGCTGTTTATTGTTCAGAAGGCCATCTCGTGAGAGAAGGTTAGATTGCTGGACAGTATTTTTTCAACAGTGACAAACGGCTTTTTTTTTCTTTTTTTTTTTTTTTTGACTCAAAGAATGCGCGCCCTGTAGCGTATGTGGCTACAGGTACCCCAATGCTCGAGAACAGGGCTGCTTCTATGAACGCCACGCCTTTTCGTGTTCGCAATGACAAAAGATTTAGTCAATCAAGGTGCCTCCCAGAGCAGATAAATACCCCACTAATTAGATCAAAATGTGTTTATTAGTTCACCCAAAGCAGCGAAGTGTGCAGAGACAACATGAAGTATGTAATTCATTGAATTTGCATTTCTCTTTTTTGGTCCCATCTAGGATTGAAAAAGACAGTGAATCCACGCCGCGTGTGTCAAAAGTAGCTAAAATCTGATCTGTCCGTCTCTAGGCCCGCAGAGTGAGGGAGAGCAGGAAAAGGAAAGATGCCGACAGAGAGTGTAGACTGAGGAAACAGGCAAGTAAAGTCTAGTGAAGTAGGGCGGTCTAAAAAAGCAATTACAACCTGCAATTATTTTTTAAGACAACCATAAAACTCTTTCTCTTGCCCACCTGAACGAAAGCCCAACCCTCCGCCTGCTAAACATGCATAACCCGTGCCGGCCCCTATCGCTTGTGCCCGAAGTACCGAACATCAACGCCAGAAGTTGTATTTTTACTCGTCTGCCTTGGCCTCCGCTGCAGGCTCAGTCTCCTTGTGCTCAGCGTGTGCAGCACTTGATTCGGCAGCAGCGGGCTCTGCTTCGGATGAGGTCCAGAGAGTCTAGAGCGCAACCTAGTCAGTCCACCGGTCAGAGATAAATAAGTAGTGACAGCGTACCAAATTGTCCCTCAGGAGCTGCATGATCAAAGTTGAGTCCTTGTAGCTCTCCTCGCTCAAGGTGTCAAGTTCTGGACGAAATCCAAGAGTTAGAGATGTGAAACTGAATTTAGAATAACTTGACATGGAGCTTTATATGAGGAATAATATATACCAGCAATGGCATCATCAAAGGCCTGCTTGGCCAGATGGCATGCCTGATCAGGCGAGTTCAATATTTCATAGTAGAACACCGAAAAGTTCAGAGCAAGACCGAGGCGGATTGGGTGAGTTGGTGCAAGATCAGTCTGGGCAACTTCGGTAGCATTCTTGTAAGCCTCCAGAGACTTGTCTGCAGACTCCTTGCGCTTCTCGCCAATGGCGAACTCAGCAAGGTAACGGTGGTAGTCGCCCTTCCTGTCAAAGGTTTAAACACGGTCAGTATTGATCTTCGTAAACTCAAATCCTGAAACTCACATCTTGTGGTAGAATACCTTGGATTCTCCACTCTGGGCAGAAGGAATCAAATGCTTGTCGAGAACCTCAAGAATATCCTCACAAATCTTGGCCAATTCGGCCTCAATCTTCTGACGATACTCCTTGATAAGTGCCACCTGGGCGGAGTTGCCCTTTGATTCCTCCTTTTGCTCAATCGAGGTAACAATTCTCCACGAGGCGCGGCGAGCTCCAATGACATTCTTGTACGCAACTGAAAGGAGGTTTCGCTCTTCAACAGAGAGTTCTTGGTCTTCGGAAGCGACGATCTTCATGTTCTCAACCATCTCTGCAGAACTGTAGTTAGGAACAGTGCTAAACAGTGATTTTCTGTTATAGCTCACCCTCATAGCGCTCAGCCTGCTCGGCCAGTTTGGCTAGGTAAACTGAATCTTCATAGCCCATCTTCGCGGTTGGTATCTCTGTCGAAGTGAAAGTTAGCAAATATACTCACACTAAAAACTTTGATAAGTTCGGCCAGAAGAAAGCGCTCCAAATTCCTTCATGAACTCAGATGCAATGGCAGTAATGAAGCGTCAGGACGGATAGGCACATGGCATCAGAAGATGGCGCAGGTGCATCAAGAGCTACAGCACAATCTCCAGGAGACTCTCAACCCTAGATCGGTTGTGTAATTCACCACTTCACTTAAATATTGATATCGAGGCTGTTGCGCAATACCCCACCAAACAACCGCTTAGTGTATCATTGAACCGAATATCATCCAGATCTGCGGATATATATCCGGCACGAGCAGATGAGAGGTAGCCCCAATCATTCGTAGCCTCCGAGTGCATCTTTGGGTTCATTGGGCATCGACGCTGGCTGTTGAGTCTCCACGCGCACTCAAAGGGGGGCAATGATGATGAAATAGTAACTGGCAGTGCTCACCTGCTTATCAGAAAAGCGGAAATGGGGAGAGATATTGGCAATTTGTTACGAGGCTGCGACGAGGTAGGAATTATTGTTTAGGAGGGAGGGTGCAGAAGTTGACGGGGTTTGCGGATTTGAAGAAGTGGGATTGAGATTGAACAGTCTCCGCGAGACGAAAGGCAGGCACTATGGATCTTGCGCTACAGTAAGCGAACGTCGATCCCTCGAAATCTCACTTCGCTGAGCCTGCTTTTTGTCAATGCAATTCTACGAAGCGTGAACTGTTACACCGACTTTGTCATTTCGGGAAACAGAGGCGGTAATGAATTATGGTCTATAGTCTCTCTCTACGCCCACTTCTCCAGCTTTTGAAGGGATCTTGTGCGGGGGCATTCGGCGGGTCTTTAATATACGTAACTCAGTCTTTCAACAAGGTCATATGAAGCACATAATTACTATATCACTTTGCTTATTACCAAAGGTCCACGGCGGGCTGTTTCCAAGGCAGATCTTGCATCTCCAGAAATAGCCGTGTCAGGTTAGGGGTAGTGATCCTACTCCTTTCAGGGTGTGAATGACAGGTGAGGCTTTTCACTTTGACGTCGGGCCCATGGGATGACTACCCACGTGACAGTGACTGCCTAAGGTCATAACACTTTCTTGCCTGTTTCCGCCTGCATCACACCACATCCAATCGAAGAATCAGCCCAGAATTGTGATCCAACCACAACCGTCCGCCCGATCTAAAGCCCCTCAAGTACAAAAAGATCGTCACTCTCACGACATCATCCCACCCTAAACCATCACCATGTTTCCACAATCCCTCACCAAAGCTGTCCGCCCAGCAGCCCGGCTCACAATCCGATCCCGAGCAGCTTTCACCACAAGCACCCGCGTCATGGCCGGCGGCGATACTGGAGCTCCACCAAAAACCGGAGGCCAAGGGTACGTTCCCAAGCTCCGGAATGGGTAATTAGAGCTTGCTGACAAGCAATTCTCTTCACAGAGACGCCTTTCAAAAGCGCGAGAAGGCCAACGAGGACTTTGCAATCAAGCAACGCGAAAAAGAGAAGCTCATGGAGCTGAAGAAGAAGCTCGCTGATCAGCAACACCACCTCAAGAAGCTGGAGGATTCTATGTGAGCACCATATTCTAACTATACATTAAGGTGTATATACAGCAGGGTGCTAATATCATGCCTTGACTAGTGATGAGATCACGAAGAACCAAGGCGGAGAGCATAAGTGAGTATACTCTTAGACTATAGAATCGGGGGAATTGGCTTTGCTTTGAGCATGGCTAAAAGGCACTGTGAACACAGTTGAACCTGTATGTGTATACGGATCATTGGAAAGGGAACGGGTGGAATTGTGTCAATATCAAAGAATATCAACAAGCTTCGCTCCAGACCTACTTTTCTCATTCGAGAACCATGGCCAGCCTGCCTTTGCTTTGATTCACTTCTGCTATTTTACATTCCGTGACGTCCTGGGCTTGAATGCACCGTTTAACTTCCATACTTTCCCGTTAATGGGAATTCTAGCTGATTTAACCATGCCGACAGTGGTGCTTTCTTAAACTCATTTCAAACCCCCATGCTACATTAAAGTCTTGCTCATCTTTTTCCCATGTATGAACGATAGAACTCATCGGCTGCATCATTCTCCGTTGCTCCATATCCATTCGAACCAATGCTTTGACTGGCCTTCTGGGCAGCCGCAATTTTCGCCTGCAGGGCCGCAGCATTCTGATCAATCCATTGCAGTTGCGAAAGATGTCCATTCAATACCCTGACAATTTGGGAGAGCTTGATGAAGAGTATTAGCAGAAGTAAAAGATATTTACGAGGGATGCACTTACGGGATCATCAGGCTTGCTGGTTTTCGTCAAAGTTGCAGATGCCGTGTTAATTTCCTGGATCATGCTTGAGAGATCTCTGCCCATCTCATCCAATCTGTCCGTCAATTTCTCGGCCAACTTGTAGGTCCGTTCACGCTCTTGATCTGGACCCTGTAACGTCTCTCCGTGTCCCAGCTGTTTGGCGAACATATCATCGACTTCTCTCTCGTAATGATCCAGCCAAGCAGTCAACTCGTCTTGTTGGCTTTCAACAGATGCGAGCTGTCTCTCGACCTCTGCACTCGCCCGCTCAGCTTCAAAAGTGCTGGTGTAAAGTTTCTGAATCTTATCACCATTCTCAACCAGAAGACGATCCCATGATGCAACTTTGGCGGCCTGATTTTGGAACTCTTTTTGATAGGTTGACAGATCTGTTGCCCATCGGGTTATGATCTCATCCATAGTTTTGTTCTTCAGGCGAGACAGTTGGGGAGCTGGGCCAACACTAGATGCGGCCAAAGGAGTAGAGACGGAGGCCCCTAAACTACTAGCAGCTGCCGGAGCAGTCGAAGTTGTGGTTTCCTTTTCAGCCGCAGAAGTTGCTGGTGTGGTGCTACTAGGTGCCTGGGTAGTCTTTGGTCCAAATAAACTCGGGGCTGGAGCAGACGCGGTGGTTGCAGGAGCAGAGGTCGTTGCGGATGTGGTTGTAGTATTAGTCTTCCCCAGATTGGCGAATAGGGATGGTGTTTGCGTAGGAGCAGAACCTGATGACGTTGTAGGGGTTGCACTGCTAAATAGGCTGGGGGTTTGAGCGGGGGCCGTAGTTGTAGGCGCAGATGAACTTGAACTTGCTGCACCGAATGGATTTGGCGCATGTGTTATAGACAATGGGGATGAGACTGTAGCTGTCGATGTAAAGTTGAACGCTGGTTTGGGTGCAGTAGCTGAAGATGTGGACGTCCCAGTACTCTCGGTTGTAGCCGGTTTCGCGGCATTCAGTCCACTGAAGAGACCAGCACCACTCGTTGGGGTTGTAGTCTTAAGTGCGAACAAACTACCCGATGATACGCCAGTAGTAGCCGTTCCGCCAAAAAAGCTATTAGATTGCGTGGCCGCTGGCTTTGAAGCTGAATCTGAAGGTTTCTGACTTCCAAAAAGACCACCAGAGGAGACCTGGGTTGACCCAAATAGGCTGGGTTTGGCTCCTGCATTGGCATCTGCGGGTGGAGGACCTGCTGGTGTTGTCGAAGTTGTGAAGCTGAATGTGCCTCCAGGTTTCGATGTTGCGGGTGTTGTGGACCCCGCCGGGGCCGAGGAGGAACGAGTTGCAGCTCCAAATGGTGAAGGGGCTGAGGTCGTACTAGTTCCTCCAAAGAACCCGCCTGAAGGTGCTTGTGACAGAGTTTCTGTCTTGTCCGGCGTTGGCAAGCCACTTGCAGCAGGGGTGGAGTTCTCTTTCTTTTCTTCAGGCTTTTGACCAAAGGTAAACCCAGCACCACCAAATGGGTTGGATGTCCCTGTCGTGTTGCCCGTTCCACCAAACAACCCTGCACCACTCGCATTACCAGTGCTGGACCCAAATATTGAGGGTGCCGAAGTGCCAGAGGCTGGGGTAGATGCCGTGTTCGTGCCAAAAGTTAACGATTTGGGGGGGCCTGCCGTGGCACTCAAAGAGCTGAATGGATTTGAACTTGAAGCTGGCAGTGTTGATGATCTAAAAATGCTGCTTTGCTGTGTGCTTGTGCCTACTCCGAAGGGATTACCTCCTGTTGTATTCGAGGACGATCCGGCCTGATTCGAGCTTGATGGCTGACCAAACAATCCAGAGGAGCCAGTCGAGCTGGTGTTCCCAAACTCGAATGTCGGTTTCGACATGACTGTCGAAGGATCGAAGCTCAAATTGAAGCTCTTCGAATTCAGGATAGACAACAGTCACTATTGTCCGTCACAGCTCTGTTTTTTGTCCAAAGATAGCATCGGTGGTCGCGCACCTACTTGTTCAAGAGATACGTACAATTACTTAGTAAATTGTTATGGTCTAATAGTCAGGGACAATTCCGGAATGCGAGAAGCTGTACTTTTTGGCGTCGCGAATTATCTACGCGCCTTGTCTTGGCAATTCGAGCTTAGCGTGCACGTTTCACTGCAAGGGTCCTTGCCTGCAGTATCTCACACATCGCCAACGTGCTTTTAGGGAACATTGAACGTGGCACCGAAGGAAGTTAACAATTCCAGGACCCTTCAACGACTCTAGAGCTAGCTATGCCAAATCATGAGAGCAACAACTTGGAGCCTCCACCACGAACAAGTATCGACGATCCTGGAGCACATGAACTCGGTATGCGAGGGTCTATTATGAGCGCAACTGCTAGACAAATACTGACAGAAATATTTGGTAGAATCATCAGACTCGGAGGACCATTTCTCTGATGCTCAATCTGGAATTCATTCTCCTAGCTCGCCAGTGCCTCTCACAAGAGTAGAAAAGGTCGATAGTGAACCAAGCTATGGCGAGGTTCCCGGCACAGATGCATACAAGATGAGAGTTGAAGATGCACAGCCAGATCAGATTGCAGTCATACTGGGGGATGAGAGTACAAAACATAAAAGTCCTCCTATTGATCGGCCTTCTACCCCCGGAGGTCATCCAATTCCCATTACAGTTGTTGAAAGGGTGGATGCCTTGTCGGCGACCTCGGGGGGGCTTCCCGGAACTGGCTCTCATCATGTACACAAGGCAGATGCAGAGCCCGATGTAATTCTAGATTCTTCAGAAGCTCGAAGTATGTCGCCGGAAGCTTTACGGTCAAGGGCCGCCAGTAATCCTGGAGACATGCCCATACCCGTGACAAAAGTCGATTCTGTACCGAGCCATGGCGAAGGACCTGGAACGGATGACTACGAGATGCGCAAGGGAGATGCGGAGCCTGATATGGTAGAGAAAGTAGGAGATATTCCAGGTAAGAAGCCATATCTCATATGAATTCCAGGGGCGTTTTGTGACCGAGTCAGGGTCGCCAACATCCAATGTTGCTAGGTCCCCGACCATAAATCATGCGAGACGGAAGTCATCTACAGGCAAGGCCGTCGATGAATGCAATGAGGGCGAGGATGGTGACGATGATGCTGATTTCGGTGACGACTTTGATGATTTCGAGGAAGGAGGGGATGATCCAGAATTTGACGATTTCGATGGAGGTTTTCAGAAGGCCGAGGCAGTCCCTGTTTCCCAATCACAGTCACTTCCTACAATAGCACCATCTTTTGTAAGTAGATTAACGGCGTGCAAAATTCCAAGATCAGATGTGATTGATCTTAAGCGATTGCTAACTTACAATACTTAGCCCGTCCTTAACTTTGATGACCTCGACACGCCAGAAGAAGTTATGGCCGCCACAGAACCCTATATTGAAGCCCTATTTCCATTAGATACCATTGACACCTCAACCATCCAGCCAGCTCTGCACGATAACCCTATATTCATCACTCAACGTAGCGCCTCCCTCTGGTCCCAACTCGTCGCACCTCCGCCACTCCAACCACCCAACTGGATCCGATCTCGCATCCGCCGCCTCTTCCTCGTTTCCCTCGGCGTCCCCGTCGATCTCGATGAGATCCTCCCCGCCTCCAAGCAGAAAAAGCTCATCTTGCCCTCAATCCACCTATCCAAATCCTCCTCTTCACCACGCAATTCAACCGACTCCCGCGGTGCCGGCTCTATTTCGCGCCTGAAGCAAGGCGACGGCAACGCCTCCAGCACCTCTCTCGACTCCCAAGGAAAACCCTCCCACTCAAAACGGCGAAAAGGGCCGCCTCCTGCGCCGGAACTAGACTTAGTATACGCCAGACAACTATGCACGATTACGGATGAAGCACTGAACGGGCTAACGATGGAGGAGCTCCGCGAACACATTCAGAAGCTGGAGAGCATGCAGGAGACTGCTAAGGAGGTCTTGGAGTATTGGACGAAGAGGACGGATGAAAAGATTGGGGATAGGGATGCGTTTGAGGGTGTTATTGAGAACCTGGTTAAGCATGCTAGGAAGGTTAGGAAATGAGATGTGAGATGAGAGGCTTTGTATGTTTATGGATGTATACTCTATAAGGCCACAGTCGGTGATGGCTTGAATAGACATTGTCATGGCTATATTAATACTACTATACGCTGTTACAAATTAGCGTTTTATTTCCCCTAATTGCTGCCATATGTTATATCTATGTCTATAAGACACAGAGTCTGCTACAGGAAACCCGAGGAATGAAAGCAGCTGTTCTGGAAGTTGCAGAGACAGCTTTGCATCTGCAATTCCGATTGATGCATCCCTCATCATTGTACCTTAGCCCCTAGTCAATGCCAATCTCTATATGAAGCCAAGCTAGACAGAAGCCCAGTGGCAATGGAAAGATTTTTGAGAAGTAAAACGCACATGAATCTGCATCGCTGATTGTGTCGGATAAGACATACAACATGAATAACATGAGCGGGAGAAAGCAGCTGGCTTTGAAGGACGTAACAAAGTTGATCCTAGATGCCATATTGCGAGCTCAAACGGTAGCAGTATAGAGGTTCCAAACCACAAAGCTAGCCTAAGATGAGGGCGGGGCGAGCTTGCAAGAGGCGTCAACTGATGATGCAAGCTTTAAAGAGTTGGATGTGAGAGAGCATAAAAGCGAAAATAGAATTGCTGCTAACGAGTAAATGGATAGCAGATCTTAAGTGGAGGAATGGCAGATATTGGTGATATTGAAAGTATGATGCTTGGATGGAATGTGTGAAAGGCTACTCAATGCGGATAGGAGCAAATACGAAAATGGGGTAAGAGAGTGAATATGAAAAAGGTTGTTATGAGGAGAAAGTTATATATAATAGTCAGGAATATCTCATGGAAATTAGTGAAGTGTCAAACAAGTAATTACTGTAAACTCAAACAGTCGATGCAGAAGGTGAACTCAGGCTTAAAGTAGGTTGAGAAATTGGGGCTTGAATTAGAGATATCCAAAATGTGGGCATTTAGTTCTACTACCCCTGGAATATCTTTGATGAGTAAGGTTGTTTGATTAAGAATGCTTTAACATGGCAAACCTACAATTTGATGGCAGGAGCGGATACAATGTGTTTCTAGTTGGCAGGCTCAGCTGTCTCACAACAATGCATTTGAATGCCGACCCTCAAGAATAGCTCGATCGTTAATGACTTTCCGCTCGTTGGTCCATGGAGGAGGTCGGACAGGGTAATCGCTTGGATGTTGAAACTCTTCAAGTAGGCCTGTCGATGTCGGAGAGACCATGGTGGCCGAGAGCGGGATGTGAGATCATGGACATCGTCATGGCCAAGATTTACTAAAGCACTCTCGACCAGAGGACCTAGCCGAAAGTCATTCCGGGATGGACGTTGACGTAGCTGCCTCTGCATTCAATGTCAGTCAACATTCTATACTGGTAGGAGAAGACTGTAAGAAATGCTACGACGCTGCAGCAAGTTCTGGGCACCAATGGAAAGGCGTGGACAGGTGTCATAATCGACCAGGCTAGGGACGGAGCTACAAGAGTAGGAAACAATTACAAGAGCGATTTCTATCATAATTTCCGCCGTGAGATCAGAGTACATTTAGCTTAGTACTAAGACGGAGCTTTAAAGCATCGCGTGTGTGAAAGACAATCTAAACTTTTGGCAACAGAGAAAGGAAAACTGAGCCAAAGATGCCCGTAACATGCAAAGCATCAGCGCAGAGAGCAATGAAGCAATGCTGTTGCACAAACAGGCAGTAGAGCAAATCTGAAAACCAGCCGTGGTCGCGTGAAGCATAAGCCCTCTAATGCACTTTTTGTACAGTACACGGGAAGTCGTAGAAGATGCAAATTCCCACCGAGCCCGATACTTTTCAAGTAACGCTAAGAGGAGAAACAGCCCCGACAATGGATACGCAGAAGCCAAGTCAAATGCAAATAGACGCCATGTGCAGTCGACTGACGAACTCCATTCGCGAACACGGAAAATGCATGCTTACTGCAGCGATATTAGCAAAATTGCCTGTTGGGAACGTGGTATCCACTTACCCCTAAATTTTGGAAATTGCCGTAAGGGTGGGATGGCGGCATTCCCATACCCTGATAATTAGGAGGAGGCGGGGCTGGACGATAAGGGGTACCGGCAGGACCAGAGTTGTTTTGAGATCGGCCCCAGCTCAAGCGGACACGAGAGTTACCAATGGGGTAGCCCTGCATCTGGTTAATTGCCATTTCCGCCGCATGACGTTGGACAAATTGAACGAATCCACAGCCCTTTCCTGGTGGAATTTTAACATAGGTTATCTCTCCGAAGCCTTGGAAGAAAGATCGAAGCTCATCCTCAGTGACGTAGCCAGATAATCCGCCAACAAAAACAGTGGTGTTGTTAGGATCCGTAAATTGATTCATCGGCTGTGGGGCACCGTAGTAACCAATGGGAGGAGCGCCCATAGAGTACATCCCAGGAGCCATGTTGGCTCCTATACCGCCTGGCATACCGCCCATAGCACCAGGTCCACCTCCTCCCGACTTATTCTTGGGAGTGGCGGTAGAGATTCGCATGGGACGATTGCCGCAATAAACGCCTTGCATCTCAGTAAGAGCACGTTGCTGGTCATTCTCATCAGAGAAGCGAACAAACCCATAACCACGAGACATGCCAGAAATAGGGTCCGTCATAATCTTAGCAGATTTGCAGGACGGGAAGCGGGACTGAAACAGCGAGACTAGTACGTATTCGTTGACCTCAGGGCCGAGGTCACCGACGAATATAGAGAATTCAGGGCCACGATCGTCCCTATATTCAGATTTAGTATGTGTCATAAGTTCAAGTCAGCGGAATAGGAACCGGGTGTCTGACCGACGATCAGCCAAACCTCCACCAGAAGCCCAATTGAGCTTAAAAGGGCGGGAGGTATTGGGAATGATGCTCCCGTTAAGAGTCAAAGCTTTAGCAGCGGCTTCAGGACTAGAGAAATCAATGAAACAATAACCGGCATTTCTAAAAGGATATTCAGTTAGATATTCATGCCAACGTCGTTGAATGCGGGAGCATACCCAGAGAACTTGTCACGAATCATTTTAACGTTGACCTGCTCGCCCATACCGAACCAAACACTGCGAACAAAGTTTTCATCAATCCACGGTTCCAACTCGCCCATCCTATGGGAAAGTTAGCGAAATTCAGAAGTGAGTGCAGTCGTATTGCAAGTCCCAAGCATTCGATACTAAATGAATGATCGGTCACGATCTTCACTCATGGCAGCGGTCATCACTCAATAATGGTGCAATCCGAAGCATCATGTCTTAGAAAATCACTTACCAAAGCGTTGTCTTGCTGTCTCCTCCACCAGGAGCGCTTCCAACAGAGCCTTGTTCCATCCCACCTTGTCCTTGGAAGGAAGGGGGTATCTCTTGATTCTGGCCAACTTGTTGCGGGGGCATACCTTGCTGTGGCTGCATCATTGGCATTTGCTGCTGTTGCATGGCCTGTTGCTGCTGTGCCTGATTAGGGCCTGCAGTGCCGTTGTTATCGCCAGTGAACTGATTGTTCTGGCCCTGGGAGGGGTCAAAGTTGGGGAACGACATTATGATCTTAGCTTCGAGTTCTATGTTGAACTCAAAATGGCTGATTGTGTGAAGATGAAGAAGATGCGACCGATGCAGGAAATTTGAAAGGTGGTGATCGCGTTGGTGTTGTAAGTGAAGAAGATGGTTTTAAATCAGAAGATAATTAATCGTAGATCTATATAAGGAAGCATGAGTAATGTTCTCCAAATATATGGCGCCTCCACCAAGGAGGTAAGGCTAACGAGAGGCTCTTGACGACCAAGACAGAGATAATAGTGAGCTCGAAATGAGTTGCATCTCATGTTCGAGTACCGCGCCCTCTAGCGGGGTGTTCTGCCTTGGGCTGCGACAGACTTTTAAAGAGCGGGGCACCTACTTCAAGGGCTCGTTTGTCCAGCTTGCAGGAGGTGAGTCCGGAGCAGTTCGCAAGGAGTCAAGACGGATGTTCAATCGCATTCAAAAAGAAGCAGAACCTCTCAGAGATATTGAATCGTATTGTGTATGCTAACGCTGGCGCCGGTAGAAATTCGTGAGGGAATGGAGTTGCTGATGCTGAAAACTCGCAGGAAGGGATCTTTGGGGATGACTCCAAATCTGCAACGACTACGCACATGTAAGCCCACGATTAAAACAGTTATGACAAAATGAGAGTGAATCATGTCTCGAGATGACTCTTAAGAAAGCTCATGTCTAGCCAATCTTGCCCCGCGAGTCAATCCTGCATCTGCCAGCAAACGGCAATCGGTTGCCAGACGGCACAGCCGAGCATCTGCCACATGTCTGCACAACCAGCAAGCTATAGCTGATGCCGACGCAAGGACTGCAGGGTCTCATTGTGCGACGACAGCATAAGAAGATGTAAGTTCGTGGTCTTGTGATAGCAAGGCGCATAGCTGAGACGACGTTGAGGTTCAAGCCAGCAGAGTCGCGTATGGGCCACTTAGGCGCGAGACCGAGAAATCCAAAATGATCGACTTACAATTTACCGGTTTGCTTTTGCGCGAGAAAAAACTTCAATCCGATGGAAAGCAGTAAATCAAGAACACCTGCGGGACGAAAGGGCGCCAAGGACCGAGATATCGACAGGAAACAAGGGGAGGAGCGCAACGCTGCAGTGGGTTGAGTGAGGAAAGACGTTGATGATGTAGGATGGTAGTTAGATAGAGGGGAAATAAGACTGAAAGATGAGTGGTGTAGTCTGAATGGATGGGCCGGCTGCTTTGGTGTAGTGGGGAGATCGTATTGGGCTTGACAAGCCGGGTATTCTGTGGAAGCGTAGGGTCAGGCCGGACAGGGGAGGGTAAGGTAGGGGTACGCTTTAGGCTGGAGGTCGTTAGGTTCGGTGGGTGGAGGGGAACGGACTCGGACTATGGCCAGTGCAGCGCAGTTGACAGTGTATTGCAGGCTAAGGTAGGAATCGGCAGTAGTTCCACTGTTTACCAGGCCCTGGAAAGGCTATGCAGGTTGTAGGTAAGGTCGGGTTCTGGCCTCGAGGCAGTGGAGGGAAGGGGGGTGTGACAGGGTGAGATGGTGGTGTTCGTGGCAGAGGCAAAAAAAGAAGGAAGTTGCGTCGTGTGAGGTTGTTGGCCTAAGCTTGGAGCACGAGGTGCTCTTTTCTTCAACTTTTGCACCCTAACGCCGAAGCTTTTCCCTTACGCTTATCCGTCCCACCGAATTTGGGTAGTGGCATGCGATCGATCCGATGGGGCTGAACAACTGACAAATGCCGCTTTGCCCTGATCAGTCTGAGGTTGTAGCCTTTTCAGGGTTGGTATATCTAGCCCTGCCAGGCTGGATGATGCGCGGAAAATTGCGAAATGTTTGCTCATGACGCCATTATCGGCCGCCGTATCAAGCCGATCTCTTTCCCAATCTGGGTAAGCCGCAGCAAGAAGAGCTGAAACTCTATCGATAACGTAAGGCCAACTTGAAAGTAAGGCACTAGGCGTTCGTCACGGGAATTAAAACAGTGCGAGAAGGAATACAGTCTCTAATGATCTTCCATTGTGGAGGGCATTTACTGCTATTCTTAGCGTTATAACTCATATAATCCAGTCGATTAAGAGTATCACAAGAAAGAATTAATCTTTTATTTTCGACCAAGGGCTTAGCCTCGCATGGTCGCTACCACAACAGCGACCAACCTGCTTTTTCATGGAGGAAATTGCAGGCGAGGAACGGACGGCAGCGCGGAGGAGAGGGGATGGTCATTGGCAAACCAGCCTGTGCCATGCACAAGGGACTTGTAAGCCTTTTCAAAGTGTTCTCATCCATAAAAATAGGCTCCCATTTTCATTCTAGCCGTTGGTCCCGAGATGCATGGGGTGCTCTATCGATAGCCAGCTGAGTAGCAGCACAGCGCAGCAGCTAACCACAGGTCGATATGGTTGTCATCACAGTCCTGAGAGAGATTAGGCCAGCAAGTTCTTCAAGGCTCATAAAAGGCTGCTTTTCCAAGCATTCATCTGAATTGACAAGTCATAAGCCTGGTCCGACCTTGAGCAGCTCCTTGCTTCAGGTATCTGCGGTAACATTCCCACTAGGATTTCCATTCGAGCTGGATTATACGCCGCAGCCTGCAAAAACTTTGTGCTGGGCTGACTTTATGATACCTAACTAATGACAATATGTACATAACCGTCCTGATAATGTAACCAGCGTCTGGAAGCAAATAAGATCACTTCAACTGTATCTCGGTATGCGGTGCATCTGCTGCAAGCCAAGCCGCTGACGGCACACATCTTGCACCTGTACAGTACATACATTTCAACCCCGCAGCTGCACCATATCACAAATGCACAGTGCCCAATTGGCCAACGGACACGGCAATTCGAAATGAAAGTCGATCAAATCTAGGTCAATATGACACAAATCAAACGCCCCATATTTATTCACTTATTCAAATCTCCTCCGAAATCCTGCGGACCTCGCTATTGTGTGCAGCGGCTGCATCTCGACAATTGGTTGTGCGCATATGATCCATCATATCTGAGCAATGTTTACAACATCCCTTGCCTCAACGCAATGCTCGAATGATGGAACTCCCTCTGGTTCGATTTTGAGACGTCTCGGCTGGTCAAATAGGCATTCTACAGGCTGCCGGATTCTCGTACCAGATATTGAGGGCATGTCTGCAAGAGCTCGGTTTCAAGTCACAAGCGACTTGAGGGCTGGTTGCATTGGTGATGTTGCTATCATTTTTCTCTAAAATTCTATTCAATTCTGCGAGCACTGGATAGATCTCGCCCCCCCCAATCCCTGGACAACCCTAACCCTAGAACCTCATATATTGGTATTTCCAGCAGACAATATTTTCGACTACATGCTACATGATGAAGCGTCGGCAATCTCTCCTTTTCAAGTTTATGGAATCTAATATATGCCTTCTTCGAAGTCATCACGCTCGTAGTGGTTGACGGTGACTTATTCGCCTCTTCCGCAATGCGGTATGACAACAGCGTACTCGCAGTCTGCCTTCCCTTCTCGCCAACTGCGGGCATGTACCTGTATACCAGCTCATTTTCTAGTTCGCTTCCAATCTCACCGATTCCATTGTCGACAACATCTAGACCC
>Ga0335074_10007123_pt1 | contig 15503 bp, 13 predicted proteins | sample Lox_Sample_23_FD_206715 | JGI IMG/M metagenome (GOLD analysis project Ga0335074, IMG submission 206715) | Soil microbial communities from Loxahatchee National Wildlife Refuge, Florida, United States - Lox_Sample_2.3 | ecosystem: Environmental > Terrestrial > Soil > Wetlands | place: USA... | reverse complement strand
GATCACCGGCCGCAGTTCGGTCACGGTCTCGCCGTCGAGGGTAAGTATCAGCCTAAGCACGCCGTGCGTGGACGGGTGCTGAGGGCCCATGTTGACGATGAGCTGCTCTTCCGCGCCTTCCTCGCGCAACTCGTCAGCCGCGGCGACGACCTCTTCCCAGTCCTGCCCGCCGACGTTGTAGACGCGGCCTTCGCTTGTGGTGGTCACTGGTACGACCTCCGCTCGTCGGGCGGCGGAACGGTAGCGCCGCGGTACTCGACGGGAATGCCGCCAAGCGGGTAGTCCTTGCGCTGGGGATGACCTTTCCAGTCGTCTGGCATCTCGATCCTGGTCAGCGCCGGATGCCCGTCAAAGACGATGCCGAAGAAGTCCCAGGTCTCGCGCTCGTGCCAGTCGCAGGTGGGATAGACGTCGACGACTGACGGAATATGCGGGTCAGCGTCGGGCGCGGAGACTTCCAGCCTCAGCCGCCGGTTATGCGTGATCGAAAGCAGGTGATACGCCGCGTGCAGCTCGCTGGCGGCGTATTCCGGGTAATGCACGCCTGACACGCCCAGGCAGAGCTGGAACGCCAGGTTGGGGTCATCGCGCAGCCGGCGGCACACCTCGACGATGTACTCGCGCCTCACGTGGAGCGTCAGCTCGCCGTTCGCGGCGACGACGCGCTCGATCGCGGTGCCGAAGTTCAGGCCGGCGGCCTCGAGTGCACTGCCGAGCGCATCGGCGACGTCGTCGAAGTAGGAGCCGTAAGGGCGTTGCGATGAAGGCAGCGGCTGCTGCCTGACCAGCAGCCCGCCGTATCCCGAGGTGTCGCCGGTCGTGCTCGTGCCGAACATGCCACGCCGGACGACCGGCTCGGCCAGGCGTTCTTCTCCGGCCTCGATCGCCTGATCTTCGTTGTTTTCTTGCTCGCTCACTGCACGCCTTCCCGCAGGTGCGGCAGCAGCGGCAGCCGCCGCAGGCGAGCTTCCTCAAGCTCGGTGATCTCTTTCTCCCTGTTCACGCCCAGCTTCATGTTCTGGATCTTGTCGTGAAGTTTCACGATCGCGTCAATCAGCATCTCCGGCCTCGGCGGGCAGCCAGGCAGGTAAATGTCGACGGGCACGATGTGATCGACACCCTGCACGATCGCGTAGTTGTTGAACATGCCGCCGCTCGACGCGCAGACGCCCATTGAGATAACCCACTTGGGCTCGGACATCTGGTCGTAGATCTGGCGCAGCACCGGCGCCATCTTCTGGCTCACCCGGCCGGCCACGATCATAAGGTCGGCCTGGCGAGGCGTGTTCGAGGCCCGCTCCATGCCGAACCTTGCCAGGTCATGCCGGGGGCCGCCGGTCGCCATCAGCTCGATCGCGCAGCAGGCCAGGCCGAACGTCGCTGGCCACACCGACGACTTACGCGCGTAACCTGCCAGCTTCTCTACCGAGGTGAGCAGGATGCCGGCTGGCAGTTTTTCTTCAAGTCCCATGGCTCAATCCCATTCCAGACCGCCGCGCCGCCACACGTAGACGTACGCGATCAGGACGGTCGCGACAAACGTAACCATCTCTACCAGGCCAAACGCACCGAGACGGTCAAAGGCCACCGCCCAGGGGTACAGGAAGATGATCTCGATGTCGAAGACGATAAAAAGCATCGCGGTCAGGTAATACTTCACGGGGAACCTGATGCCGGCCGGCTGCCGCGTGGGCTCTATACCGCACTCGTAAGACTCGAGCTTGGCACGGTTCCACCGCTTGGGGCCGGCCATCGCGCCAGCGACCAGTGAGAAGGTGGCGAACACCGCGGACAGAGCGCCGAGCACAACGATAGGGACGTAGTAGCTCATCGGCTCCGTCACCCCCCTTGTCTTGGGGTCTTGCCGCGCAGCTATCCGGCTGAGCAGCCCATTTCGATTCCTGTAATTAGCACCTTGTGGTCCAAGGCCGGCCTCTGGCGTTACGCCGCCGGTGCGATCTTAGACAGCGCGTTGATGACGCGGTCCACCGCGTCGCCGCCGCGCGGCTCCGTAAGGTTTCCAAGCAACTTCATCGTCATCCGCATTACGGCAGGGCTCTTGATCCCGTGCCTGGTGGCGAACTTCATGAACGACGGATTTCCGATCAGCTTCACGAATGTCCGGCCCAGAGTGTAGTAGCCGCCGTAGTTCTGCTTGAGCGCGACCGGGTATCCCTGTAGCACTCGCTCGGTTCCCGCGACCGTCTGCCGCCCGAGCGCCTGAACGATCGAGCGCGCGGCGATCTCGCCTGACTCCATCGCGTACGCGATGCCTTCGCCGTTGAACGGGTTCACCATACCGCCGGCGTCACCGACGAGGACCAGGCCCTTGGTGTAGTGCGGCGTGCGGTTGAATCCCATCGGGAGGGCGGCACCGCGGATCGGCTCGGTGCGGTTGTCCTCGGAGAAACCCCATTCGGCGGGCATCGCGCCAAGCCAGCGTTTGAGCAGCGCACGGTAGTCGATGTGACCGAAGGATTCTGAGGTATTGAGCAGGCCGAGACCGACATTGGAAGTGCCGTCGCCCATGCCGAAGATCCAGCCGTAGCCGGGCAGCAGGTCCGTGCCATCCCAGAGGTCGAGCCAGGCTTCAAGATAGTTGTCGTTGGTGCGAGGGCTCTTGTAATAGGTGCGCACAGCTACGCCGAGCGGGCGGTCATCTCGCTTGTGCAGGCCCATCGACACCGACAGCCGCGAAGAGTTGCCGTCGGCGGCCACGACCAGCCTGGCCTTGAGGTTCCTGGCGGGCTCTTGCCCGTTTGCCCTGGTCGTGACCCCGCTTACCCGGCCGGTGCGGTCATCAAAGGTCGCGCCGGTCACCGTGACGTTCTCGTGCAAACGCGCGCCGGCCTTGACCGCGTGCCGGGCGAGCAACTGATCGAAGTCGGTCCTTGCCCTGATCGTGCCGTAGCCAGGGAAAGAGGACAGCTCTGGCCAGTCAAGCTCGATCCGGCCGCCGCCGCCGATGATCCGCAGGCCGCGATTGGGCAGCCAGCCATCATTTTCCCTGACCGGCACGCCCAGAGTGGTCAGCGCCTTGACCGCACGGGGAGTCAGCCCGTCGCCGCAGACCTTCTCGCGAGGAAAGCTGGTCTTCTCGAGCAGCAGCACGTCAAGCCCGGCGGTCGCCATATGGTAAGCAGCCGTCGAGCCAGCGGGCCCGGCACCGACGACGATGACGTCAGCGGTATCCGCCGGGTCAGGGGGGTTCTGCTCGCTCACTAAACCTGTCCCTCTTGTGAACGCCTTCACAAGTACAGATACCCATACTAGCCCTAAGCCGGGCCGCTACACCTGACGCCTGGCTACGTGAACCGCTACGACGCCGCCGGTAAGGTTCCGCCAGCTCACGCGCTCCCACCCGGCGGCGGCTATCCGGTCAGCGAGCCGCTGCTGAACAGGCCAGTCCTTGATCGACTCGGCAAGGTAAGCGTAGGCGCTCGAGTTGCGGGACACCAGCCTCGCGACGGCAGGAAGCGCCGCGGCCAGGTAGCGCTGGTAGGCCGAGTCGATGGCCTTGGCCGGCAGGTGACTGAACTCACAGATGACCAGGCGGCCGCCTGGCGTGGTCACCCTGTGCATCTCCTCTAGCGCATGGTCAGGATCTGCCACGTTGCGAAGACCAAACGAGATCGTCACCACGTCGAACGCCTCGTCCGTGAACGGCAGGTCCAGGGCGTCGCCAGCGACGAAACTGACCCGTTCGTGCGGCCTGCGCGCACCTGAGCGCAGCATTCCGAGCGAGAAGTCGCAGGCCACGCACCGGGCACCAGCCTGAGTGAACGCACGGGACGAGGTACCGGTCCCGGCCGCGAGGTCAAGTACGAGATCATCGGGCCCGGCCGCGACGAGCCGGGCGACGACGTTGCGCCAGCGCCGGTCAAGGCCCGCTGACAAGACATCGTTCATCAGGTCGTAGCGGCCGGCGACCTCATCGAACATCGCCGACACCTCTGCCGGTGCCTTGTCAAGCTGCGCGCGAGTCATGCGCTCAAGCCTGGCACAGTCGCGGGTCCGCGCCTGGCCGACCCCGCGCCCGGCGGGACCACGGGCTCGGGTTCCGGCCGACCGGCCCGCCCGGCCCGTCTGGCCCGCCCCGGCCCGCCTGGCCCGCCTGGCCCGCCTGGCCCGGGCAGGCGGCGCATTCCGGACATTCCGCCGGGGCCTACAACATCGCTGGCTTCCTGTTGTCGTTCGCGGGCCGGGACCGGCGACATCGGTGGCTACCTGATGCGGTTCCCGTAGCATCGCGAAGCCACCGTTGCTATTCGCCGCGCGCCAGTTACGGCATCGGTGACCACTTGATGCTGTTGCGGGGCGGGGAACTGTCCGCGCTGAACCCCAGCAAGCGCCCGGCACCTGCATGGACGGTTGTCGGGATCGCCGTGAAGAGTTCTCGCGTCGCGGAATCCGGCCGGCATATAGAGCGGTCAGCCCGTGCAGGGGCGCACACGCCAGTCATAAGTATCCCAAGAGCCGCGCTATTGCGGTAATTGGCGACCTTGGAACACCTGAAGCATTATGCGGGCAAAATTCCAGACGGAATTTTTTCGATTCTTGTAAACCGGCATCACAAGCCGAGCGTCTTGACTTTGCGCAAGCATTTCCGGGCGTTACTAGAAATGCACGGAAAGGCGTGAAAACCGAACAAGTATTGAGCCCGTGACCTGGGAGAACCCCCAAAATACCCAGGCGCGGCAAAAACAAGGAGAGATCATGCGCAAACTATTCATGGCGCTCGGTGCCGCGGCGATTCTGGCAACTATGGGATCGACCGCCGCGCAGGCATCGGTGGACCACGTCAGGCCCGACGCCACGCCAGCGTGCAATCTGACCTGCTTCGACCTTTCGAGCCTGGTTCTCGGCACAGGGCAGATTCAGAATGCCTACATTAATCACGATAACGGGACCGGCGGAAAGGTCGGCCAGTACCTCAACCTCAAGACCGGGAGCAACAGCCACCCGAACGAGGACTTCGCCGGGGCACTCGTCGGCGACCTGGCCGACTACTGCGGGAACCTGATCTCGAGCACGTCCTACGTGTGCGTGAACTACCCGGCAACCTACCCCGTGTTCGAGTCGAACTGGGCTCCGTACGGCAATGAGTCAGGCCTGTGCGCGGGCGTCGCCACCGCGAACGTCAACCACGAGGCCGTCACGCTGCGGAAGTGCGGCGTCTCGGCGAAGACCCTCTGGGTCGGAGACCTGAGGGACTCGACCACCTTCGGCGGGAACGCCTACAGCCCGTGGGTCAATGCCTCCGACCCGAACTTCAGCCACCCGCTCGTGCTGACCGTCGGCGCGTCGAAGGGCCGCCCGGCTAACCAGCTCCACGTTGACCGCCTCAACACCCTGACCGGCGGCGTGGTCGAGGACTCGCAGGAGTTCACGATCCAGTTCGGCCCGGTCGCCTGACCAGGGAGCCACGCTAGCCAATCAGCCCTTGGCGGCGGGTACGGCCGGTACCTGCCGCCAAGGGCTCTTCCTGCGGCTACCGGGCTGGCAGCAGCTCAGCGAAAATCTCGCTCGTGCGCTCGGCGAGCAGGCGCCAGTCAAGCTCGGACCTGGCCCGCGCGGCGCCGGCCGCGCCGAGGCGGCGGCGCAGTGCCTCGTCGTCGAGCAGGCGGCGCAGAGCCCGGTGCAGGTCACCGGCGTCCTTCGGCTCGACGAGCAGGCCCGTTTCCTCGTCGCGGACGGCGCTCGGCACCCCGCCGACCCTGGCGCCGACGACGGGGACGCCTACCGCGCCGGCCTCCGCGTAGACGGTGCCGAAACCTTCTGTCCTGTTGGTCGACGGCATCGCGAAGACCGTCGCCAGGCGGTAATACTCGGCAAGCCTGCCCGGCGGTACGAAGCCAGTGAAGTCGACGTCGCCGGCCACGCCGACCTCCTCGGCCAGTTCCCTGTACATGGCAAGGCCATCGCCTTCGCCGCAGACGACGAGGCGTACCCGCTCCGTCTCCGTCCTGACCTTGGCGAAGGCGGTGATCAGTACGTCAAGGCCCTTGTACTGCTGCGACTTGTTCAGCGAGCCGGCGAACACGATCACCTGCCTGCCGCGATAGGCCGCCGCCAGGTCGGCGCTGACGGTGACAGCGGGATGGAAAACGGCAAGGTCAACCCCTGGCGGCACGATGCGGATCTTGGCCTCGTGACCCTTCAGGTACCGAGATGCGCCGGCGTAGTAGTCCGACGTGGCAATGATCGCTCTGCAGCGGCGGAGCGTGCGGGCGATGATCGTGCGCTGCAGGGTTCCGGTGATTATCCGGCCGGCGAGGTCGTCCTTGTACAGATCGTTGTGGTAGGTCAGGACGAAAGGAACAGGTCCGGCCGCGCGCTCGGCAAGGTCAGCAAGGAAGGGCACCGGGGTGTGGCCGTTGATGACATCCGGGCGCTCGGCCTGGTAGATCTCACGCAGACGGCGGCGCCAGGCGATGCCGACCGGGGTGTTCGACACGGTCAGGACGGGCGGGAGGCGGTACACCTTCATGCCCTCGGCTTCGGCGCCATCAGTCGTCGTCACGATCACGACCTGCCACCCGAGCGCGGTCAGGTGCTTCGCCAGGTTGAGCGTGTAGGTCTCGACGCCGCCGCTACGCGGGTGAAAGTGCGGCGCGACGATGACTGCCTTCACGCCGGCTTCCCTCGCCTGACCTCGTCGTAGGCCGCGATATAAGAGTCGATCGTCGTGGCCTGGTCATAACGGCTCGCGTTTTCCAGCGCACCGGCAGACAGTTTCCCGTAGAGGCCCTCTTCGGTCATCAGGCGGTAGAAGGCGGCAGCGAAACTATCCTCGTCAAGTTCGGCCAGCAAGCCTGTGGTGCCGTCAAGCACGATCGTGCGCACGCACCGGATATTGCTCGCGACGACCGGCGTGCCCTTCGTCATCGCTTCTAGCGTCACCGTTCCGAACGCCTCGCGGGTCGAGGTCAGTACCAGCGCGTCGGCGGACTCGTAGAGGGCTTCAAGCTTCTCGCCGGTGACGAAGCCGAGCAGGGTCACGTAGCTGGCCAGCGAAAGGCTGGCGATCAACTCCTTCGCGTCCCGCATCTCCTCGCCATCGCCGGCCAGGTCAAGGTGCACGGGCAGGCCGTAAACGTCGATGAACCGGCGCAGCGACCTGAGCAGCAAGGGCACGTTCTTCTGCGCGTCCACCCGCCCGACGAAAAGCAGCCTGAACGGGTCGTGCGGCGAAAGGCGCGGCGACTTCGCCCTGGTGAACTCGCTCGCGTTCGGTATCACCCGCACGCGCCCTGGCTCGACCTGGTACTTGCCGGTGACAAGTTCGATGTCGTCGGGGGTCAGCACGATCACGAGTGCGGCGTGACGGTAGACGCGCTTGAGTATCAGCCGCTGGTACCAGCCGAGAAGCTTGCTCCTGAACTCGCCATGACCGGCACTGTCGAGCGCGACCCGCATCACGTAGGGAATGCCGCGCAGCCAGCAGACGAGCGCGGTTACTTCCGGGCTGCAGGCGAGGGCGGCCTCCAAGTGGACCACGCTGTCCCCCGGCACGCGCAGTAGCGCGAGCGGGAGCGCGAAAATGATCGGAGTGTGCGCGATTTCCCTGCTGCGCAGGTACCTGACCGTCAGGTTTCCTTCGCGCACGACGTGGGGGTAGCTCTGGCCGCTTGAAGTGAGGGTCTCCACCGCCCAGCCTCGCTGCGCCAGCCGGTTGGCCCGGTCACTGGCCCGCATTTCCATCCCGCCTACGTAAGGCGGGCTGTAATGCGGCTGCACCTGGACGAGGCGCTTCACCAGACGAATCCCCCTGTCTCAATCTCGCTCCAAGTACGGCATCCTGGGCGAACACGCATTACAGTAGGCCATCCTGTCTGGCCATACGCAAAGATCGCGACGCGGTGATGAACCGATCTGACAACCCAGGTGTCCGGCTGCGGCGGCCATCAGCCATCGCGGCGATCGTCGCCGTCCTGATCGGCGCGAGCCTGGTGTTCCCTGCCGGGCGTCATCAGTGGGCATTGTCGCTCTTCCGCCAGCCGTCGAGGTTTACCACGCTGGCGTTCAAGTACGCCTGGCTGCTTCCGTCTTCCTCGACGATCCGGGAGCGGATACCGCTCTTCTTCACGATCACCAACGAGGAGGGCCGGGCGACCAGGTACAAATACGAGCTTCGCCAGGTCGACCCGCTCGGGAACACTCAGACGCTGAGCACCGCCTCGAACGTGGTCACGGCGGGCGCGACCTGGACGGTTGACACCAGCGTCCGGCCGTACTGCAACCTGTCGCCCTGCCGCGTCGAAGTGGTGCTGCCAGGCCATCATGAAAATATCAACTTCCTCGTGGTCTTGCATGCCGCGGCTAGGAAGGCGGCGCCCAAGGCGAAGCGAGGTCACGGTGGCTGAGGCGACCAGGCAGGAAATCTTGCCGGCCGAGCCGCATACGGCGAGGGGATGGCGCGGGTACCCGTGGCCGGAGATCGCCGGCTGCGGCCTCGCGCTGATCGTGAACGTGCTCGCGCTGACCGGGGTCGGCGTGCCCTTTCTCGGCCCCGCGCTCGGGTTCTGCTTCCTCATCGTGCTGCCTGTCTACCTGATCGCCACGACCTCGTTCCTGGCCGGCACCAGCCAGGCCGAGCGCCTCGGTTACAGCCTGGCTTGCGTGCTCGGCGCCCTCATGCTCGGAGGTCTCGCCGCTGACTTGATCCTGCCGTTCGCCGGTGTCAGCCGGCCGCTCGACCCCGTGCCCGTGGTGCTGCTCGCCGATTTGCTGCTTGCCGGGTGCTACCTCCTCAGGCGCCGGTTTCCCGGACAAGCGCTCACGTGGACTCAGCTCAATCGGGTCAGGCACGCCGTGCGGGCCAGGGAAACCCGCCTGATCGGCGCCTCTGCCCTGGTTGTCGTGCTGGCCGTGCTCGGCGCCAACCGGCTGAACAATGGCGCAGGCGATCAGGTCAGCCTCGCCGCGCTCGCCGTGGCGGTGCTCACGGCCGGATTCTTGCTGTGGTGGCGGAACGAGGTCAGGGAGATCGCGACCCTGGTCACCTTGTACCTGCTGTCACTCGGCCTGCTGCTGATGACCTCGCTGCGCGGCTGGTACGTGACCGGGCACGACATCCAGACTGAATATCAGGTCTTCCAGCTAACACAGGCGCACGGTAGCTGGCAGATCGGCGCCTTCCACAATGCCTACAACGCCTGCCTCAGCATCACGATCCTGCCGACCGTACTCGGCGACGTGCTGAGGGTTGACGGACCTTATATCTACAAGCTGTTCTTTCAGTTGCTGTTCGCTGCCTGCCCGGTGCTGGTCTACACGATCGCCAGGCGGTACTGGCCGGTACCGGTGGCGATGCTGGCCGCGCTTTACTTCATCGGCTTCCCGACCTTCTTCACTGACATGCCGTTCATCAACCGGCAGGAAGTCGGGCTCATCTTCGTATGCGTCGCCGTTCTCTTGATCACGAACGAGTCGTGGAGCGTCCGCACGCGCCGCCTGGCGTTCATCGCGGCCTGCGTGGGCGTCGAGATCTCGCACTACTCGAGCATGTACATTTTCCTCGGTATTCTCGCTGTGGCGTGGGCGGTCCGCGCGATCATGCGGGTTCCGCATCAGGTGAGGCCGGTGAAGGCGGCCCACGCAGAGCCGCCGCCATGGGCCAGCCCGGTGCGGATCGTGGGCATCGGCTCTCTGCTGGCCGTCGCCGTGGTGACGATCGGATGGGGATTCCTCGCGACTCAGTCGGCGGGGGCCGTGCTGAGCGATGCCAGCGCCTCGATCTCGGGCTTGCTCGGGCACTCGGCCGGCACGAGATCAGGCAACGTCGGCTACAGCCTGCTGTTCGGGAAGACGCAGACCTCGCAGCAAGTGCTCAACGACTACAACGCGTCGATACTCAAGCTCAGGGCCGCTACCGCGCATGAGACGAGCTACCTGGAGACAGCAGGCGTGGCGTCGCACGACCAGGTCAAGGCGCTTGCCGAGCCCTTGCTTCCGCTGACAGGCGCTGGCCATTTGCTGGCCGACGCCGGGGTACCTGTCGCCGGGGTCAATACGGCGATCCGCCTCGCGGCCGCATACGGCGAGCAGGTCTTCGTCGCGGCCGGGGTCATCGCTTTCCTGGTCGTGCGCAGAGTCAGGCGACAGGTCGGCTGGGAGTTCTTCTGCCTGTGCCTCGGCTGCCTCGTCGTGCTCGGAGCAGTCACGGTGCTTCCCGATCTTTCCGTCGACTACGGGATCCTGCGCGTATTCCAGGAGTCGCTGATCGTCCTGGCGCCCGTGCTCGTCGCGGGCTCGATCGCCATCTTCCGCGCGTTCGGCGAGGCCTGGGCGCCAAAGCTCGCTGCCGCCCTGTGCGTGGGGTTCTTGATCTCAACGACCGGGCTGCTGCCGCAGGTACTCGGCGATTACCCCGCTCAGCTCAGCCTCAACAACAGCGGCCCTTATTACAACGACTACTACGTGCACCCGCAGGAGGCGGCGGGGACCCAGTGGCTGTCCTCGCAACTCGGAGTCCTGCCTTCCGGTCTTCAGGCCACGCACGCCACCAACAGGTTCCTGTTCACTTCGCCTGGTACCGTCACCGGCAAGCAGTTCGTCGAGGACGCGTTCCCTTCGCTGCTGCGGCAGCATGCCTGGGTCATACTCGACTACTCGATCCTGCATGGCGGCCTGGCCAGCGTGTCCTACGACGGCGACATAATCCCCTACAAATATCCCGTCCGCGTGCTCAGCCAGAACAAGAACCTTGTCTACGACAACGGCGGCATGGAGATTTACAGGTAGCGGTGCCTGACGACCCTGGTCTTGTAGGGTGAAGCGGTGCTTAGCGGACGATTTAAATATGTACTGGTGACGGCGGTCCTGCTGATCGCCTGCGTAGCAGGCGGGCTCGTGGTGCTGCACGGCAAGTCGGGAGCCGCGACACCACAGCAGCAGGCGGCCGAGCGGCACAGCGTCAGCAAGGCCAAAAGTGCCAGCAAAGCCGCCCCGAAGCACAAGGTCCTGTTCGGTATTTCAGATAACGAGCTTATCCACCAGACCGCCAAGGGCCAGGCGCGCACGCTGGCGCGGATGCGCTCGATCGGCATTAACTCCGTCAGGTTCGATGCCGACTGGGACTGGGTGCAGTTCGGCGGGCAGGACTCGTTCGACTGGACGCTGCTTGACCGCGAGGTCCACTCCGCGTTGGCTGCGCACATGTCCGTTGACCTGGTGATTGATGGCTGCCCGCCCTGGGCGGCGGCGAAGGGCGCGAGCGGAGACTCCGAGCCTTCTCCGGCCTCGGCGGCCCAGTTCGCGGCCTGGGCGGGCGACGTCGCCCAGCGATACGGCCCGCAGGGAGTCAAGTACTACGAGATCTGGAACGAGCCGAACGACTCCAAGTTCTGGCAGCCTAAGGTGAACCCAGCCTTTTACGCCAAGATGCTGACCGCTTCCTATAAGGCAATCAAGAAGGCAGAGAAGAACGCCTACGTGATCGCTGGCGGGCTCGCGCCTGTCACGAACGCCCACGGCAGCATGAGCGCGATCTCGTTCCTGAACTCGATGTACGCGCACGGGGCTAAGCCCTACTTCAACGCGATCGCCACGCACCCTTACAGCTTCCCCGCGCTGCCTGACACCTATGAGCCATGGTCGGCCTGGTCGCAGATGTCGCAGACGTCGCCCTCGCTGCGCGGCGTGATGGCCAGGTACAAGGACTCAGGCAAGCCGATCTGGATCACCGAGTTCGGTGCTCCCTCCGACGGTCCCAACGGGGTCGGCGCGTACGGCGAGGCCGCCGAACTGAAGCAGGCGATCACGCTGTCGAAGTCGACGCGGTGGATTGCCGCGATCTACATCTACTCCTGGCAGGATCTGGGCACCAAGAAGTGGACCAACGCCGATTGGTTCGGCCTGCTGAACCACGCGGGCAAGCCGAAGCCGGCCTACCAGGCCGCGAAAGCCGCGATCAAGTAAGCAGGCTGGCGTCGGCATCAGGCTGCTCGAAGACGTAGGTTCCCGCGGCCGCGCGTGCTGAGGGCCGCAAGGACAGCAGGCTGAGAAAGAAGGCGTTGAAACACAGCGCGCCGCCGAGCACCAGGCTGGTCAGGCCGAGAATCGTGAGCGATGCGCCGAGCCCGCCAAGAGTCAGTGCCCCGATACCTGACATGAACTGCGTCACGAGCAGGACCAGGCCAAGGACGGCGAGGCCCGAGCCGGTGAGCAGACCGCGCTGAAGCGTGAAGGTCCGCTCGATCCAGTGAGCGGCACGGTTCCCGAAGCCAGGTTCGGCGTGCAGCATATAAACCTTGGCGAACAAGCCAAGCGCAACGAGCTGGCTGCCAGCGACCGCCGCGAGCGCGAGCATGATCTTCTCGAAGAGCGCGTAGGGGTCGCCGGCGACCGCCAGCAAGAGCAACTGGCCGAGCAGCCCGACCATCGCGAACGCCATGCCGGGAAAGACAAATAGGTAGTCGGGCGACAGCAGCAGCAGGTATCGCAGGTGGCGCCAGCCGTCCCTGAACGATTCCAGCTTGGACTCGCCGATGCGCGGGTGATAAGTAATCGGGATCTCCGCGGTGCGCAGCCTCGCTCGTGCCGCCTTGACCACGATCTCAGAGGCGAGTTCCATGCCCTCTGACCGCAGGGCGAGCTGATCGAGCGCGGGCCTGGTGAGCGCGCGGTAGCCGCTGTGAGCGTCGCTGACCCGCAGCCCGAACAGCAAGTTGAGGGTCGTGGTGAGCACCGGGTTCCCGATCCGGCGATGACTCCAGCTCATCGCCTCTGGCCTGATGTGGCCGGAGAACCTGGACCCCAGCACGTAGTCGTACCCGTCTTCGATCGGCCTGATCAGCTCGGGGATCGTGGTGAAGTCGTAAGAGTCGTCCGAGTCGCCCATCACGATGATCCGGCCGCGCGCCACGCTGAACCCCTTCAGGTAGGCGTTGCCGTATCCGCGCCTCGGCTGATGCACCACGAGCGCTCCCGCAGCCTCGGCCACGGCGACCGACCGGTCGGCCGAGCCGTTGTCAGCGACGATGACCTCGCCTGTCAGGCCCGCAGATCGGATGCCCTCCCAGGCTTTCCTGACGCAGATCCCGACGCTGGCTTCCTCGTCTAGACATGGCATAACGACGCTGAGCTCCACCGGCCCGGCGGGTTCTGGCGACACTTGCCCCCCTCGATGCCTCGGTGTCTTGGTGCAGAAGTGCTCATAGCTGCCTATGCCATGTCCGAATATGTTAGAGCAGGCGAAGGAGGACGAGAATGCACTTCACGGTGAACCGGCTGATGCGCGAGTGGTGAAGGATGAACCTGACTTCGTTCGCCGGCCGCCTTCGGGCGGATCACATGGTGCGCAACTCGGCATACCTGATGTTCAGCTCGGCGCTGCAAGCCCTGCTCGGCTTCGTGTTCTGGATCATCGTCGCCAGGTTGTTCATTCCGGCCGACGTAGGCCGGGCAGGCTCGCTGATCTCGGCGACCACGGTCATCGCTTATCTGGCGCTCCTCGGCCTCAACAGCACGCTGGTGAGGTTCCTGCCGACGGCGGCCGACCGCGATGCGCTGATCACGGCCGGCCTGGTGGTGGTGGCCGGCGGCGGCGGGCTGATCGGGCTCGGCTACCTACTGCTGACCCCGGTCATCGCTCCCCAGCTCGCGTTCATCGCGCATGAGTGGCTGCTGGCGGCCGGCTTCGTCGTGCTGACGGCGGCGGCCAGCGTCAACCTGCTGACCGATTCCGTCTTCATCGCCTCGCGCCGTGCCGTCTTCTGCGCGGTCACCGATGGCGCCGTCGGCGGCTCGGGCAAGATCCTGGCGGCGGTACTACTGGCTGGCACGGGGACCTACGGCGTCTTCGCAGCTTCGACGAGCGGCTTCGCGGTCTCGGCCGGCGTCAGCGTGGTGCTGATCTTTGCCGTTCTGCGATGGCGCCCTAAGCTCGCCAACCCGTTCGCCACCCTGCGGCCGCTGCTCAAGTTCTCCACCGCCAACTACGCGGGCAACGTGCTCAACTTGCTGCCTGTGCTGGTCGTGCCGCTCATCGTCTTGCGCAGGCTCGGCCCGCAGGACGCTGCCTACTATTTCGTCTCCTTCCAGATCGCGACGCTGCTGTACTCGGCCGCTTACGCGGTCGGGCAGAGTTTCCTTGCCGAAGGGTCGCACGCCGGCGCCGACCGCAGGGCACTGCGGCGCCGCAGCAGGAAGGCCCTGATCGCGCTCTACCTGCCAGGAGTGGCGGCGGTGATCGTGGCAGCCAGGTGGGTACTTGCCGTGTTCGGCCCCGAGTACAGCCGCCATGGCGTGCCTGCGCTCATCGTGCTCGCCATCGGTGCGCTGCCGGTCGCCGCCTGCAACTGGTCGTGGACCGCGCTCCGGCTGTCGTCGCATCTGCGATCGATAGTGATCAGCAGCGCCGTGTACACGGCGGGCATCTGCGGCCTTGCCTGGTATCTCGCCCCGCGCGGCCTTGCCTGGCTCGCGGCGGCCTGGCCGCTCGGCGCGCTGGCGGCGGCGCTGGCGTCTTCGACGGCGGTCGCTGTGCTGCGAAGCGCCCCGGCCAGGCACCGGCGCGCGGCCGCGCGCAAGAGCCGCGGGCACACACCCGCCCACGCGGCGCCGAGGGTCATAGGGGATGGCCCTCCGTGACCTCCGTCCTCATCGTTTCCGCGTACGCGCACCCCCATCTGGGCGGTGTCGAGGTCGTCGTGTCGCAGCAGGCTCGCAGCCTGGTGACGCTCGGCTACCAGGTGAAGGTCATCACCAGCTCAGTGCCGGGCGCGCCGGCTCACGAGCGAACCGCAGACGGGTATGAGGTCATCAGGCTGCCCGCCTGGAACGGCCTCGAAGCAAGGAAAGGCGTGCCGCTGCCGTTCTGGAGCCCGGCCGCGCTAGCGCGGATCGCCAGGCTGACCAGCGGCGCGGATCTCGTGCACGTCCACGACGTTTACCATCCGTCCTCTCTCGTCGCCGCCCTCGCCGCCAAGCGCCGGCGAAAGCCCCTGTTCGTGACCCAGCACGTCGCGATCGTGAACCATGACCTGGCCATCGTGGAGGCCGCGCAGAAGCTCTGCTATGCACGGCTCGCGCCTTTTCTCTGGCGACCAGCCCGCCAGATCACGGTCTACAACCCGATCGTGCACGACTTCCTCATCGCTCACGGCGTGCCGCCGGCCAAGATCCACCTCACGTGCAACGGGATCGACACGACCGACTTCACGCCGGCGGAAATCGACGTCCGGCAGGTCCGCCTGAGGTTCGGGCTCGATCCCGAACTGCCTGTTGTGCTGTTCGCCGGCCGGATCGTGCCGAAGAAGGGCGTGCACCACCTGGTGCGGGCGGGCGAGTCTCGCTACCAGATCGCGCTGGCCGGGCCCGGCCGGGTTCCTTCACACGTACCGCCGGGCGTGCACTTCCTCGGGCCGGTCGATCGCGCCGAGCTTAAAACCCTGTACCAGGCCAGCGACATCTTCGCCTTCCCCGCGACCGGCGAGATGCTGACGCTCGTCATGCAAGAGGCGATGGCCTCCGGTCTCCCTGTCGTCGCGGCCGACGAT
>Ga0335074_10007119_pt1 | contig 15506 bp, 16 predicted proteins | sample Lox_Sample_23_FD_206715 | JGI IMG/M metagenome (GOLD analysis project Ga0335074, IMG submission 206715) | Soil microbial communities from Loxahatchee National Wildlife Refuge, Florida, United States - Lox_Sample_2.3 | ecosystem: Environmental > Terrestrial > Soil > Wetlands | place: USA... | reverse complement strand
TGCGAGCGAGCCGTGCCCAGGAATTCCGCAAGTTGCGCGTTCCCTATTGCCTGCCTTATCTTTTCTCGGCGCTGAAAATCTCCTCGTCGCTCGCCGTGGTCGGCGCCATCGTCGGCGAGTTCGTCGGTGCGACGCAGGGGTTGGGCTATCTGATCATGATTTCGTCGGCGCATCTCGAGACGGCGACGCTGTTTTCGGCGATCTTTGCCGCGGCCTTTGCGGGGATAACGATGTTCTACATTATCAGCTGGACCGAACGCAGGTTGATCTTTTGGTCGAGCGCCGACGCGGAATGACCATGCGCGCAATCTCGGTCGACGTACGGCGCATTCCGACCAAGGGCCCCGGTGACGTATCGGGCCTGATGCGACTGATCGAGGCCGGCAAAATCGCGCCGACGTCGATTCTCGCGGTGCTCGGCAAGACCGAAGGCAACGGCGGGGTCAACGATTTCACCCGCGAATATGCGCTTGCCGCGTTGTGCGAGGCGCTGGCACCGCATCTCGGACTGGCGCCGCGCGCGGTCGAAGACAAAATCGCCTTCGTCATGTCGGGCGGCACCGAAGGGGTACTGTCGCCGCATTTGACCGTGTTCGCGCGCAGCTTTTGTGCCGCGGCTGCGACCATCGGAACGACGGACAAACGGCTCTCCATCGGCATTGCCCATACGCGCGACTTTCTGCCCGAAGAGATCGGCCGCAAGGTGCAGATCGAAGAAACCGTCAAGGCGGTGCATCTGGCTATGGGGGATGCCCGCATCGACGACCCGCACGATGTCCATTTTGTTCAGATTAAGTGTCCGTTATTGACCAGCGAGCGAATCGACGCGGCGCTGCATCGCGGATGCAATACCGTCACCACCAGCGGCCATTCCTCGATGGGCTATTCGCGCGGCGCCTCGGCGCTGGGTGTGGCGCGGGCGCTGGGCGAAATCGAGGCCGAGATCGAGGAAGATCAGGTTTTGAAAAATTGGGATTTGTTTTCGTCGGTCGCCTCGTCCTCCGCCGGCATCGAGATAATGCACAATGTGGTGATCGTGATGGGCAATTCGCGCTGGTCGACGAGCCCGTTCGTGATCGGGCACGCGGTGATGCGCGATTCGATCGATCTGTCGGCGGTGCTCGAGGCGCTCAAGAGCGTAGGCCTCGGTCTTGCCGACGCGCAAGCGAAGGATCGGTTGGTCAATATTTTCGCCAAAGCCGAAGCTTCGCCTGACGGTTGTGTGCGTGGCTTCCGCCATACCATGCTCGATGATTCCGATGTCGGCTCGACGCGACACGCCCGTGCCGCGGTCGGCGGACTGATCGGCGGTATCTCGGGAACGGGCGCTGTCTATATATCCGGCGGCGCCGAGCACCAGGGACCGCCCGGTGGCGGCCCGGTGGCGGTGATCGCCCGCGTGTGACGGGCCGGCGGTAAGGCGCAATCGCGCCATCAAATCACGTCATCAAAGGAATCGGCGGGCCACTGCATCGAGCAGCAGTCCGGCAAACAGAATAAGGCCGGCGTCGCGGTCGGACTTGAACAAAGCAAGACAGCGGTCGGCATCGGCGATGTCGAGCCGGACGACCTGCCAGGCAAGGTGCGCGGCAAAGGCCGCGAGGCCGAGGGCGAAGACTGCTCCGGCGCCGGCGTCAAATCCGGCCGCGCCGCAGAGAATGACGGCCAGCGCGTAAAACAGCGCCAGCATCGGCCTGGTGCGCTCGCCGAACAACAGCGCCGTCGATTTGATGCCGATGAGCGCGTCGTCCTCGCGATCCTGATGGGCATAGATCGTGTCGTAGCCGATCACCCAGGCGATCGAGCCGGCATAGAGCAGCAGCGCCGGCACGGCGAGCCGGCCGAAGCTGCCTGCCCAGCCCATCAGAGCCCCCCAGGAAAAGGCCAAGCCGAGTACGACTTGCGGCCAATAGATGATCCTCTTCATGAACGGGTAGACGGCAACGATCGCAAGCGAGGCGATGCCGAGCGCAATGGTGAAAGTGTTAAATGACAAGAGCACGGCTAAGCCGATCAGGGCTTGCAGAACCAGAAAGATGCCGGCCTGGAAAACGCTCACCTGGCCGGAAGGGATCGGCCGCGAGCGGGTACGCTCGACGCTGCGGTCAAGATCGCGATCGACAATATCATTCCAGGTGCAACCGGCGCCGCGCATCGCAAAGGCGCCGACGAAAAACAGCAACAGCTGAACAACGCTCGGTGCCGCTTTGTGGGCCGCGACCGCGGCGAGCGCCGCCGACCACCAGCAGGGCAACAGCAACAGCCAGGAGCCGATCGGGCGGTCGAGCCGCGCGAGCCGCAGATAAGGCCGTGACCAGGCCGGGGCGAGCGTATCTACCCAATTGCCGGTCGCGTCGGCGACCGAACCGGCCGCCGGGTTCATCGCGCCAGGGGATTGCCGTTGAGCGAGTCCAAGATGCCGCCGCCGGTGTTGGTGTTGTTTCCGGTATCCACGGATGGCGTGCGGATGGCGTCACTCAGCGACGGAGGTCGCGGTTTGGCGGCGGGCGCTTCGGTGCAGGCCGCGGTACGGAACTTCAGGGTTCGTTCGTGATTAGTCTTTGCTACTTGGATCGCTTGTTCGGGAATGCCGCACCAGGTCTTGTTTTCTTCAAGAAATTTCACGACAATTGCTTCGGCGGCGTAGAAGCGCTGCACTGCCGCGCAGATTTCCTTGCGTTCGACCTTTTTCTGGATTGCATTGCGTACGGCCGCGGCTTTTTGCAACGCTTCCGACCTTAGCTGGTTGAAAGCGTTACATTGCGGCGGAGCCGACTGCGCCACGGCCGCGGAAGTTTCCGCGGCAACAACCAGGACGGCCAGCGCTATGGCAACCCTCCACCTCATGTTAAGCCCTTTCCCGGCTTGCCGTGACCTTCGGGTCTAACCTGTATGCTATTAGAAGGCCCGTGGATTTCGGCGACAAGGCGGCAGTACCTCCTCGCGCGCGCGAGCGCAATGAGATGCTGCGGTAGATTTGACGTTTCCTACCGTTTTGCTGCGAACGCGCAAAGGGGCCTTCAAATCCAAAAACCGCACTAGAATCATAAGCTTGCTAGTGTCCCCGCAAGGGCGAAACTGTCGGCAAATGTCGCCTATATTTCTAAAGCTTTTCAATGCCTGGACATGACTTTCGTAGTCCGCGCTTGTACGTCGAGGCGGCGTTGGCCGAGGACGCGAGCGTGGCGCTTGACCGGGCTCAGACGCACTATCTCGGCACGGTCTTGCGCCTGCAATCGGGCGGCCGGGTTCTCGTCTTCAACGGCCGTGACGGCGAGTGGAGCGCCACGCTGACCCTGCACAGGCGCGCCGCCACTTTGGCCGTCGGCGCGAAAACGCGTGACCAGACGGCGCCTGCGGATTTGCATTACCTGTTCGCGCCGCTCAAGGCCGCGCGGCTCGATTACATGGTGCAGAAGGCGGTCGAGATGGGCGCCGCGCGGCTACGGCCGGTGATCACGCGCCATAGTCAGGTCACCCGCGTGAATACCGCGCGCATGCGCGCCAATGTCATCGAGGCCGCCGAGCAATGCGGCATTCTTTCGCTGCCGGACGTCGAAGCTCCGGTCGCGCTGGCTCGCCTGATTGCCGGATGGGAACCGGCACGCCGCCTGGTGTTTTGCGACGAGGACGCCGAAGGCACGGACGTGCTCGCCACGCTCGGCGATCTGCCGCGCTCGCCGCTCGGGGTTCTGATCGGGCCGGAAGGCGGCTTTGCCGCAGATGAGCGCGCAGCGTTGCTGAGGTTGCCGAATGTCGTGCGACTTTCGCTCGGTCCACGGATCCTGCGCGCCGATACCGCCGCAGTGGCGGCGCTGGCGCTGGTCCAGGCATTGATCGGCGATTGGCGCTGAGCGGCGGATCAGAGCGTGTCCAGCAAAAGTGGAAACCGGTTTTGCGTCAGGACACGCGACAACACAGACACTTAGAGCAGGATAGCAATTCGAAGATTTAAGTCATCCTGCGCTAGTGGATGTGGCCGCGACGATCCATGCAGACAAAGCCGACATAATCGCCGTATCTGCGATTCATGCTGGTGATGTGCGACAGGCGGCCCCATTGTGCACAGTAATTGGCGGCCATCTGCCGGTAGGCGCGGACTTTGAACTGCGGCGAATAAGGGATGATTCCTCCGGTGTCGTTGCCCCACGGCCAAGTCCGTCCCGACCATGGACCGGCGCTAAAGACTCCCGCATGCGCTACGCCGCCGCTGGCGCCGGGCAGCAACACAGCAAGGGTAATAACGGCCAACAGAATACGGCGCATTGCAAAGCTCCCCCGGCGAACCGCCTGCATGAACCTAGAGCATGATCCGGAAAAGTGGAAGCCGACTTTCGGAAAAGATTTGCTCGAACAAGATGCTAGAGTCGCGTTCTAATTCAATGAGAAAGTAAAGGTTCAATGAGAAGTAAAGAGCTCCATGAGTTCGCTGCGGCAAAGAGAAAGCGCGTTCGACGTTGTTGCCGCGCATGGCCGACGCGGCGAATACCGGCTGGCTTTTTCACAACATAGAATAGGCGCTTGCGACCATGCCGACCGGTCGCTTGTCGGAGGCCCCCAAGAGCATAACGTGGCCGAAACTGGTGTTGCGGCCGATACGCACGACGCGCGCATCGGCGATCACATCGGACGTCGCCGGTCGCAGGAAATGTGTGGTCTGGTCGATCGTGCTCATCGGACGGTACCCGTTCCAGGCCGCCGAACAGGCGACGACCATAGCACTGTCGGCAAGCGCCATCAGCGCCTGGCTACAGACCGCCTCGCCGTCGCAGCAGATTTTCTTGGAGAACGGCAACCGCAGCACGGCGCCGGGCTGCCAATCCGGCTGCGCTCCCGGCGGTCGAACCAGCTCAACGCTTTCCACTAATAACGCCAAGTCCTGCACCCAAGGGGCAAAGACTTTGGCTACTAAGCGACTCGCGGCCGCAAGGCCGAACGGCGCTTCGGAAGTTGCGAACCGATGCACTTCGCCCATATCCAATTGCCCGTGTCCAATGCCCCGAAGTCCGATTTCCTTGAAGGGGCGGCTGCCCTTTTCAATTGCATTGTCCGGGGCTGCCGCCCAGGCGTCGGCGCCGTCTCGCCTTTCGAACCACAGAATCGCCATTCTCGCCGTTCCATTCCCGCTCTCACCAGGAAACGGCAAAGGCGGTAAACCCGAAGAGCGCGACGGCGAAGCAACACATAGCGGTTGACAGCGCGACGTCGGCAAAGTCCGACGAATCACATGATAAACTTACGAGCGCCGCTATGAGGCGGGTAGCTTGGCTGCAGGTGCGGTGTGAAAAAGCTGTGATCAAAGGGCGGCGGCCGCCCAAATTCCTGTGGACTGCGGATGTTTTATCCCGCGCCTTCGCATCACAAGCGGCATGGCGGGGGCAAGGCTTAGCGGCCCGCCGGTCTTGACCGGCACGGATGGGCGCGGCACGGTCGGCGCAGCGTGCGCCGAACAGCAACCGGTGCACAGGCGTAAGGGGCAAAGATCATGGTCGGTCGGATCGCGTGTGTCACGCTTGCGTTGGCGCTCAGCGTCGTTTCCCTGTCACAACCGCGCGCAGCCAACGTGTTCGAAAAGAATTTCTGGTTGTCGGGTCCGCGCTACGATCGCGACATGCCGGCCTGCGATTATCCGCCGACGCTCGACCGCATCATCGGCGATTTCAACACCAAAGAGGCGCGCTTTTGGAACTCCGCGCTGCAAATCGTCGGCATTGAAAATATCCGGCAAACCGCTGTGCTGCCATGGGCAGCGCAATCCATCCCGCGCCGCTTCTGCAGCGGCACGGCGCTGATTAGCAACGGTGTCAAGCATCCGATCTATTATTCGATCGCCGAAGATACCAACGCGATCGGCTTGGGTTGGGGCGTCAATTTCTGCGTCGTCGGGTTCGATCGCGATTGGGCCTATGGCCCGGCCTGCCGCGCCGCGCGGCCCTGACCGCCAGGACAGGCGTGTTTGGCGCATAATACGGAAAACTGGAATCCGGTTTTCCGAAAATATCGTGCGCAAACGAAATGCTGGAGCCGCGCTCCGATTCAATCAGACCGCATCAGGCTCTAGCGCACGCCGTGCCAAGGATCGTATTGCTTGTTCGGCAGGTTGCGGAGCGCCGCGTTGTAGGCGCTGTCGTTGGCCTTCGGCTTTTGGTCGTCGATCTTGTTGCGCGCGGCACGGCTAGCCGCATCCGCCGCTTCGCCGACACCGGCTCCCGCGGGCAGCGCGCTTTGGGTTGTCATTTGCGCTTGCGCGCTCGCCGTCATCAGCGCCAGCGCCAGTCCCCCAATCAGCAATCTCATCGGCTCACCCCTTAGCAACGATTTTTGCGTCCCGCACCGGTAGGCCCATTCACCGCTGAATATAGCGTGAGTGATTGAGGCGTAAAATCGACCAATACTCCTTCCGGAAATCGACTGATAACCCCCGGACTCGGCACGGTGGATTTGAATTTGCCGAGACTCCTACGGCAGATTTGCGCGGGAACTTTAAATCCGCAAACCGCACTAGAATCATAGATTTGCCGGTGTTCCATCGATTGAAATGACGCGGGGCCGCCGACCGCCGCGCGGCTTATTTATTCAGGCCGATCGCGGCCAGCGCGGATTGACATAGACGCTCCGGATCGCGCTCGCCCTTCATTGCCAGCGCAATAATGCGCTTGGCAACGACCTCGCGCACGACTTTGGATTGGTCGCGATCGTGAATTCCGGCAACGGCCTTGTCGTAGGCGGCGGCAAGGATCGTGAGCGTCTCCGGATCGAAGGAATTATCCGGACGAATGAATTGCAAGATCTCAGCCATGACCGCAGTCCGACCGTCTCGCAGGCGGGAGCGCAACCGTCAACCCTCTTCCGGCCACCGACGCCTGACGCAGCATAAGTTGCTGCCGGTGACGCTGCGAGCGTGCCCGTCGGCTGTCTTTTTGTCGAGTCACGACTTTGACATTTTTGCAGATAGGGTCGCGGGTTCGCGTCGACGTCTACTTATTTTTACCTGTTGTACGCATTTTTCGGGCGTGATCTTCAAGGTGCCGAAGCGCGCTAAGATAGGTTTGTAGAGTCTTTTCGGCCTCAACGGTAGATTGTCCGGATTCCGCGAGTTTGGCGATGACCGCCTGCTGCTCTGCGACAATCTCGCGCGCAATCGCGACGCGCTCCGTTAGCAAAACAAGTTCTGGCCGTTTCCTCGGCATTGCGCGGCGCGGAAAAAGAGCCCCGGTGGCGGCGGCCAGCCGGGGCTCGTCTTGCGGAGGGCTCGGGGTAAAGGCGACCCGCCAGCGCAAGTGTCGCATGCGTGATGCGACAGTGGCGTGACAGTATTGGGCGTGATGGTGTTGGCGGCGCCACGTTAGCCGAGCTCGGAACCCCCGCGCCAACCATGCCGCGCCGCAACGCGGCGATGCACCGACTGTGCACGACGATGCCGACGTGCCGATGAAGCGTCGACAAAAACGTAAGGCTGCACACCGAAGCAGCCTAAAACCAGCCACTTGGCGCGGCGTCTTACTTGAGTTGCGTCGAGATGCTCGAAAACGTGGTGTTCAATTGCGTGCCTAATGATGGCGACGGCAATGCCCGCGGCAATTAGGCCGTATTCAATTGCAGTCGCAGCCGATTGATCCTTCCAGAACCGTGCGAGCAGTTGGGACACGGAGACACGAGCAGCCCTGGGCTATCCTCCTCGCCCGTCTGGAAGATAGATGCATCTCATTACCCGTAAGTAATATAAACGAGCAATTTAAATTCATCGATCCATCAAAGGCTGGATTCAGCGGTGGCTGTCATGGCAGGCAACGGCGCAGCTCTCGCCGTTTGATTTTGAGTTGACGCTACCCCGGCGACGAACAGAGGCCACCAACTCAGACGTCGCAAGTGGAGACACGTCGTGGAATTCAGATCAGAGTTTTTACTTTGAAATGGCGTGCACGCGCTTGCTGCAGATACAATAGGATGTTGGACAGACAATCTTTGGAGAGCGATGTGCGATCAAGGCGCAGAATTGTTTTCGCCGACAGGCGACGAATAATCCGACGGTGACGGTTTCTCGGGGCGATTTGCGAAAATTCGTCATTGCGGTCCACCAATGCATCGCCGAACTCCGCAATATGCGAGACAAGGCTGCACCGGTAGATTGGGACCACGCGCGCCGGTTTGTCCCCTTTTTGTTCTTGATATGTTCGCCAGGTAGGCTATGATGCGGCGACCTTTTGTGGGTTCAGTTGGGCTCGGAGGGATCATCGCATGCGTGGGTTCATGATTGGCGCCGTTTCGCTCGCTTTGCTGTTGCTCGCCGCCGTACCGCAGGCGCCAGCGCGGGACGTGCGATACGCGGAGGCGGGGCAGTTCGACTTCTACGTTCTGTCGCTGTCATGGTCGCCATCCTTCTGTGCAGCCGCCGCCGAACGCGACCGGCCCCAGACAATGCAATGCGGGCAGCGGGCCTATTCATTCGTCGTCCATGGGCTGTGGCCGCAGTACGAGCGTGGATTTCCCGAATATTGCCAAGTGCCGGCGCCGCGGCTCGACCATGACATCGTTTCGTCGATGCTCGATTTGATGCCGGCGCCGCATCTGATCTTTAACGAATGGGACAAGCACGGTACGTGCTCGGGGCTTGCGCCGCGCGCTTATTTCGACGTCGTGCGCAAAGCTCGCTCTGTGGTGAAAATTCCACCCGAATATGTCGATCTGCAACAGCCGCTCAGCGTCACTCCGGCCGCGGTCGAGGATGCTTTCATCAAGGTCAATCCCGATCTTTCGCGCGACGACCTGGCGATCGGTTGCAGCAAGAAACGGTTGACCGAAGTCAGGATTTGCCTTTCCAAGGAGCTCAAATTTCGCGCCTGTCCCGACGTCGCGCGGCGGACGTGTTCGCGCGATCAACTGACGATGCCGCCGCTACGTTAGCGCAATCGCTTATGAATTATCGCCACGCGTTCCACGCTGGCAATTTCGCCGATGTGCATAAGCACAGCATTCTGGCGCGTATCCTCGTTCATCTGCGGCTCAAACCTTCGGCGTTTCGCGTTATCGAAACGCATGCCGGCGCCGGCCGCTACGATCTTTTCGGGCCGGAGCCGAGCCGCAGCGGCGAATGGCGCGACGGCATCGAGCGGATCTGGCGGGCGCGGCCGGACACAACGTCTCGGGCCCTACTCGCGCCCTATCTGGAAACCGTCGCGGCCCTTAATCCCGACGGCAGGCTGCGGCTCTATCCCGGCTCGCCGCTGATCGCGGCAAATCTGTTGCGATCGCAGGACCGCTTGTTGGCGTGCGAAGTTGAGCCGCACGCCGCCGCGTTGCTCGCCCGCGCGCTAGGCGGCAACGCCCGTGCCAAGGCGCTGACCATCGACGGCTGGATGGCACTCGGCGCCTATCTGCCGCCCAAGGAGCGCCGCGGCCTCGTTTTCATCGACCCGCCCTTCGAGGACGCGGCTGATTTCACGCGTCTGTCGAGTGCGGTTGCGGCCGCGCACGACAAATGGCCCGGCGGCACTTACATGCTGTGGTACCCGATCAAGGAACGCGACGCGCCCGAGGTGCTGGCGCGGCGGCTCAAAAAGCTCGCGGTGCCGAATATTCTGCGCAGCGAACTCATGCTCGGCCCGCCGCGCGCCAAAGCCGGTCTCGTCGGCTCTGGCCTGATCGTAGTCAATCCGCCCTTTACGCTACAACGGGATTTGCGGATTTTCCTGCCAGCGCTCAGTAAAGCATTGTCGCCTCGGGCGTCGACGCGGACCGACTGGCTGGCCCCGGAACGCTAGCTGCCGAGGGCTCCCTGGGCCGAAAACGTCCGGCCGGACGCCGGGCGGATTGTCGTCAAATGGTAGTCGCCCACTTTTCCACACGTTAAAATTGGTCTAATTGACTCGTGCTGGCTTAGACGTTCCGCCTCCTTGGGGGGGCCCGGCGGAGTGACTTTAGGCCGTCGATGCGGCCAAAGCCTTGTCCGTGTGGATGTCCGGCCAAGCCGTCGTGCCGTGGGGGCCGGCGGCGAAGCAACCGCGGGGAAGGAGTTGCTCGATGGCAATGACCGGTACGGTCAAGTTTTTCAACGGTGAGCGTGGCTATGGGTTCATCAAACCCGACGACGGCGGGCGTGACGTGTTCGTGCACATCACCGCCGTCGAGCGCGCCGGGCTGAAGTCGCTGATTGAGGGGCAGCGCATCAGCTTCGACGTCGAGCCCGACAAGAAGGGCAAAGGGCCGAAGGCGGTCAATCTGGTCGTCACAGCCTAAAGCGCAATCGCTTTCAGACTGAAGCGATTGGCGCTCCGTGTTTTTGATGGAGCGTGATCTTTTCCGGACCTTACTTCGCCCGCCGGAGCGGGCGTCGCAAGGGCCGCAAGATGCTTTCACTTGTCCGGGTCATACTTTACACGATGCGTGCGCAGGCATTCGCTGCCGCGCGTCGTCATCTGGGCGGCGCATCGTTTCAATGAGCGATGGTGGGCGGCCAATGCCGGAGATTCTGCCATGATGGTCTTGCGTTCTGCACCGCCTTCTCCGTTCGGCCGCAAGATACAGATCGCCTTGTCCGTGCTCGGCGTTGCCGACGTCAAGGTCGAGCCGACCGACACCATGGATCCGCGCGACCCGGTCCGTGAGCAAAATCCGCTGGGCAAGATTCCGGTGCTGATCGTCGAAGACGGCACCGCCTATTACGATTCGCGGGTGATCCTGGAATATCTCGACGATCGCGCCGGCGGCGGCAAAATCATCCCGCGCGACGCGCAGCAGCGTTTCGCCGCGCTGCGATTGCAGGCGCTGAGCGACGGCATTCTCGATGCGTCAATCCTGACCATCTACGAAGGCCGCTGGCGCGCGCCGGAACGGCACGAGGCGAAATGGCTAGATTACCAAGCTGACAAGATCAAGCGCGCGCTTGCAGTGCTTGAGGCCGCGCCGCCGACGCCGGCTTCGGAGCGTCCCGATGTCGGACAGATCGCGCTTGCCTGCGCGCTCGGTTATCGCGATTTTCGCTTCGGCGGCAGGTGGCGCGGCGATCACCCGCGCCTTGTCGCCTGGCTCGACCAATTCGCCGCGCAGGTGCCGGCTTTCGCCGCAACGGCGGTTAAAAGCTAAATCCCAATCGTTCCGCGACCGCGCCGCCCAACCTTGCTCGGCCGGCGAGCGAAGGCGGGCCGCCGCGATCCGGAAATGACGACCATCAGATCAGAAGCGGTAATTGATGCCGCCGCGGATCAGATTGCTATTGAACGACACGTTGTCCGACGCCGCTCCGCAGCCGACGCCGCAATTGAATTTGCCGAGATCGACGAAGAGATACTCCGCTTTGGCCGTCCAGTGGCCGGCGATGGCAAATTCGAGACCGGCGCCTGCGGTCCAGCCTACGTTGGTCGCGCTGCCGCCGGCGAGGCCAGGTGTCGAGGCGTTGATGTTGCCGAATGCGGCGCCACCGGTGACATATGGCATGAACCGGTCGGCGGCGTAGCCGAACCGCGCACGCACGGTGGAAAGCCAGGAATCTTTCGTGGTGCAGCCGGCAGGGCAGCCGATGGTGGTGGTTGAACCGTTAATGCCGCTCCAATCGATATCGCCTTCGCCGCCGATGACCGCGCTGCCGATCTGATAATTATAGCCGATGGTGCCGCCGACAACGCCACCGTCGATATCGAACGCTCCGGCCGAGTCCCAGTTCGACCGGCCCAGCCCGCCGCCGCCGTTCACGCCGAGATAGAAGCCGCTCCAGTTATAGGCAGCGACATAGGCCGGCGCCTTGTAGTAGTTGCGCGGAGCCGGCGGCAGGTCGGCCGCTGTCGCCGCCCCCACCAGCGCCAGCAGGCAAACGCCCGCAACAAACAAATGCTTCATCTGTCGACCTCCAATCGCGATTAGGTCCGCAGATAGTATTCGCAAGCGATTTTGCGTCTAGTGCAGAAAGGCAACACGGCATTTTTATAGATTGACAATATTGTGGCGACAAAAGACTTTACCGCGTCATCATTATAGATAATTATGTTTTAATATCGGCTCAATCATGGTTAAATAATTGCTAATTCTTGCCGAAGGCAAATAGAGGGAACCTCGGCTTGACGCCGGCGCGTTTCGCCGGCGCAGCGGCGCCCTCGGTCAGAAACGGTAGTTGACCCCGAAGCGCAGCAAGTTGGCGGTAAGGCCGTTGTTGATGCCGCTGACGGAAAAGTTGCTGCTCGCCTGGTCGAAATAGAGCCATTCGCCCTTGGCCGACCAGTGTGGGGTGAACCCAACTTCGACCCCGGCGCCGGCGACCCAACCGACGTTGGCATGGGACTCCGACAATCCCGCCGAATCCGCCCGCAGCTCGCCATAAACCAGACCGGCAGTGCCAAAGATGAGAATGTTGCCGAGGGTGAAGCCGCCGCGGCCGCGCACCGTGCCGAACCACGGATTGGAGAATTCAAGCGGGGCAATCGTCGCGTTGGCGGTCGATACGTCGAGGTCGGCCTCGCCGCCATAGACGAAACTGCCGCTCTGCCAATTATAGCCGCCCTCGATTCCGCCGGCAGGGCCGGCCGGCTGGGTTGGATTATTGCTGACCCAGCCCCACTCGTAGCCGGCCGCCGCGCCGACATAAGGACCGGCCCAACCATAGGGCCCTAACGGCGACGTCCCGTAATAGTCGCCGGCCGCCGCCATGTTCGTCATCGCCAGCAGGATCGCCAAACCCAGAACTGGTCTCATGTCGGCTTTTCCACAACGTCGGACTAAAACGTAGACAGCGACGCGAACGCGACGCACTTGCAAAACGACAAGGGTGCCCCTTCGATTGAAAGAATTTATCGCGATGTTTAAGTTAAGCCTTGGTGAAGCACTAAATAATACAAAGTGTTAGCCTTAAAAAATGCTGTAGAAGGTTACGTAGAGCCGGGCCTGGCGCCGCGACGAGCCCGTTATCGCTGGCGCCCGCGCGTTGCGAGGAAAACGCGATCGGCAAGCGGTAGCCTTGCGCCCGCAAATCTTACATTCGAAATTCTGTTTCGCAGCCGCGGTCGCGCACCAAACGCGTCCAACCAAAGTGAAAGCCGGTTTGCGTCGGCACACGCGACAACACAAAGGATGACGATTCGAAGTCATCATGCTCTGAAGGAAGTCTCGGGCGGACAATCGAGGCGTTTCGGCGAGCCAAGAAGCAATGAGCGTTCCGAAGAAAGATATCGAGCCGGAGATCGAGGTCGTCGAAGAGGACGACGAGTCGACGCTTCCCGCAGCCGATGAGATCGAAGCCGAGGATAGCGTCGAGCGGGGCGGGGACTCACTTGCTGCCGGTCGCGCCGCCGTCCTCGACTATGCCAAACGCGCCCCTGCGCAGCCCGGCGTTTACCGCATGATCGATGCACGCGGCGATGTGCTCTATGTCGGCAAGGCCAAAAACATCCGGAACCGCGTTCGCGCTTATGCGCGTCCGACCGGCCTTGACACCCGCATCGAGCGCATGATCGCGGCGACCCGAGCGCTCGAATTCGTCGTCACCCGCACCGAGACCGAGGCGCTGCTGCTCGAGGCCAATCTGATCAAACGGCTGCGGCCGCGCTTCAACGTGCTGCTGCGCGACGACAAATCTTTTCCTTATATTTTGATCACCTTGGATCATTGGGCGCCGCAAATCCTCAAGCATCGCGGAGCGCGCACACGGCCCGGGCGTTATTATGGGCCGTTCGCCTCGGTCTGGGCGGTCAATCGCACCATCAACGCGTTGCAGCGCGCCTTTCTATTGCGCTCATGCAGCGATCCGTTCTTCGAGAGCCGCACCCGGCCGTGCCTGCTCTATCAGATCAAGCGCTGTTCGGCGCCTTGCACCAATGAAATCGACTTCAACGACTACGCAGTGCTGGTGCGCGAAGCGAATGCGTTTCTTTCCGGACGCAGCAAGGCGGTCAAAGACGAGCTTGCCGGTGAGATGGAGAAGGCCTCCGTCGCGCTCGATTTCGAGCGCGCTGCCGTCTACCGTGATCGTTTGGCGGCGCTTTCGGCGATTCAGGCGCATCAGGGCGTCAACCCGCGCGGTGTGGAGGAGGCCGACGTCTTTGCCATGCACCAGCAGGGCGGATTTACATGTGTCGAGGTGTTCTTCTTCCGCACCGGCCAGAACTGGGGCAACCGCGCCTATTTCCCCAAGGCCGACCGGTCGATCCCGCCGGGTGACATCCTCGCCGCCTTCGTCGCCCAGTTTTATGACGACAAACCGGTGCCACGACTGATCTTGGTCTCGCACGACATCGACGAGCGTGAGTTGCTGGCGGAAGCGCTTGGCACCAAAAGCGGGCGCAAAATCGAAATCATGCTGCCGCGGCGCGGCGAAAAGAAAGACCTGCTCGAACACGCATTAGCCAATGCGCGCGAGGCGCTCGGCCGCAAGCTTGCCGAAACATCCTCGCAGCAACGGCTGTTGCGCCAATTGGCCGAGACGTTCGGCTTGCCGCGAGTGCCGCATCGTATCGAGGTCTACGATAACAGCCATATTCAGGGCACGAACGCGGTCGGTGCGATGATTGTCGCGGGGGCTGAAGGTTTCCGCAAACGCGACTACCGCAAATTCAATATCCGCTCTGCCGACCCGGGAGACGATTTCGCAATGATGCGCGAGGTCCTCACGCGCCGCTTCAAGCGGCTGCTCGCCGAGGCGCCGCCGGCTCCGCAGCCTTCTGGCGACTTCCCTGTCTCAGAGACAGGCGATGAAGCCGAGGCAGAGACCAACGAGTCGCCTTGGCCCGATCTCGTGTTGATCGACGGCGGGCAGGGGCAGCTTACCGTGGCGCGCGATGTGCTCGCCGAACTCGGCGTCGAGGTTCCACTGGCGGCAATTGCCAAGGGGCCGGACCGCGATGCTGGCCGCGAGACGTTCTTTATTCCCGGTCGCGACTCGTTCAAGCTGCCGCCGCGCGACCCGGTGCTTTATTTCGTCGAGCGCCTGCGCGACGAGGCGCATCGTTTTGCCGTCGGATCGCACCGGGCCCGGCGAATGCACGACCTGCGAGAGGCTGGCCTGCAGGAGATCGCCGGCATCGGGCCGACGCGAAAGCGCGCGTTGCTGCACCACTTTGGCACGCTCAAAGCCATCGAGCGCGCCTCGGTCACGGACTTGATGCAAGTCGATGGTATCAGCGCCGAGACGGCAAAACGCATCTATGAATTCTTTCACGAGGCAACAGCGTGACTGGAGCGCAACGTGACGGGCAGGTCGTAGCGCTGGGCCCATATGCCGCGCGGCAGTCATGCACGTTAAGGCCCTGTCGGCCCTGCCGCCGCGGCGTTATGGTGGGGTCATGATTTCGACGACCACGACCACAACCACCGGCCGGCTGCGTGTGCACCCATTCGCGCTGCCCAACATTCTGACCTACGGCCGCATTGTCACCGTGCCGATCGTGATCGGCTGCATGTTCGGGCAAAGCATCCTTGGCGGCGGGCTGTGGCTGCGCTGGCTCGCGCTCGCCTTCTTTGTCGCCGCCGCCATCAGCGATTTCCTCGATGGCTATCTGGCCCGTATTTGGGCACAGCAATCCTCG
>Ga0335074_10007117_pt1 | contig 15506 bp, 12 predicted proteins | sample Lox_Sample_23_FD_206715 | JGI IMG/M metagenome (GOLD analysis project Ga0335074, IMG submission 206715) | Soil microbial communities from Loxahatchee National Wildlife Refuge, Florida, United States - Lox_Sample_2.3 | ecosystem: Environmental > Terrestrial > Soil > Wetlands | place: USA... | reverse complement strand
GAAGCTTCGCGTTGTGCGGCAACCACGAAATGTACGCGCGCGGCGGCGGATATTTCGACGCGGTCCTTCCGCGAATGGGATTGAAGAGGTCGGCAACGAGCGAATGGGGCGAGGGACAGTGGGCCAGTTTTTTCTGCCTCGAGAACAAGCACTGGCGGATCGTGGGGATCGACACCGGTTACGATTCGACACGTTTCGACTGGGGCAGAGTGCCGATCGTTCAAAAGAGCAAGTGGGTGCGCACCTCGGAGGCGCTGAAGCCGCGATGCGAGTTGCACGAGAAACTGATGAAGTGGCTGGCGACGGAGGTGAATCCGGACGGGGACAACCGCGGGCTGATTCTATTGTCACACCACGGGCCGTTTTCATCGTTCAGCGACTGGTATCGAGTTCCATCGAAGCAGCTGAGCCAGCTAATTCACCGGCCGGTGATCTGGTTTTGGGGACACGAACACAAACTGGCGATTTACGATTTGTATTCCGTGACCGGAGGAATCGCCACCTACGGCCGGTGCATCGGCCACGGCGGCATGCCCGTGGAGCGCGGACAAGAGCCGGATATCAACGAGTGCCGTTGGCTCGCCTGGGACAACCGGCGCTACCATAACGGCGAGAAAATCGACGCGGGATTCAACGGCTACGCGAATCTCATTCTCGACGGCGCGGACATGCGGGTGGACTACCGGGACCTGCGAGGCGAGCGGTTGCTGAGCGAGGAGTGGCGCGTCGATCTGCGGTCCGGGCGGCTCGAAGGGCCGAGGCTGAAAAAAGTGCTGCAGCACGAATCTTTGCACTTCCGTGAACCTGCGCCGAGATGACGCGAGCGTGCAGAGGCCTGTTTTTTGCCAGCTGCGAAGGGTTCCTGGTTGGAGGCGGGGATGGGCGGGCCGGGAGCGGGGCACAAATCGGAGAGCGCGCGGCGGGCGCGGCTGGCCAACATCGCAAAGGCACGGGCGGCGCGGAAGAGGGAGCCGCTGCGATGGCGGAGCGGGCTCGAGTCGCGGGTGATCGAGCAGCTCGTGTGGCAGTGGTGGATGGCGAGCAGGGGTGAGTGGCTGGCAGCGAGTGGCTGGAAGAAGCAAGAGCGGAGTAGGAGCGAGGCGGCGTTCGTTGGCACCCGGGGAGTGGTCAGACGCGGACGACGATTTCGTACAAAAGCCTCACCCGTGAAAGCCGGAGTGAGCTACATGGGGAAAATCTACTCGGAGGCAGGCAGGCGCGCCACAGAGGCTAAACTCGGCGCGGCGGGCAGGCCGTGGGCGAAGCTGCGGGTGGCGCGGCTGCTGGGTGTGAGTCACACGTGGGTGAACAAGCTGGCGAAGCGGTTCGAGGCCGATCCTGACCGGATGCGGAGGCGAATGGCGGGTCTTGCGCCGGCCAGTCTGGAGAAGCTCGAGCGAGCGCGACAGGAGACGCGACGGCAGCGGGAGTTGGGTTGGCTGCGAGGGCCGATCCGAACGCGGCGCGTGAAGTGGACGCACGGAGGAAAAACGCAACGAGCGATGATGTGGACTCACGCGGAGAGGCGGAGGCAGGAGGGGAAGGACGACGGAAGGTCGCGTGTGCGCGATGCGGAGGTGCCGGCGTGGGCGAGGGGAGGGTGAATCGCGGGGCGCCGCGTGTTGAGTGAATGGAAACGCCCCACCCTCACAAGCCGAGGATGGGGCACCCGCAAAAACGAGCGAGCGCCCCAGGGCGATTGGAGAGTCGAAATTTGAGATTTGAGAAGGCCAAGATTTGGGCTCCAGGCTCGAGAACCGAAGCGGCAGGTCAACCGCCCCTCCGGGGCTGAGGTTTTGCGGGGGAGTACCCGGCACTTCGCGGCGCCTGCCATGCGGCAGGCGAGCTGCGTGCCGGGCTAGGTACAATCACCGCTCCGCGGCTTCGAGCGTAGGGCGAAGGCAGGTGACCGGGCCGAAGAGGAATCGGAGATCGGAGATTCGAATTGCGAAATTTCAAAATGGAGAGCGCGGGCTGCGGGGCGCCGGCGTGGGCGAGGGGAGCGTGACTCGTGGTGCGCCGCGTGTTGAGTGAACGGAAAAGCCCCACCCTCACAAACCGAGGATGGGGCACCCGTAAAAACGAGCGAGCGCCGCAGGGCGATTGGAGAGTTGAGATTTGAGATGCGAAGGCCCAAAACACAGGCGACCCTGAGCTGTATCGTGGGGCGCGGCGCCTATTGCTTTTTCGGGGGCTCGTAGAGTTCGACGAAGGCGCCAACATCCGGATCGCGGACCAGAGCGACGCGATAGCCGCCCTTCATTTCGACGATGCCGTCGGAGACGAGTTTTGCGAGTCCAGAATCCTTGAGCCGGGTGAGGAGGTCGTCGATGTCGGTGACTTCGAGGCCGATCCAATTCACGCCGATGTCGGTGATGTCGTAGGGCTGGACGGGTTTCTTGCGGTTTTCGTACTCGATGATTTCGAAGCGTATGCGCGCGTCGCGGTCGGCGGCGAGGGCGTAGGTGCTGTTGAACATTCGCAGGACGTTGCCGTGGCCTCCAACGGCGGAGTCCATGAAATCGCCGCTGAGCCACTGCGTCGGAGCGGGCGGCATCTGCGCGCCGAGAAGCGAACCGTAGAAAGCTTCGGCCTTGTCGGGATCCAAAATGATCAAGCCGATGTGGTTGAGGCCGGGAGGATCGGCCGGACGAGCGGGCCGGCCATCGGCAGCAGGAGCGGCGGGACGCTGCTCGATGAGTTCGACGTCCATGCCGTCGGGATCGGTGATGTAGGCCATGGAGCCGCGCGTCTGGCCGGGGACCGCGATCAGTTTGCCGCCCCAAGTGCAGGGCCAGAGCATGTTGGCAGCTTTCAAGTCCGACCAAGTCTTGTCGACATCGGGGACGACTACTTCGATGTGGGTTGCGCCCGGCTCCCAGGGAGTTTTGCCTTCCATCACGTTGCGGCGCTTGATGCCGCGGAACTGACGGAGATAAAGCGTGAACGGCGTTTGTTCGCCGATGTTGGTGTTGATGGTGAGCTTGGCCATGCGGGACTCGACGCCCTTTGTGCCGTGAATACGATTCATCACGGGATCGACGCGCCAAGACTTGTCGAGGCCGGGAACTTCGGTAAAGCCGAGTATTTTGTAAAAGGCGACGGATTTGTCGAGATCGGAGACGGTGCGCCCGTCGAATTCGAGGCCGACAACGGAGCCCTTGTTGGCGCCAAACTGGGGCGCGGCGCTCGAGGATGGGCAAAATGGCAGAGCCGATAGCGCCAGCAGCGCGCAGAAGAATGCGAAAATAGCGAAGAGCGAAAACGAAGATGGAGCGGGCGCGGGCTTGCTCATGTGATCCCCCCTGAAATCCGAACGACTGCTTTGAGATCGCCGACTGTGTGAGATACCTACCACGGTTTTGGACTGCGCGTCCACCCGTTTGGTTTCCGTTGATTGCGGCGAGCAAGACTTGGCGCGGCGAGGCAGGCGTGGGCGGCCCGCCGGCCCCGAGTCCCAGGATTTCAGCGTGGACGGGACTCGGGGAGCAGGCGATTACTGGCCCGGGACGAAAACGTCGGACTGGGCCGTGATCGCGACATTGCGCTGTTCTGTCGTGACCTTGAGGCTGCGGAATTGCCCCTTCTTTTTCGCGCTGCGAGCGGTATTGAATGTCAGGAAATATTGATTGTGCAGAACCATGTCGAGCTGGTTGAGATACGGCGTGTACGAAACCGGAGTTTCAAGGCCCTGGAAAAACGACTGACCGCCGCTGGCGCTGGACACTTTGATGAGATTGCCCTGGGCCAAACTCTGGCGGAAGGAAGCCGGTCTGAGCCTGCGACCGACCTGGGTGTAGAGCGTGTGGATTACGATGCCACTCTTCTGCGCCGCGGAGGCGACGTGATCGACATCGGGATCCTCCAGATCGCCGCGGAGAGGATCGTGACCATCGCTGATCAGGAGGATTTCGCGCCTTCCGGACATGGGCTCCAACTTTTTGATGACGTCGATCAGGGAAAGATAAACGCTGGTCGAGGCGTTGGTTGGGCCAAAGGTGACGCGAACCTTGGACGCGACCATCTCATGGTTGGTGCTGAATGGAGCGGCGGTGAGCGTCGAGCCGTTGCTGGCATAGAAGACGCCGACGCTGGCGGAGGGCGACTGCGTCTGCACGAAATGGCGCAACTCCTGGAGGCGCGGGCCGACGTTGGCACCGTCGTCGATGAGAATCGCGAGATGGAGCGCGCCGCGATCGCCTTGCGCCTGGTTCCAGGCGGTGATATCCGCAACCCGACCGCTGACGTGGACGACCACGTCGTCCTTGCCGAGCACCGGGGGAGCGGTGAAGTTGGGGCCGAGGACCGTCGCGACGGTTGTGATCGGGACGGTTGAAGCGGCTGTTTGCGATTCGACGGGCGGTGCCGAATAAGCGGCGATAAGTGCGAAGGCGAGCAGCGTGGAACTGATCAGCAATATGGGCTTGATGATGCGAGCGGTCATGTATCTATCCTCTACTAGAAAGATGCGTTAGAAGCGGAGAAGGGTGCTTGAATTGACGAGGCGGTTGATGGTGGGGTAGGCTGCGGCCCAGTTTTTCGCGAAGGATCGGGCCCGATCGAAGGGCATCGGCGAGAGGACAATATGCGAGTGGCGCAACACGTTCCTTACTGTTTCCTGGCGGCATGTTTTCTGGCGGGAGTCGCGCTTTGCTCAAGCGGAGCCGCGATGGCGATGCCTCAGACGGCGAGCGGTCCAGTGCAGGATACGGTCGAGAAGGCCGTGCAGAACTACATGGATGCGTGGAACACGCATAACGTGCATGCCGTGGCGCTGACGTACACGGAGGATTGCGATTTCGTCAACAACTTCGGCGCGCTGACGCACGGGCGCGCGGCGATGGAGGAGACGTTCGGAAAATTCATGGCGGGGCCGTACAGCGAGACCGTCCAAACGGGACACATCCGGACCGTCCGGTATATCAAGCCGGACGTGGCGGCGGTGGATGTGGACTGGGAGATGACAGGCGCGAAAAATGCGGACGGGAGCCCGCGGCCCACGCGCAAGGGCATACACAGTTTGATCCTGGTGAAGCAGAGCGATGGGTCGTGGCTCATCGCGGTGATGCACGTTCACGAATTCACGAGCACGCCGCCGATCACGCCGCAGGCAACTCCCGCTCCTCAAGCGCGATAGGCGGGGCGTCGTTTGGCTGGCGGGGACCGAGGGCATTCGGCGAGAGGGTTGGCGCATTGGGTTCATACCATTCGCCGAACTTCGCCGATACAGTAAAGTGATTCTGCGATGGATACATCAGCCCTGCGAGAATCCGCGACCGACGCGATCCGATATTGGGAGCCGCGTCGCATCGCGTACAACCTCGTGCTAGCGGTGGTGGTTCTAGCCTATTTCTGGATCGGCTATCCGGCCTCCAAATCCGGGATCGCGGTGGACGAGATACTGGTTGTCTTCCTGCTGGCGGTGGGCGCGAACGTCGCCTACTGCGCCGTTTACGTGGTTGACCTGTTTGCTCAGGCGTCCGGATATCGCGATCAATGGCGCAAGCACCGCTGGACGTTGTGGCTGATCGGAACGGTGTTTGCGGGAATACTGACTCGATTTATTGCAATGGGAATGTTTCACGTTCCTTCCTTGAATTGATTCCAGACGATCAAGCTATGGGTTGGAGGTTAGCCGCGGCGCGAGGCTTCGCCGGTGGAGGGGAGATCGTCTTTTTTAGAGCTTATTCATGCGTGATTGTATTGAAATCGGGGCAGGAATCACCGTATATCGCGACGGTTCAGCGACATGGCAGTGGATAGAAATTGCGACAGGCGCGAAAAAAGCGCATATGGGGAGAAAAGCACGCTATTGATAAGTGCAGCACTTGGAGCAACTTGCGGTCTCTTCGGCATGGCAGGTCTCGTGCATGATGAGGGAACGTGTTCTTGAGAGGGACCTGAGAAATGCCAGCCAAGATCGAGGTTGTACCAGCCAAAGAAACTACAGAAGCAGATAGAAGCGAGGCGCAGGCGGCGGGGGCTCGGTGGAGCGAGCGCCTGAAGGCTCTGCGCCGAATTCCGCCGATATTTCGAATGGTTTGGAACTGCGCGCCAGACGTGGTGCTGCTGAGCGCAGCGGCGCGCGTGATCGTGGCGATGATTCCGCTCGCGCTGTTGGAAGTGACCAAGGTGATCGTCGACGACATCGATCGCCACCTGGCCTATCATGCAACCATCCCGCATGACTTCTGGTGGCTGGTGGCTCTCGAGTTCGCGCTGGCGAGCGGCGTGGCGATGCTGGGGCGAGTGACCACGTTTTTCGATACGGTGCTGGCCGACAAGTTCACGAAGCATATCAGCACGAGCATCATGGAGCATGCGTCGAAGCTCGATTTGACGCGCTACGAGGATCCGCTTTTCTACGACAAGATGGAGCGGGCTCGCGTGCAGGGCACGGACCGCGTGATGCTGGTCCAGATGACGGGGCGCTTGATCCAGGACGCGATCGGCGCACTCAGCCTGGCGGCAGGCATCGTGTTCTTCTCGCCGTTGCTGCTCTTCTTCCTGATCGTGTGCGTGGTGCCGGCATTCCTGGGCGAGACGCATTTCGCTTTCCTCGGTTATTCGCTGAATTTCGAGCAGACACCCGCGCGCCGGCAGATGGACTACCTGCGGATTCTTGGCGGCAGCAGGGAGAGCGCGAAGGAGCTGAAGCTATTCGGGCTCGGTCCCTTTCTGGTGGACCGCTACAAGGGCCTTTCGGATGAGCTGCATCAGCAGAACGTCCGGCTGGCGAAGCGAAAGCTTCTCTTCGGCGCGTTCCTTACGGTGCTGGGTACGGTGGGCTACTACGGAGCGTATGCATACGTTGTGTACGAGACCGTGATGGGCCACTTGTCGATCGGCCAATTGACTTTGTTGGCCGGCGCAATTGCGGGAGCGAGCGCGGGCATTCAGGCCGTGTTCACGACATTCTCCGGGATTGCCGACCAAGCGCTCTTCATGACCGACCTTGTGGACTTCTTCGCGGTGCAGCCGACGATTCAATCGAAGCCGGGAGCGCTGGTGGCGCCGCGACCGATCCGGCAGGGAGTGGAATTCCGGAACGTTTCGTTCTCATACCCGGGGAGCCAGCGGAAAGTGCTTTCGAGCGTGAACGTGCGGATCGAGCCGCACGAACGAATCGCGCTGGTGGGGGAAAACGGACAGGGCAAGACGACGATCGTGAAGCTGCTGACGCGGCTCTACGATCCGACCGAAGGGCAGATACTGCTCGACGGAGTCGACCTGCGCGAATACAACCTCGACGACCTGTGGAAGGAAATCGGGGTCATCTTCCAGGATTTCGTCCACTACGAGATGACGGCTTCCGAAAATATCGGCGTGGGGCGCATCGAAGAGGCGAACAATCCCTTCCGGATTCGGGCCGCGGCGATGAAAACTTTCGCTGAGAAAGTGATTCACAAGCTGCCGAAGGGCTACGATCAGCTGCTGGGGCGGCGGTTCGAAGGCGGAGTGGACCTCTCCGGCGGCGAGTGGCAGAAGATCGCGCTCGCACGGGCCTATTTGCGAGATGCACAGCTGCTGATCCTCGACGAGCCGACGGCGGCTCTCGACGCCCGCGCGGAACACGAAGTGTTCCAGCGGTTCTCGGAGCTGACCCAGGGCAAAATGTCGCTCTTGATTTCGCACCGCTTCTCGACCGTGCGGATGGCGGACCGCATTCTTGTCCTGCAAAAGGGCGGAATCGCGGAGCAGGGACACCACGATCAACTGCTGAAGGACGGCGGAATCTACGCGGAGATGTTCGAACTGCAAGCCGCAAACTACCGCTAAGCGTAATAGGCTACACTAGGGACCTCATGCGAGGGGACGTTCGGCTGCGGGCGACGGTGGGTTTTCTGTGCGCGTCGCTCCTCCTCGCGCAGTTTCCGGCCGCGCTGCAGGCGCAAAGCAGTTCCACTCCGAACGCGGCACCCACTGAAACCATCGAAGTCGATCCCTCGGCGCCGAGCCATGCGTTTCCGCATTTCTGGGAGCAGATGTTCGGATCGGGGCGGGCGATCCTGAGCTTGCGCGACGCGTATCGCCAGGACCTGCGCGAAGTGAAGCAGGCGACCGGCTTTCAGTACATTCGCTTCCACGGGATTTTCGACGACGAAACCGGCCTCTACAGCGAGGACGCGAACGGCAATCCCATCTACAATTTTTCCTACATCGACCAGATTTACGATGGCTTGCTGGCGAATGGCGTGCGGCCGTTCGTGGAGATGAGCTTCATGCCGAAAAAACTGGCGGCGGAACAGAAGCTCCACGTTTTCTGGTATCACCCGAACGTCTCGCCGCCGAAAGATTGGGACAAGTGGAGCGATTTCGTGACGCATTTCGCGCAGCATCTGGTGGATCGCTACGGGATCGATGAAGTTTCGCAGTGGTACTTCGAAGTGTGGAATGAGCCGAATCTGGATTTCTGGGCGGGCGATCCGAAGCAGGCGACGTATTACCAGCTTTACGATGTGACGGCGCGGGCGCTCAAGCGCGTGAGCCCACGGCTGCGCGTGGGCGGCCCGGCGACGGCGCAGGCGGCGTGGGTCGACAGCTTCATCAAGCACTGCGCCGAGAATCACGTGCCGGTCGATTTCGTTTCGACGCACGTCTACGCCAACGATACCGCGCAAAACGTGTTTGGCACCGACGAGTCCATCCCGCGCACGCAGATGGTGTGCCGGGCGGCGCGCAAGGTTCACGATGAGGTGGCTGCCTCGGCCGAGCCGAATCTGCCGATCATCTGGAGCGAGTACAACGCGACCTACAAGAGTGAAACGGACGTGACCGATTCGACGTTCATGGGCCCGTGGCTGGCCGATACGATCCGGCAATGCGACGGGCTGACGGACATGATGTCGTACTGGACGTTTTCGGATGTGTTCGAAGAGCAGGGCGTGGTGAAAAAGCCGTTCTATGGCGGCTTCGGACTGATCGCGGAGGACGACTTGCCCAAGCCTTCGTACAACGCGTTCAAAGTACTGCACCTGCTGGGAGACCAGCGCATCGAAGAGAGCTCGGATTCAGCGCTGGTGACGCGCCGAAGCGACGGGACGCTGGTGATGGCTGTTTGGAATCTGGTCCTGCCGGAAGAAAAAGGCGAAGCGAAAACGATCACCATCGACGTGAAGGGGATGAAGGGGAAGGAGCGGGCGCTCGTCTCGCGCGTGGATTCGACGCACGGCTCCCTGCTTGCGGCCGACGAGGCGATGGGCCAGCCGGCCTATCCCACGCAGAAACAGATTGAGGAGCTGCGGCGCGCGGCGATGCTGCCGCCTGCGACGGTGGAATATTTTCGAAACGGGAAGCTTACGCTGTCCCTGCCGGCGGATGGACTTGCTTTAGTCGAGGTGCGTGGGCCCAAACGCTAGCCCTCTTCCTTGAAACCGGCGCGCTCCATGCCGCGCTGCGCCTCGGGATTTTTCATGAACGTTTCCCAGACGAATCCGGAGCGCGCGTTTTCCGCCATCAGCATCGTGATTCCCGTGTCGATGCCGACCACATCCGTATCGTACCAATTGGTGAGAGGATTGAAGGCGTCGACGAAGCCGTAGCGGCTCCACGCGCGCGCGCCATATTTATTCTTGACGGTTCGCAGCACGCGCATCGTTTCCAGCGGCAGGAAAGGCAGCGAGCCGCCGGCAGCGCAGGGCACGACGGTGCCGTCGATTGGGCCGGTGGCCGGAGGACCGCCCCAAACGACATATCCATGCGCGGAATCGGAAGCGGTGATGCCCCAGAGGTCGTTGGAGTAGTCCGGGAATTGCGGGGCAAGATCGAGGCAGAAACGGCGGTGAACGTCGGTTGCCACGATCGAATTCCGGAAGTAATCGGTATACTTGTCGCGCTTATCGCGGAAATCGAACCAGGCCTGCGAGTATTGATGGACGAACAACGGGGCGAAAGAGCCGATGTATTGGATCCCGTCATACTCGAACGTTTGGCGTTTCCAGGCGTCCCAGGTGTCGGCGGGAAGAGGATGACTGAAGGAACCGAGCCCGAGAAGATACATCATCATCATCTCGCTGTAGTTGTCCCAGCGATATTGGAGGAAGCCGGTCTCGGGCGTCCAGCCGTGGGGCAGGATGCTGGTATCCTCGGAAAGCCAGCTCCAATCGACGCGGTCGAAGATGAGATGGGAGAGATCGCTGATCTCAGTGTGTTCGAAATGCTGGCGGCAGGTGAGGATGCCGCAAAGCAGAATCGCCGTATCGATCGAGGAGACTTCCGAATCCCACAATCTTTCGCCCGTATCGATGTTCCCCCAGTGGTAAAAGAAGCCGCGATGATTGGGGAGTTTTTTCCAGAGGAAGCGCATGGTATTGAGGACGCGCCCGCGCGCTTCCGTGTAGGGGACGAAGCCGCGTTTCTCGGCGATACAAATGGCAGTGAGGCCGAAGCCGAGAGCGGCAATGCTGCCGAGGGAATTGTTTTTGTCGGGCGTGATGACGTTGCAGCGGTCGCGGACGAGGCCGGTATTGGGATCCGCCTGCTCCCAGAAATAACGGAAATTTGCGTTCTCGAGATCCTGAAGGAGCGCATCGTCGTCCGGCGAAAAGGTCGGCTGGCCCGGAAGAGGAGTGAAGGGCGGCGCCTGGGCCTTTTCCACGACGCGCGCGAGAGAGGGAACGCCGAAAGCTCCGGCGAAAGGGAGGCAGGCGCCGGCTCGCAAGAGAGTCCGCAGCACTTTCCGCCGTCCAATGCGTCTCGATCGAGTGTTCCCACGCATCTACGGAATTATAATCATTCTTGGAGGCCCGACGGAATGGTTCCCACGACGCGGTTGACCACGCTCGCACACTGATGGGCGTAGCGGACAAACCACGATGGTTGCTGGTGATCTTCGTGACGCTCGGCGTCGCGCTCGCGATCGGGCTGATCGCCGCGCTCGTTCAGCACGAGAAACCCGTCGCTTTGCGGGGCGCGGTGGTGAAGCAGGACACGGACCCGAGAAAACAATCGCCTATCACGGGCGTGTCCGTCACCGCCGTGGTGAGCGGCAAGGTGGTGGCCACCGCGAAGTCCGATTTTTCGGGCTATTTCAAGCTGACCTTGCCGCGGCCAATCAGGCGAGGGCGCTCCATCAGCCTGCAATTCAGCCACACGGACTACGTCCCGCTCGATATGCAGGAAATCGTGGGGAATCAGATTTACGTCGCGCACCTTCAGCCACTGCAGCACATCATCGAGCCGCCTCCGAACCAGGTGCTGATCGCGATTACGAACGTATTCGTGCGATATACGACGGAGACGAGCACGAGGGTCAACATCGGCACGGGGCTGCGAACATTTGAAATCGTGAACAAGGGCAACGTTCCGTGCGAGCGGCGGCCGCCGTGCTCGCCGGACGGACGGTGGAAGGCCGCGACTGCCTCCGTGTCGCTCGACGCGGGGCCGGACAACGTCTACGAGGATGCGCGGCTGACGTGTATCGCCGGGCCGTGTCCCTTCACGAAAGTCGTGTCGGATAACTTTTCCGCCGGCGGGCGCGTGATTTCGGCCACGGTGCTCGGATGGTCGGACACGACCACGTTTCTGCTGCAGGCGGAAGTCTTCCGCGAGGAGATCGGCGACACGGTGCGCGAGTCGTATCCGGTAATTTTCGGCGACTCGCTCAACTTCACTCTGCCTGCCTCGGCCGAAGGGCCGAGCTTCGAGGCGGAAGTGAACGGCACGAATATCGTGTTTCCGCTGGCGCCGAATCCGATATTGAGCTGGGCGGATTGCGTGGTGCGCGTGGGCAAGGATCAATCGAAGCTGTATCGCTGCGAGCTGAAGCCGGGTTACCGGTTCCGGTGATTGCGGCGGGTGGATGCGGGAGCAGTTATGCGCCGTGTTCGGATGCGCGATTATTTTTTTTCCCTGCTCGGAGCGGGGCTTCTGGCGATGGCAAATCCTGCGAGCAATGCGGCGGGCGTCCGGCCCGACGACGCGTCGAATCAAAGGGCGATGAGACAATCGACAGGTCCCAGCCAATCGTTTCAATCCTTGAGCGACATCCTCGAATACGTCTCGGATGACTGGACCAATCTCAGGCGTTCGCTCGCCGAATGCAAGACATACGAAGACGTCAAGACCTCCAGCGAGCATGCGCTGTATCTGCCGGCGGACGCGGAAGCACCCGCCGGACTGGCTGAGGCGCTGAAGCGATGCGACGTCCGCATCTTGCATCTCCCCGCGAAAATTTCGGAGGAGGAGGCGGGCCAAATTCTGCCTCACGGATTGCTCTATCTCCCGAATCCTTACGTGGTGCCGGGCGGGCAGTTCAACGAGATGTACGGCTGGGACAGCTACTTCATCATTCGCGGGCTGCTGCGTGACAACCAGCGCGATGCCGCAAAGGGAATCGTCGAGAATTTTTTCTACGAGATTCAGCACTACGGCGGCGTGCTGAACGCGAACCGGACGTATTATCTCGGGCGCTCGCAGCCGCCATTTTTGAGCTCGATGATCCTGGCCGTTTACGAGGCGGACAAGGCTGCCGGGCGAGCGGATCCAGCGTGGCTGGAAAAGGCGTACGCCTTCGCCGTCGAAGATCACGATCAGTGGACGCGCGCGCCGCATTTGGCCGGAGACACCGGCCTCTCGCGCTATTTCGATGAAGGCAACGGGCCGGTGCCTGAAATCATGGGCGACCCGAGCGATTACTATCGCGGCGTCACACACTATTTCTTGATTCACGAGGGCGAAGACGGCGCGCACCTGGCGAGGGTCGACGCCGAACATCCGGCGGATTCGCTGCTGGGCCCGAAATACGAAGTGCGGGTGTGCGATCCGGGAGCGTCTCAAATAGGGGACAAGGATTGCGAGGCCGCGGATCGCGTCGCGCTCTCAGCGGATTATTACAAGGGCGATCGCAGCATGCGGGAGTCCGGATTCGACGTCACTTTCCGGTTTGGTCCCTACGGGGCCGAGACGCACCATTTCGCCCCCGTGTGCCTGAACAGCCTGCTCTACAAAACCGAAAGAGACCTCGAACAGATGAGCCTGCTGCTCGGCCGGAAAGACGACGCGCGGAAGTGGGCGCAGCAAGCCGCCGAGCGCCGCGAAAGAATGGTGAAATATTTCTGGGACGAGCAGAAGGGGCTTTTTTTCGACTACGACTTCATGAAGCGCGAACGGTCGTCGTATGACTACGCGACGACGTTCTACCCGCTGTGGGCGGGACTCGCGTCGAAGGAGGAAGCGCGGGCGGTCGACGCGAATCTAAAGCTGTTCGAGCAGCCGGGCGGGCTGGCCATGAGCCGATTCGACAGCCAGGCGCAGTGGGACTATCCCTACGGCTGGGCACCGATCCATTTGCTGGCGATCGAGGGGTTGCGGCGCTACGGATACGCGGCGGATGCGAACCGCATCACGGAGAAATTTCTCTCGATGGTCCTGCAGAACTTTCGAACCGATCACACGATTCGCGAGAAATACGACGTGGTCACGCGGTCGTCCGCCACGCATATCGAGGCAGGATACGCGCAGAACGTGACCGGATTCGGCTGGACGAACGGCGTGTTTCTCGTGCTGCTGCACGAAGCGCCGCCGGAAGTGACCGAGCAGCTCAAGCGAGCGCCGTGACGCCGCTCGCGAAGCAGGCGAGCGGTTTTTCGGCGTTGTGCCATCACGTGTCGTGTTCCTCGCCCATCATGCCGGGCGTTTCAACGCCGGCCCTTACGGCGAGAGGGAACTGCCAGGTCGGGACGCGCATCTGCCTCACGACCACGGCGCCGGCTACCAGCCCGAAACCGATTTGCGAAGCGAGGAACCATCCCCAGTCGATGCGCTGATTGAGAAGCGGATCGACGATATCGAGGACGTTGTAGAGCAAGCCGGTCCAGACGAGCGGCGCGAAAAGGCCGCCCAGCACAATCGGCCGGCGCGGAAGCATGGGCAAGAGCGCGCCGTAAAGCAGCCCAACCAAAATCGACGTGGTGAGATGCAGCACCGTCGCCACGAGAAGCAGCGGGAGGTGAAACGCTTCCATCTCCGCGGTGCTTACCTGCGTCTGCGCGTAGACCACGGCGCCGAGGAGATTGATCGGATACCAGATGCTGTGATGGCTGGCCACACCGTAGAGCGCGGCGAGCAGCGCCATCGCGGCGGCTCCGGCCAGGCCGCCTTTGATTCCCGCCGAAATCGGGTAGATTTCAAGCGGCAGGCGCGCGCGATGCGGCCGCGCTTCGGCTGTAGCGGCGATGCGCGCGACTTTTCGGGGCGATGCGGCAATGATGGCCGGCTTCGCCAGCACGGGCACAATTTCATGGCGCTCGCGCGGCAGCACCTGCACGAACCAGCCGACGCAACCCGCCAGAGCGAGCACACCTCCGACGACCGCCACAATGTAGTTGGTGACGAGGCCGATCGCGGCAAGAGCGAGACCCAAAGCGAGCAGCGGCGGCCAAAGCGTCGGCGACGGCAGCTGGACACTCTCTCCGCCCGGCTGGCTTACTGGATTCGGTTCGTGCGCCGATGTCATTACGTTTCTCCGCTGTCCTGCCGCTGAAACATTGCTGCGAATCAGGAAAAGTTGTAAACCACAAGAAAGACGACTACCCACACGATGTCGACGAAGTGCCAATACAGCGAAAGGATCTCGCAACGCTCGTGATGCTCCGGCTTCACCTTGCCGAAGAGCGCAAAGATCATGACGACCGCCAGCGCGATCAGGCCGATGATCACGTGGGTCGCGTGCAGGCCTACGAGCGCGTAGTACGTGGTGCCGAAGAGGTTCGTGGTGATGGTGAAATTTTCCTGATAGATGAGGTGATGCCACTCGCGAGCGGTCCCGGCGATGAAAAACGCGCCGAGCGCGAGCGTAACAAACCACAAGCCGGCGAACATCGCGGTCTTGCCCTTACCCAAAGCCGAAACCGCGGCGTGAATCGTGAAGCTGCTGAGCCAGAGACCTATGCTTGTGTAGACGGGAACGATGAGAATTTGCCGAGGCGCAGGTCCGCTGAGGCTCTTGCCGATGTAAAAAATGTAGGCGGCGATGAAGATCGCGAAAATCGCCGATTCCGCCAGAATCAGGCACAGCATTCCCACGCGGCCCCGCGAGGGAAGTTTCCATGTGGCGGCGCCGGCGGTGACGTCGATTGGAGCCGCGCTCATCGGTTTCTCATTCCTGACCTCTCATTCGTACTTCCAGTCCGGATCTTCCGGATGCTTGATGTCCCACAGCGGCCTGCGGCTTTGCACCGCCGGCACGCGCGCGAAGTTGTAATGAGGCGGCGGAGAACCGGTGGCCCATTCGAGCGTCCAGGCATCCCACGGGTCATTGCCGGCCGGCGCGCCCTGGAAATAAGACCGGATCACGTTGTACACGAAAATCAGGATCGCGACAGCCTGCACCGCCGCACCAATCGACGAGATCATGTTCCAGACTTCCCACCCGCGGCCCGCTTCATAGGTGTAGACGCGGCGCGGCATGCCGAGCAGCCCGGGAATGTGCATGAAATCGAACGTCAGATGAAATCCGATCACAAACAGCCAGAAATGCCACTTGCCGAGCGTTTCGTCCAGCATGC
>Ga0335074_10007116_pt1 | contig 15507 bp, 7 predicted proteins | sample Lox_Sample_23_FD_206715 | JGI IMG/M metagenome (GOLD analysis project Ga0335074, IMG submission 206715) | Soil microbial communities from Loxahatchee National Wildlife Refuge, Florida, United States - Lox_Sample_2.3 | ecosystem: Environmental > Terrestrial > Soil > Wetlands | place: USA: Florida... | reverse complement strand
GCGTAATCGGCTGGCCGCCTCCTGCCGGGATCTCGATCACAATGTTGTTGGATTGTTCAGCGGCATAGACGTTTCCCGCTCCATCCACGGCCACGCCTTCGACGGTGCCCAGTCCGCTGGCGAGGGTTGTCTGCGTGCCGCCGGCCGCGATCTTCACCACCTGCCCGTTTGCCCAAGTTGCAATGAAAAGGTTGCCCGCCGCATCCTCGGTAATGCTGTACGGGTCCGTCACTCCGCTGGCCACCGTGATCTGCGTACCCGGACCAAAGGCAGCCACAGGGGCCTGGCCAATGCCGTAGACCGGCGTCGTAACGATCACGTTTCCGTTGTTGTCATAGAGTTCCACCGCGCCCCTGCGCAATCCGGCTGCGAGCGGCGTGAAGTTCACGTTCACGGTGCATGCCGTACCGCCCGGGATCGTGCCCGTGCAGGTGCCGCCGCTGCCCTGCGAGAAGTCGAGGCCACTGACGCCCTGCGTCACCACCTGGATGGCGCCAATGGTCGTGGTGGTGGGGATGTTGATGGTTACCGGAATGCCGGTGCTGCACGGCGCGGGAGTAGATTGTCCCGGCTGGCAAACGTTGATGCTGCCGAAGTTCTGCTGGGCAAAACTCGCCGTGACGTTGTACGCCTGGATCATTGTGATTTCGCACGTCGGGGCGAATCCGCCGCAGGCGCCGCCCCATCCCAGGAAGATCGATCCCGGAGCGGGATTGGCTGTCAAAATGACCGAGGCGCCGCTCTGATAGTTTGAGGAACACGTTCCCGTGGCGCTTCCATTCGACCCGCTGCAACTGATCGCACTCGAGTTGTCGGTTACCGTGCCGCTTCCCGAGCCGATCGGGGTTAGCGTCAGCGGGTAGCTGGACGCCATGCCGGTGCCCGACAGCGAGATGGTCTGCGCTGTGCCCGTGATGTTCAAGGTGTTATCAGTGATGGTGGCCGTTCCGCCGACCGTGCTCGCAGCGGTCGGAGTAAAGGTGGCTCCGACGACGCAGCTTGCGCCCGCAGCCAGGGTGCTGATGCCTCCGCAGGTGTCCTGCGTGCCGCCGAGCGCGAACGGCGCTGTGGCCGAGTAGCCTGTGATGACGAGCGGCGCGTTGCCGTCGTTCTCAAAGAGGTCGCCCTGCTGCGAGTCGCTGGTGTTTCCCACGGTTGTGTTCGCGAAAGTCAACGGCGAGGCCTGGGTGCGCGTATAACCCGCAATTGTGGAATCGCTCGTGATGGTGTACATGTTGCCGGCGCTATCCAGCGTGATCCCTCGCAGACCCTGCTCGGGCAGAAGCGTGGCGGTGTACGTTCCCGCCGCGTACCGAATGACCGAGCTACCGTTAGCGTTTGTGACGTAGACGTTGCCGGCGGGATCGACGGCGACACCATGAGGATTCGAAAGGTAACCGCCCGAGGCGAGAGTGACCAGGCTGGTTGTGCCGGCAGGGAGTTCGTAGAGAACGCTGTTGTTGTAGTCTGCCGCAAACAAGTTGCCGGCCGCGTCGATCGCCATGCCGATGAAACGCTGGCCTAGGTTGCCCGGTACAAGCGTGTTTACCTGGGTCGTTCCCGCCGGAATCTCGAAGATTGCGCCGACGTTCCCGTAGTAGCCGGTGAAGTAGAGGTTCCCCGCGCCATCGAACATCAAATTGTCGTCTGCGTCAGGGATCGTGGCCACTTGCACCGCCGGTCCCGTGCCTCCGGCAAGTTCATAGAGGTTGCCGATGGTAGTGGCGACCCAGAGATTGCCCGCGCCGTCCACCGCCGTCCCGCCACCCGTTACCGGGATGGTGGCAAGCTGGATCTTCGTGCTGCTCCCGGCGGGGAACTCATCGATCGAACCACTCTGCTCAAGTGCGTACAGGTTACCGTTGTCATCCAGGCTGAGGCCGCGCACAATGTTGAGGCTGGAGATACTAAGCGTTTGCGGAGTGGTGTCGAAGAGCCCCTGCGGGCCGGTGCCGATGCCGCTGAGGTAAGTGGTGCCCAGCACGTTGCCGGAAGCGTCGGTAAGAACCACTGCACCGTTGCGCCTGCCCGGCGCCAGCGGCGTGAAGGTGTAGTTGATGGTGCAGGTCTGGGCTGCGGTGTAAGGAGTGCCTACCGCGCATGTGCCGCCCGCGGCGAAGTTGAAGTCTTTGCCCGTCGCGCCCTGCGTCACCACAGAGATGGTTGCCGGAGTGCCGCCGTTGACGAGGTTGACGGTCGCGGTCTGGACCCCGGTGGCCGTATTTACCGGGCTTGTGGGCGCCGTAAATGCGAAATCCAACGGGTTGAAGGTTGCGGTCACACTCTCGGCGGCGTTCATGGTCACCTGGCACTGCGAGCTTGTTCCGTAAGACGCGCACGCGCCGCCCCAGCCGGCGAATGTCGAGCCCGTAATCGCTGTCGCCGACAGTGTCACACTTTGTCCGCTCGGATAATTTCCCGAACACAGTCCAGACGTGCTTCCATTGGTTTCATTGCAGGTGATCAGGTCATCGTTGTCCATGACGATGCCGCTGCCCGAGCCTATGTCCGCCACGGTCAGCGTGTAGTCGGTTGTTCCGGGTACGCCCGTCCCGGTAAGACCGATCGATTGAGTTGGGAAAGTGGAGGAATTGTTCAGAGCGTTGTCATCGATGTAAGCGGTGCCGCTAAGCGGACCGCTGTTGACGGGCGCTAAGTAGTAGTTCAAAGTGCAGGTCGCGCCTGCCGCGAGTGAGAAATTGGACGGGCAAGCTCCCTGAGGAGCCGCGATTCCAAAGTCCGGATCGCTCTCAGCCAATCCTGGCGAAATCGCGCCCAGCGGCTGATTGCCGATATTCTGCATGGTGATGGTTTGCGTCGCGCTCGAGCTGCCTTCGTCTATAGAGCCGAAACTCAAGGATGGCGGCTGAGACTGGCTGACCTCATAGGCGGCGCCGGAAGTGTCAGCGAGAAAGAGCTGTCCTGTCCCACTGACTGCGAGCGCGTTCGCGGCGACCCCCGATTCGACCCACAAAAGGAATTGGCAGCTGCTGGCGTTATTGGCGCAACTGGCTGGAACCTCTACGACGCCCCCGTTGCCGCTCACATTGCCGACGGTGATACCGGTGTCCGCAACCAGAAGGTCACCCGCGGGATCTATGGCAACACCGTACGGCTGATTCCATCCGCTGCCCACAGGGGTGGCTGTGCAATTGCTTGTGCAGCCGGCTGGAATCTTCACCACTCTGCTAACACCGTAATCGGCAAGGTAGACGTTGCCTGCGGCATCCAGCGCTATGCCGGCCGTATCCGAATAACCCGTGTTGTACAGCGTGGCCTGGCCGCCTCCATTCGCCAGAATCTCCACGGCCCCAGGAGCACCATAGGTAGAATTTGTGACGAATACATCGCCCGATGCATCCACCGCGACGCCATAAACACCCGATGCCGAGTACACGACGCTCGCGCAGGATGCGCCGGTACTCGTGCAAGCGGGCGCAAGCTCCACCACTTCTCCAAGGCCGCCATCGGCAACGTAGAAATTGCCTGCTCCATCGATCGCCAAGCCCGTCGGATAGTAGAAACCGGTCGCCAAAGTAGTTGGGGTACCGTTGTAGGGCGGCGTGAGCTCCATCAGCCCTGACCCACTGGCCGCATAGAGATTGCCTGCCGCATCGGTCGTCATAGCGCCGGCATAGCTCAGATTGGATAGAGTGCTTACCTGGCTGCTGTACACGACCGTAGACGCGGTGCTGGAGAGGGTGACATAGGTCGCTGCGGGGCCGAATGCTGCCTCCGGCGCCTGCCCAACGCCCGAAATCAACTGAGTTGCAAGTACATTGCCGCCGCTGTCGAGAAGTTCTACGGCGCCCATGCGCAATCCCGGCGCCAGCGGAGCAAAGTCAACGTTCACGATGCAGGTGCCGGGGCCGACGAAGCCCGCGCAGCCGCTGCCGACACCCAGCGTGAAGTCCAGGTTGCTTGCCCCCTGTGTCACTACGTTGATCGAGGAGACCGTCGCGCTTGTCGGCAGATTGACCACCACAGGAAGAGTGCTGGCGGTGCACCCTGCTGCCACTCCGCCGGCACAAACATTGGCGCTGCCTAAGGTCAACGGATTAAATGCCGCGGTCACACTTTCGGCGGCGTTCATGGTGACCTGGCACTGCGAGCTTGTTCCGTAAGACGCGCACGCGCCGCCCCAGCCGGCGAATGTCGAGCCCCCGGAAGCCGCTGCGCTCAGCGTCACCTGTGTTCCGCTCAAATAGCTCGCTAAACAGGGTCCACCGGAGTTGTTTCCATTCGATTGGCTGCAAGAAATCTCGTCCAAATCATCGGTAACGGTGCCGGAGCCAGAGCCGGCTTCCATCACCGTCAAGCCGTAGTTGCTGGCCTGCGCCACGCCGGTACCGCTAAGGCTAAAGTACTGGTCCGAGTAAGAACCATTGAGAGAGGTATCTTGAAAGACGCCGGTTTCGGCGCCATATGACGCGGCTACCTCTGGCAGAAATGCGATGCTCAGGTTGCAGCGCTGCCCCGGCGGCAACTCGATGTTGCCGCCTTCGTCCGTGCAATCGGGAGGATTGCCATTGACGCCATATTGCTTAAACGGTGAGGGGATAATCGCCGGGTTGGAGATTAATGTTTGGTTGCCCACGTTGAGAACGGTGAACGATAGGTCGCTCGTTGCGCCCACAGCGGTGTCGGGAAAGTCCTCCGCCGGCGGCTGAGCCTGATTTACCTGGAGGACCTCGTCGGCGGACTGGTCGGCAATAAAGATCTCTCCCGCCGCATTGACTGCGACGCCGTACGAAATACCGCTGAACAAAGAAACCTGGCAACTGCTGGTGCAGCCGGCCGGAACTTCGATCACCTCGCCATTGCCGCTGTTGAGCCCGGCGTCTGCAACGATCACGTCACCCGCCGCGTCCACTGCCAGGCTTTGCGGATAAACCCATCCGCTGCCGACTGTGGTCTGGCAGCTGCTGCTCGTGCAACCGGCCGGTATCTCGACGATCTCTTTGAGGCCGGAATCGGCGACGAAAAGATCTCCGGCCGCATCGACGGCCACGTCCTCGGGCTGAGACCATCCGCTGCCGACGTTGACCGAGCAACTGCTGCTGGTGCATCCAGCCGGAAACTCGATGATCCCCGCGGGGTCGTCGGCGATGAAGACATCGCCCAACCCGTCCACTGCCACGCCAAACGGGGCGGGATGAGTTATCGGCGCGTACAACTGGATCTGGCAGGCGCTGGTGGTGCAACCGTACGGAACCTTCATTACCGCGCCATTCGGACTATTCAGCCCGGTATCTGCGACGTAGAGATTGCCTGCCCCGTCGATCGCCACGCTTACTGGATCACTGAAGCCTGTGATGGTGGTCTCGGTGCCATCGGGCGCCAACTCCAGCACATTCGCGCCGCCCGCTACGTAGTTAGTGACATAGAGATTTCCCGCCGCATCCGTCGTCATGCCCCCGGGACCCGACAAGGTGCCGGCCGTGAACGGCACCGGGGCTTCCAGTCCGCTCGCGCTGTTGGTCGCCGCAGGCCCAAACGCAATCTCCGGCGCTTCGCCGATGCCGTAGATCGGGGTGGACGCCAGCAGATTGCCCGAGTTGTCGAAGAGTTCCACTGCGCCCTCGCGCAATCCAGGCGCTTGCGGAGCGAAGGTCACGTTTACGGTGCAGGAACTGTCCGCGTTGACGGTCCCGGCACAACTGCCGCCGGCGGCCAGCGAGAAGTCGCGGCCGGTTGCGCCTTGCGTGACCACCGCCGTCGTACCAAAAGTGGTGGTCGTCGAAATGTCGTAAGTCAGCGTAAGAGTATTGCTGCACGGTGCGGGAGTAGTTTGTCCTCCCGGGCACACATTGATGCTGCCGAAATTCTGCGGAGTCCCGAACTCCCAGGTATCCGAGAAGGTCGTGGTGACACTTTCGTCGTAGAACCCTCCGAACATAATCATCTGGCCCAGCGCCGCGTCATAGGCCAGTGCGTTGGGAACTTCGCGCGCGGGAGGACTAACCCCCAGGCTCTGCTGCGTCCAATTGGAGCCGTTCCACAACCACGTGTCGTTGAGGTAGTTGCCGCTGCTGTCGATTCCTCCGAACATTACCACTTCGCCCAGCGCGGCATCGTAGGCCATGCCCTGGCCGTCGCGTGCGGAAGGGCTGTTCGCAGGGATCACCTGAGACCAGGTGGTCCCGTTCCAGATCCATGTATCGTTGACTTCGTTCCCACTGGCGTCGGTTCCACCGAACAGAACTACGTTGCCGGTCGCAGCATCGTACACCATGGAGTAGGCGTAGCGCGCGCTGGGGCTGGTCGTGGGGGTCGCCAGTGTCCAGGTCGTCCCGTTCCAGATCCAGGTGTCGCTCGCCGCCCCGACGCCCCCGAACATCACGTCATTGCCATGAGCCGCGTCATAGACCATCGTCATGTTGGATCGGGGGCTTGGGCTGGTTGCAGGGTTCGCGTTAGTCCAATTCGACCCGTTCCAAACCCAAGTATCGTTGGTCCAGGTGCTGGCGCTGAGACGTCCTCCAAACAGCACCACGTTCCCTTGCGTCGCATCGTAGGTCATGGCGAAAGCATCCCGAGCGGTGGGACTGTTCGTGGGGTTCGCCTGAGTCCAGGCCGTCCCGTTCCACAACCACGTGTCGCTGAGAGGGCTCCCGCTTGCGGCAATTCCCCCGAACAAAACTACCTGGCCATGCGACGCGTCGTAGGTCAGAGCATGGAGATAGCGGGCAGGTGGATAGCTCGAAGGGCTTTGCTGATTCCAGGCCGGCTGCAGGATCGGCGCCTGCGCAAATGCACCGGTCGACCCGGCCAGCAGGAGCACCGTCAGCGAGACGACCATCCATAGGTTTAGCCAGCGACTCAAGCTCTCGATCGGATGGCTCCATTGCGACAAGCTCGGGTCAGAAACGTTCTGGTCGGGGAAACGCAAATGGACGGGCGAACACGCAGACTGGGTGTACATGCTGACGTTCTCCTGGCAATCGGATCTGCCGGCGAATCAGGTTTGCTTGGGCCGTCCATACGCAAACTTTTGCAAGATGGACTGCCAAGCCAATTAAGCAGCGGGGGAAATCAGGGTCTGATACTGCGGAAACAGGGACATGCCTGGGCGAACGCCCACTTCTCGGCACGCGCGTGTACCGGTCTAAATGCGCAAATCGCCATTGCGGGGAAATGGCGGGGGACTTCTGGTCTACGTGCCATTCTTGGACCCTGGGGAGGGGTCCCTCTAACGCCTCTGGTGCAATGAAACTAAAACCTACTCAAGGGAGAAGGGCTTGTCAAGAGCCTACCGCCATGGCGGCTGGTACCGGGACTCGGTTGGCTCACTCCGAGAGTCGCAACAGTGCTGGTCCACGAAGCCGCGATTACCGCCTCGAATGATGCCGAAGATGGTTGGAGGATGACCAGTTCTGCGCTTCGGTCGGCAGGCTGTTTCGCGCGAAGCGAAAGGATGCGTGTATCCCAGCGAATCACTCGTTTCGCGATTTGACATCAATGGAGCGACGGCGGTCGCTGCCAAGTGCAATTCGCGCGCAATCATTGCGGAGTTTCGTGTTCCTTTCTTACCGATCTATCGAGCCATGGTGGCACAGAGTCTGGCCGCTCCGACGGGTGGGCCATGGCCGCGTATTCCGGGCAAGTTTTCCGGCAGGGCAATGTGGAGCATAGATTTCGCGACCTCCTCAAAGCGTCCATGAGCTTTCCGGCCGTATCGGCTACTTCTTTCCCGCGCCTGTTCGATGCGAATTCCAGTGGTAGATGAACTCAACATACCCAAGCTGCATATTGGGATTTGTCGGGTATATCTCCGCAATGACAGTCTTTCCCCAGGCATAGCCATAATAGAAATTGAGGTCTACAGTTCTTGCGGCCTTCCAGTCGGCGCTGATGTCGGCGACCGAAGCCAACGAGGTGGCGTTGTTCCCGGGATGTGCGGAAAAGCCGAATACCTTGTTGTCGAAGGCGCCTCCACCCGAGTACCAGAGATCGTGCCCCGAGGTGAGTTGCAGCCAATGCAGATCGGAGCGGAGCGCGAGCCGCTTCACCGGTTGCTCCATCACCTGCACAAACTCGTCCGTGTTGTTCATCAGGTTGTAGAAGGGAAAACGCGCGTAGAGGCGCGGAGTGGGGAGCAGTTGGAAAAACGTATTATGCGTACCGTCGGCCGGATTGTTGTCTCCGGTGGACCGGAACCAGCCTCCGCGCAACCATGGCGCCTCGGCCTGTTTGCCGAACCGGTATCCGCCTTCGAGAGCAGCGGCGCCGGCTTGATGATTCTGGGAGCCCCATTGGCCGTTTTGTAACGCGCCCCAGGCAAGGAAGTCGAACTGTCCAAAGCCGACAGGAATGGCTGCTGTCAGGTTGCCCCCGTAAGTTCCGATTCGAATGTTGGCGTGCTCTGCCGCACGCACAGGCAAGGGGCGGTTGTCGGTCTTGGTTATGCCCGTACGTCCGTCGTGATACCCAATGGCGAAAGCGCGCCAAAGAACATGCTCTCGCGCCGGGTGAGTCAGTGCCAGGTATTGGACGTCCACATTGAGCTCGGGGTTGCCATTCATGTTGAAGACACCCTGATCGGCACGCGCCGCCAGCGCGGTCACGTTCCAGCTACCGAGCTGCCATTGTCCATCAAGGCCGTCGAGGCTGCGTTGGGCATTGGTGAAGCCGAAGTTACTGATCAGCCGGCTGGAGGTGCGACTTGCCTGCAGCCACGCCAGGGTGGGATTCTGCAGTTTCGTCTCTGCACCGTCGAAGAACTCGAAGCGGCCCAGGCGAAGGGTCTTGTCTTCGCCATCGAACCGCGCAAATCCCTGCTTGAGAAATGCGGCAGCGGGATAGGAGTTGTTGCCGTTCGACGCATAGTAGGTTCCGCCCAGGCCCAGCTGGCCCTGTGCGCTTACCGGTGAAACGGCGTCGTCAGGGGCGTCCAGAATGCTCGGCTGCGCGAGTTCAAGTTCCCAATCCCAGCGATGAAGCTGTTGCGTCATACCGAGCCGCTGCAACGTTTGCACGTAGGCGTAGCTGTTGTTCGTCGGCGGTGCGGCGGCCCATTGCCAGGCATCCATTCTGGTCCGGTCGTAGACAAAAACGGTGAGCGGAGGCTTGTCTGTGGATACGGATTGCGCCCTGGCGCAAGGAGCAGCCAGGGTTACGAGTGCAGTCAACCACAGGCACGCGGAGCCGAAAAGGGACTGGCGCGTGCGACTGGCGATCATCCGGAAAGGATTCATCAGCCGTCAGGACCTCCAAGGGATGTGTGGCTCTAGTGCGCGGGGAATGCATGGCCGTCACGGGTTCAGGGGTCCGCGAGATTGCGAAGAACTCTCAAGCCCACATTTTTCCCTGACGGCGTTTCCCACTGTAGAGAGAAAGATGTGCGGCCGGCATGGGGATTTAGGCGTAGAAACGAGTCCACCTTTCGATGGAGGAGCGAATCCAAAGGGAAGGAAAGCCCTGAGAGGCTGGATGCAAGAGACGGTTGAGCGACACGAATTCTGGGCGCCAGGAATGGATCATTACGTAGAGCGCTTGGTTGACCTCACCGAGCCGGAAGCCAATCAGATTCTCAATCTCACGGTAGACGAAGCGCGCGCACGTCTGCCTTGCCCGGAGCCAATCTGGTCGCGTATGTCGAGCGCATTGCCGCACTGGCGGAGGCCAATTCCGTCCTTTCACAGTTCTATCGCCAGCGCAGCCAGGACGTGGCCGCCGGCGCTAAACCTGCAGTGAAGGACTCTCTCGCCGCGATGAAACTGTAGGGATCCTGAAGCTGGCCGCTGCAATTCCAGGACACGACAAGAACCCCTGCGGACGTTCGCCATTCCGTTTCAGACGATTCTCGTTTGCGAGATCGCCGGTCTATAATGTGCGTGTATTCCATCAAGCCGGACTGGGTAAGCCAGCCAGGAGCGAGGCTGGGTTATCCCTCTGATTCTGATAATGCGGGAGTCTTGTTGGACGGGAATGGCGCCGCTATAGCTTCTAAAGAAAAATGAAGGCGCGATCGCGACGTTTCAGATTTCACAGAGATGAATCTGTGCCTGGGACCGGGCACGCTTAGGACTATTCAATGAGAATGCAAGAGACGATCCGGTGTGCAGGCCGCGTGGCAGGGTTCTGTGTGGCAACAGCGCTATTGTCTTTTCCGACCGCAATGGCGCTTGCGCAGGTGGCTAGTCAAGGCTCAAGCCGCGTGGCTCCGGCCAGTTGCAATCGAGGAGAGATCGCTTCCCCTTACGTGCCGGTGGATAGCTGGATCTATCCGGAGATGCTGCGGCTGTACTCGTTGGGGTACGTAGACACACTTTACCTGGGGATGCGTCCGTGGACGCAGGCAAGTATCCTGCGCCTGCTCGATGAGGCCGACGACCGCATCCGCAATGGTGGAGTGGAGGGACAGGAGACGGCGGACGAAGCGCTCCAGATCGAGAACGCGATCCGGCGCCAGATCGAGACAGACGATCAGGGGCCGTGCGGGGTGAGCGAGAAGAGTGCGCGGATAGAGAGTGTGTACTCGTCGATGCGGGGGATTTCGGGCACGCCGCTACGGGACAGCTACCATCTCGGTTCGACGATCATCAACGATTATGGCCGGCCCTATCAGAATGGGTTCAACTCGGACTGGGGCGCCAGCGGCTACGCGTGGGCGGGCCGATTCGTGTTCTATGCACGCGGGGAGTTTCAGCAGGCCCCGTCGGCAACCGGCTATTCCAGCGCTCTCGCGCAGACACTTTCCACGGTGGATGGGACCCTGTTTCTGAACCCGGCGACGAACCTGCCCTATGCGCAGGAGACAATTCCGCTAGGACCGATTGGGACCACGACAAAGGGCAACATTGTTGAGGCGTATGTTGGCGCGCAGGTTCTGCACCACGTGTTTTCGTTCGGCAAGCAGGATGAGTGGCTGGGGCCGGCCGAGGGCGGGTCGATGGCGTACTCGAACAATGCCGAAGACATCTACGCGTTTCACTTCGACCGGGTTGAACCGCTGCATATTCCGGGACTATCGCGGCTGACCGGGCCGTTTCGTTACGAGTTCCTCCTCGGCGAGCTCGAGGGGCACACCCTGATGCTGAATCCGGACTACCAGGCGCATCCATCCTCAAATACGCCCAACGTAATCAATCCCGGCAACCCGTGGGTGCACGTGGAGAAGGTCAGTTTCCGTCCGACGGCGAATGTGGAGTTCGGCTTCGAACGCACGGCGATGTTCGGTGGGGAAGGGCACTCACCCGTCACGTTGCACACGTTTCTGAAGAGCTTCTTCAGTACGCACAATGTGACGGATGCGGTGAAGTATGGGCGCGACGACCCCGGAGCGCGCTTCGGCACCTTCGACTTCTCCTACCGGCTTCCGTTCGTGCGCAAGTGGTTGACGCTGTACTTGGACTCGGAGGTGCACGATGACGTGTCGCCAATTGATGCGCCACGGCGTGCGGCGATCCGCCCGGGCGTTTACCTGACACATCTGCCCGGGCTTCCGCGGCTGGATCTTCGAGTAGAGGCTGCATCGACCGACCCGCCAAACTCGACGGTAGGGGCACGGCAATATGGCAGATTCATGTACTGGGAGGAGATCGAGCGGCAAGGGTACACGAACAAAGGGCAGATGTTCGGCGATTGGATCGGGCGCGAAGACAAAGGTGGTCAGGCCTGGATCACCTACCATCTGAGCGGCAATGAGTGGCTCCAGGTGAGTGCGCGCAATCAGAAGGCGACTAAGGACTTCATCCCTGGCTCGACCTCGACGACGTTCATTCCCGGAGGAACCACGCTCAACGACTTCACCCTGCAGGCGGTAAAGCGGATCGGCAAGGACTTCGAAGTGAACGGCGCCTTCGAACTGGAGCACTGGACTGCGCCGGTGTATCTGCCCGGCCAACAGACCGTCACCGCAACGACTGTCCAACTGACTTGGTACCCCAATCGCAAGATAGACTTTTGAACTCTCGCAATGACCGTTTGCGGCAGAAGGGCTTGAGTCGGTCGACGCCAGTGGAGGCCTGTTTTGCGTATTGTTTCTTGGTACCGATGGGCAGACTGATGGAAACCGGCCGGCAAAGCTGAAACAAGAAGGGCTAGATCATTCAACGAATGTCGAGCGAACAGAATTCGCGGGGCAGAGAAGCGCCGATACAGACGGTATTCCTCGATCGGGACGGCGTGATTAACCGCAAGAGGCCAGAAGGAGAGTACGTCACTTCCTGGGAAGAATTCGCGATCTTGCCCGGAGTGCCGGAAGCCATCAAGCGTATGAATGAGGCGGGCCTCCGGGTGATTGTGGTCTCCAACCAGCGCTGCATCGCACTTGGACTCTGCACGCGCAGGGATGTCGAGTCCATTCATCGACGCCTTGTGGCGTTGCTTGCGGCTGAAGGAAGCCGCATCGACAGGTTTTATATCTGCGAACACGATGCCGGTGTGTGCGACTGCAGAAAGCCCGACATTGGTCTGTTTCGGCAGGCGACCGCTGATTTTCCCTCCATTCAGGCGGAGAGCAGCGTAATGATCGGAGACTCCATTTCAGACGTGGAATTTGGCCATCGAGCTGGAATGCGAACCGTCTTTATCGAGGGAGACCCGCAGACCAGGAAAGAGGGTGCTGGCCGCGGCCGAACGTTGGCCGACGCTGCCTGCGGATCCCTCTCCGAGGCCGTTGACATTGTGCTGTGCGGGGTGAAGAAGAAAGACAGGACGAATTCGTGAGCCGTCCCTCCCCCGTCAGAACAGCAAGAATGCATTTGGAGCACGGCAGCATTCCTGAGGCGCCGCGAACTTCGGCTTCCGTCTCCTTGCAAGGCTGGGGGTGCCAAAATACAATAAACAGAAGCGATATGAGTTGAGTTTGTTCTATCTCGGGACTCTTCACCACCCGCAATTCAATCCGTTTCGATTCTAAAATAGGCGTTCCGTGATTCGGCCCTCTCACATGATCCCCGGATCAATGGCCAACCATACGGAACAAGGCGCTGGCTGAGACAAGCAACCCATCCTGGACGGCAAATGAGAAGTGACCTCGTTGATCTCGAAGCTGAATCGATAGAGATTATTCGTGAAGCGATCGCCTTGGCCGAAAGCCCAGTCATGATGTACTCGATCGGCAAGGATTCCTCCGTCATGCTGCACCTGGCTCGAAAGGCATTCTGGCCAGCTCCGCCTCCGTTTCCGTTGCTTCATATCGATACCACCTGGAAGTTCCGCGAGATGATCGAGTTCCGCAATCGCATGGCGGCGGAGTCCGGGGTCAAGTTGGTGGTTCATACCAACCACAAGAGAATTGCCGAAGGGGTCAATCCCTTCACCTGTGATTCGGAGAAGTATACGAATCTGATGAAGACGGAAGCGCTGAGGGAAGCGCTCGATCTGGGGCACTACGATCTGATCCTAGGCGGCGCGCGCCGAGATGAGGAAAAGTCGCGTGCCAAGGAGAGGATCTTCTCCTTCCGCTCCGCCGGCCACCGATGGGATCCGAAGCTGCAACGGCCCGAGCTGTGGAACCTGTACAACTCGCGGATCAGTCCGGGCGAAAGTATCCGCGTGTTTCCGCTTTCCAACTGGACGGAGCCCGACATCTGGCACTACATCGCCGCGGAGGACATTCCCATTGTCCAGCTCTATTTCGCAGCCCCCAGGCCGGTAGTCAAGCGATCCGGGCAATGGATCATGGTGGACGACGATCGATTTCCTCTGAATTCCGGCGAAGTGCCCGAGACAAAGCTGGTCCGCTTCAGGACGCTCGGTTGCTACCCGCTTACAGCGGCCGTCGAAAGCACGGCAACTACAGTTGAGGCGATTATCCTCGAGACAGAGGCGGCCCGCACTTCAGAACGGCAAGGCAGGCTGATCGATCATGATCAGCCTGCCTCCATGGAGCGGAAGAAGCAAGAGGGTTACTTTTAGAGGCGTGTCTCTGGGACGGTCTGGGACCATCAGTGAGGCGAATCCGCCGGGTCCCTGGTCGAATTCCATGAGGTATTCGCAGTGCCCCTGTTTAGGCGGTGGGGATGGCCCTGCCACGAGTTGCCCGATAATGCCTGGCCCGGAAACGGAGGGCCTGTCCCCCAAAGGTGTTCTCAATTGACTTCCGTGCAAGCGCCTGCTATGCTCCTCCTGTAGATAAGAGTTTCCATTCGTTAGATGGTCTTGAGCGGGGCCTCTTTGCAGGCTGACGGGTAAAGAATCTACCTGGCCTTTCCTGCAACCGAGTGCTTGCTTGCGGACCTGAGCTATCCCGGCGGGTTGCTGATCGGCTTTGAAGGAGGCAGGCGACGGATTGGGATAGATTTCCACAGCCCTTAAATCTAAGGGAGAAAAGCGGAGCTTTGTCCGCTCCAGCTCTCCACGCCTGTTTACTGGTGGAGTTCTCCACGTCGGGTATTGCATTGCATCTGATGTCTCTCGAGCGCTTTGCTCGCGGCGAAGGGCCTTGTTGATATCGTCGCGGAGGCGGGCGAGAGTTCTTGGCTCTTAGGGTCCGCCATCTTTTGATGGCGTGTGTCCATCTAGCGTTTCGTCAGCGCCGGCCTTGCGGTGGATTCAAGTTGGGTATTACGTTGCCCGTATCGAATGTTTGACGCCCAGGACCAGTTATAAATGTTATCAAGCTCACAATCTGGAAAGAGCGATGCAGAAGTTCGCATTCTGACGGCGGCCGCGACCCTTTTTGCGCAATGTGGTTATGCGGGGGTAAGCACTCGGGATATCGCTACCGCCGCCGACGTGAACGAAGTTACCGTTTACCGGCATTATCCTCACAAACGCGATTTATACCTCGCAACGCTGGAATCGGTATTGCAAGAGGTCAAGTTGAGTGGAGAACTGCTGGCAAAGATCGCGGAAGCGCAGGATGGCCGGTCTGTATTGGCGCGAACATTCGAATTGATTGCAACCGGCCTGATGGGCAGACCGGAGTTGCTTCGCCTGGTTCAATTCTCGGCTCTCGAACTTAACGGCGACGTCGAACCGCTGCTTCGCCGACACCTTGGCGAGTACATTGAAGTGGTTGCGCGTTATATCGAGCCTTGGGTAGAAAGCGGACAGTTGCGCTGCTCGAGTTCCAAAGGCCTTGTGCTTGCCCTGGTGGCGATCGTGATCAGCCACCATTCGCTGCATCGGGTGTTCGCGTGCAATGTGCCCCTGCCGGAAGTCATGTTCGAAGCGTATTCGAATTTCACGGTAATCTGAGGGTGCGGTCGGATATGGAGATGACTACTCGGCTTTCCCAAGGGGAACCAGTCGATGTTGAGATTTGCAGGGCCGTGCTCAGTCTGATCTCCTCTTCAATTGCGAATCGCCGGCCGGAGGGATAGACTGCTTATCAGCCTCAAACTCAGCCTGGGATTCCAGAAGGCCCATGTCGCGGAGCGCTGTTTCCTGCATGAGTGCGAGCAGTGAGTACGGGCAACCATGGTCTTAATCTTCCGAGGCAAGAGAAGGATTTTCGACCAACTAGCTTGAGAGGTACTGTGCAAACTAACGAATCTAACGTTCAAATGGTAGACGATGAAGCGACGGAAACGTCGTTTACCGAAATCAGCGATA
>Ga0335074_10007115_pt1 | contig 15507 bp, 9 predicted proteins | sample Lox_Sample_23_FD_206715 | JGI IMG/M metagenome (GOLD analysis project Ga0335074, IMG submission 206715) | Soil microbial communities from Loxahatchee National Wildlife Refuge, Florida, United States - Lox_Sample_2.3 | ecosystem: Environmental > Terrestrial > Soil > Wetlands | place: USA: Florida... | reverse complement strand
AAAATGCCCTCGCTCATCACGAGGTGGGTGCTGCCCAACGCGACGTCGAAAAGCTCTACACCGTTGTCCTAAAGGCTGGTGGCAACCCGTCACCGCCCCCCAGCACAGCCGGCCTGAAAAGCGAAAAGGCGGAGGTCGCCTCCCTCGAGCGAACTATCAGCGCGCTCGAGTCGCAGGTGCGCCATCTCGAAGCGCTCGCAGTAGTCACGACTGTCACACATCTCTCGGCGCGAGGGCCGCTCGCGCCGTCCAATATCAGGCCCAACAGCCCCGGCCAGAGCGGGGGCGGGGGGACGACGTCGACGACCGCGCTGCGCTCGGGGGCGGCGCCGTCCACCAACGGGATAGCTCCTGGCACGCCCACTAGTACCGCAACGTCTGCGACCACGACCGTGCGCTCTGCGACCGCAACCTCTGCGACCACGACCGCAACCTCTGCGACGACGAAGGCAACCTCTGCCACCGCAACGTCTGGGACGACGACCTCTGTGACATCGGCACCGAGGACCACGGCCACGACAGCCCGGCAAGTGCAGCGGGCTACCACGACCGCTGCACCGACGACGACGACAACTGCCAGCAAGACGTCGGTACCGCTGCCGATCACGACGTCGACTACAACGCCTCCACCTTCCACGACCGTGACCACCTCGACGCCTCCCACCAACGGCATTGGCCTCACTGTCCCAGTGCGCCTGCCGACAACGACCTCATCAACTACCACGACCACCACGGTCGCTCAGTCAACAACCGCCACGTCGACCTTGACAGTGACGGCGGGCCCGACGACCACTACGGCCACGCCCAGCCCTACGAGCACGACCACGACGACGACCACCACGACTGCAACGACGGTGGACTCTCCCCCGGTGTCCTAGTCGATCACAAGCAGTTCCAAGCGCTCGAACTGACGATAGGTACGGTCGGTCGTCGCCAGTGCGTAGCGTCGCCAAGAGCGCAGAGGTAGCGCCCTAATCCTGCGCATCATGCTGTCAAGATCGATGATGCTATGATGCGAGCGTGCGCACCACCGTGACCCTGGACAGCGACGTCGAAGCTCTCCTGCGCAAGAGGATGGAGGAGCGGCACGTTTCGTTCAAGGACGCGCTCAACAGCGCCCTTCGTGAGGGCTTGGCTGGCAAAAGGCGCTCGGGGCAGTTCCAGACGCCAACCGCGGAGCTCGGTTTGGCCGTGGTCAACCTCGACCGGGCTTTGCAGCTGGCCGCCGAGCTAGAGGACGAGGAGCTGCTCCGCAAGATGCGCGTCGGCAAATGAACCTCGTGGACGCGAATGTCCTCCTCTACGCAGTAAACAGCTCCGACCCCAGGCACCAAGAAGCGCATGGGTGGCTCGACGCAGCCCTCAGCGGGAGCGAAACTGTCGGCTTTGCATGGGCGGCCCTGCTCGCTTTTGCCCGCCTTTCCACCAAGATCGGGCTCTTCCCCTCCCCGCTCTCGGTGGCGCAAGCGATCTCGGTGGCACGGCTGTGGACGGACCAGCCCTCGAGCACGATCGTTGAGCCCACCGGGCGCCACCTCGATGTCCTCGCCGGTCTCTTGGAGGAGACCGGCACCGGCGGCAACCTTGTGGCCGACGCTCACCTGGCCGCGTTGGCCATCGAGCACCACGCGACGGTGATCACCTACGACAGCGACTTCGGCCGCTTCAAAGGGGTCAGGTGGCGCCCGCCTGAGGACCCCGCCGCCACGTGAGCACCCGGGCGGGCCCGGCAGCTGGGACGGCGGCGGCTACCCCAACCGAGGGCTTAGCGCTGTCGGTGCCACCTGGGGATGATCAGGAAGGGGCGCCGAGGAGCCCGCGGCACCTCGCTCGGGCCACCCGCGGCCGAGCCCGCGGCGAAGGGTCGTCAGGGTCGCCACTTTTGCGCACTTGGCTCCTCAGCTTCGTGGTGATATGGCTGGCATCGGCGGCCTGGAGCCTCGCAAGCCCGATGGGCTCAGCTCCCGACGAGCCGGCCCATCTCATCCGGGCGGCTTCCTTGGTGCGTGGCCAATTGCTCGGCACGCCGGTCCGGGACGGGTCGCCTGCTTCGAAGAGCAGCGTGGTCGTGAAAGTCCCGCAAGTCTTCGCCCGCCTCGCCAACGACGTCCAGTGCTTCCAGTTCAAGCCGGCGGTGCCTGCGAGTTGTCAGGGCTCGCTCGCCGGTTCGCGAAAGGACGTGGCGATCTATACATATGTCGGCCGTTACCCACCGCTTTACTACGCGCTCGTCGGCTTGCCCACCCTCGTCGCCGTCTCACCGACCGGGATGTACTTGGCGAGGCTTGTCAGCGCCGCGCTCTCGGCAGGGATGCTCGCCCTCGCCGTAGTCAGCCTGCGCCGTTGCCGGGGGATGCCCCTCCTCGGTGCCGGCCTCGCGCTCGCGGTCACGCCGATGGCGTTTTACCTGGGGGGGGTGATCAACCCGAGCGGGCTCGAAATTTCCAGCGCGATCAGCGCGTGGGCCGCTGGTATGGCACTCGTCTCGCGGCGAGGCGAAAAAGCGCCCCCACCGGCGATGGTTGCAGCTCTCGGCATCTCCCTCATCGTGCTCATGCTCGTACGGGGGATCACGCCGCTTTGGGCCCTTCTCATAGGGCTCGCGCTTGCCGCCCTCTTCGGGCATGACATGCGGTCCCTGGCCCGCGTCCGGTCCGTGCAAGGGTGGTCCGCAGGCTGCGTCGCCGCCGGGCTGGCCGCTCTTGCCTGGGACCTCTACGCGAACCCGTTCCTCACCGAGCCAGGTTCGCCGGTCCCAAAAGGTGCCAGCACATCTCAGGTTTTCATGCTCGCCCTGGAACGTCTGGACCTGCTTGTCACCTCGTCGATCGGCCAGTTTGGCTGGCTCGACACCCCCTCCCCATTCGGCGTCATCGTCACCTGGCTCGGGGCTCTCGGCGCAGTGTTCCTGGTCGGGTTGTGCTTCGCGCGCCGGCGAGACGCCTTGGTGGCGGTGGCCACGCTTGCGGCGTGGGTGGTTGTCTCCTTCGCCCTCATCTTTAGCCAGGCCCGCTCCGAAGGGATCCTTGGGCAAGGCCGGGACTTTATGGCTTTGGGCGTGGGGATCCCGATCGTGGCGGCCTCGGTTGCCGGTGAGCGCCTTGGCGCTCGGGCCGGGGCCCTACGCCTCGGCACGGCGGTCATAGCTGCGCTTTTTGTTTGCCAAGTGCTCGACTTCTACGGCGCCCTACGGCGCAATACCGTTGGCATGGCCGGGCCCATCAATGCCTTTGCCTCGACCCACATCGCCTGGCACCCACCGCTAACGGCGCCCGTTCTCTTCATGGCGTTCGCGCTCTCCGTGGGGGCTTTCTGCCTCCTCTTGCGGAGAACTGCGCAGCTGCAGGCAGGCGCCCTTCCGGAGCAACCGTGGCCGACAAGCGCTCGGGCAGTCCAGCCCGGTATAGAGTGACGGCAGCGGCGGCATGGGTTTCTCGAGTGGTCTGTTCCCCCGTGTCCAAAACGGTACCTCCGCACAAGAAAGGCCCGATATTGACTCGATCACGAACGAAAAGGCTCGCCAAACTCTCATTTGCGCTTGTGGTCGCAGCGAGCGTCCAGGCGTCCGGGGGCGGTTCTGCCTTCGCAGCCAGCAAGAGCAAGACTACTACAACCCGTTCTCGACCGAAGCCTCGCCCGATGCCTCAATACCTGGCCGAGGGGACGATCCTCGAGCTCCGCACATTTGGAACGAAAAAGGGTTTCACGATGAGGGTCACTAAGGCTTACCCACCCCTTGCGTCGCCTGCCAGCTTTCAAACTGGGCCCGCCTCGATCCGGGACGGCAAAACGAAGGCAAGCTACCAAGCGCTCAAGGTCGGCGAGGCGGTCGAAGTTGCTTACTTCCAGTTCCCAGCTTCAAACCCTCGAACGGCCACCCAGGTCGTCGTGACGACACCGTCCGCCACCAAGTAGCGACGGACGGTGATGGTAGTCAGCTACCGCTGTAGCTATAAATCACGCTCAACCCACCCGGCCCCGAGGTGGTGATCGCGGCCGTACCTCCGTACCCGTCGGTTGTCAACTGCTTGAGCGAACCAAAGGGCCACAACTCCCCCGAATAGCTGATATAAACCACTCCCGAGGCGCTCAGTAGAACACCGTCGGCAATGGACGCCCCAGTCTCGGCTGAGGTGATCGTTCCGCTCAGGACCTTGGCTTTATCAGCCTTCTTGATCTTTGCGAGCGACGCCGGGGTGGAGACGCCAAAGGCTCTTGCGCCCGCAAAGACGTAATAGGCATGCCCCGAGGTGACGAGAGCTCCGTCGGCGTGGGTAGATAGCGCGTTGACAGAGGTGCCTTCCTTACCTGCGGTGGGCCCAACGGTGAGACCACTGAGGCTCGTGACCGTCACGACAAGCGCTGGGTCGTAACCATCCCCGACAAATTGGGCCGCGCTCGCGAAGCCGTGCAAGTGCCCGTCGCTGCCAACGACGTAGATCGTGGGGTTGCCGTTCACTGGGCGCGTGGACACGAGCGTGCCCGGCCGGGGCGCGGTCGTTGGCGGAGTTGCGCCGGAGGGCGCGCCAACAATAGCGGCATGGTCCACCTTTTGCAGCTTCGTCAAGTTCGCAGAACTGCCAACTGCTAAGGCGTGCCCACCGGCAAGGACGTAGTCGGTGCCCGAGAAGCTCACGATCGCACCGTTCGGGTAGCTGAGGTTGGCATCAGGGAACGGCGTGAGCCCGTTCGATGAGGTGCCAATCACATTGCCGAGCAGAGTGATGCTGTCTGTAGCGCTGGCCTGGCCAGGGTTGATGACGTCCTCGACCTCAATGGTGATGTGGTCGCCCGAGGCGATGTTGTTTGGGACGGTGATAGCCGCATCGTCCGTTCCCCCGCCGCTAACCGAGGCGGTCACTGTGCCTGAACCAGATGCTGTCGTCGAATCCTCGATGCTGTAGTCCGAGGGGCTACTGGGGAAAACCGTCCCTGCGGGAGCTTGAAGTACCAAGACGCTGCCCCCGCCGATCATCGCCGGGCTCGCCAGGAGGTTGGAGATCGCATAAGTGGCGATCGCGCCCGATGTGGAAGGTGTGACGCTCACCATCACACCCGCACCAGCAGAAGATCCGATCGTGTAAGGCGCAGCGTCAGACGGCACGCCGTCCGAGCTCGTCGAAACCGCAAAGTCTGTAACGGTTCGAGCGGGCGGGTTGGTCACATTTTCGAATGTCAGAGTTATCGAATCACCTGCGTCTATGGCGGCCAACACGGGAATGTCTGCCGAGCCGCTGCCAAGGATTGCGCCACTCGCCACGTACTGCCACGGCCTGGAAGTGTCAGCAACAAGGACCCCTGTGACCGTTGCGAAATCGGTCGGCCCTGCCGTCTCGCTTATAAAGATATATCCACTACTAACCGCCGAATAAGCCCTAAAGTTGACGACATAAGTCGCTAGCGCGTTCGGGACCGGCGAGGACGGAGAAACCGTGACGCCCGTCACCTGGTTACCGAAGGTTACCGAATTGGAGGCCTCAGGTACGCCGTTGCCAGGCGTCACGCTTATGTCGTTGGCTTCTGTGGTCCCACTCGATACCGGGTTAGTGCCCGTCGCGACGTTGTCAAGTGTGTCACCCGTCGCCAGTGCATTGGCAAGAGTGAGCGTAACCGACTCTCCGGCGACGCCGAGGCTGACGCTGTCCACCGGGTCCGAGACGGCGCTGCCCCCCGAGGGAACGTAAGAAACGGTGTAACCGCTCGCACCGTTGTAAAATACAATCGACTCGGTCCCTTGTGTTATCCCAGCGGTCAACTCCAAGCTGGTGCCATCAGCTGAGAGGTTTGTAACCGGCACATTTGTGAGGCTGTAAGTTGTGTTCGCACCAAATGCGACCGAAGCCGCTGACAAAGTTGCGCCAGAAGTTCCTATGGTGACTGCGTTGGAGGTTGTCGCCGTTGAGTTCGCGGATGTAGTCACTGAGAAATAGAGATTGCCGGCAGCTGCCGGGGCGTCGGCGTTGAACTCGACAACGAGGGTATTGCCGGCCGCAATGCTGCAGCTTGCCTCGAGATCTATGGACACCTCGGAGACCAGGTCGGTACCTGGTCCGATCTCGCCGGCCGTACTCGATTGAAAGCATCCGGACGTGGACTCGTCAATCAAGTCCACGTTCCATGGAGCCGAGCTCAGGCTCTCTGATGGAAGGACGGTGATCCAACTGCCGCTGGGACCGGACAAGGAGTTCGTCGCGACAAAAGTGAGGCTGAAGCTCGTGGCAGCGCCTTCACCAGCTGACCCCGGAGTGGCTGTCACCCCGGTCACACCCGCCGTCGGAGAACCGATCGTGTAGTCGCCGCTCGTCACATTGGCGTAGGCGGGCCCGGCCGTTGCTGTCAAAACAACGCCTATGAACGCTGTGGCCAGCCCGAAGCTAGCCCCCGTCCGCCTTGCCGTCTTCCCGACTTGTCCACCCGTTGCTGCCCGCCTATCCCGTTTATTCACGGGTCGCTCACCTCCTGTTCAAACTCTTCTCCGCTGACAGTAGCACCGGCACCAGCGACGATTTGGGCACCAGTTGGCACATCAATAGAAAAGAGGAAGGGCGGCCAAATGGCCGCCCTTCCCTTGCTTTGTTCACTTGTTGGCTCAGCGTGTCGCTGAACCGTTCCTACGAGCCTTACGAGCCGCTATAGGTGCTAACGACGGCCAACCCACCGAGGTTGGGGACCGTCACCGACGCTGTGCCGGCATAGCCGTCGGCAGCCAACTGGCTCTGGGCCTTGAACGGGAAGATGTCGCTTACATAACCGACGTAGACAATGCCGGCCTGAGTAAGCAACGCCCCGCTCGCAAACGTTGCACCCGTTTGTGCCGAGGTAACCGTGCCGGTAAGGGCGGTTGCGCTGTCGGTCTTGCGGACCGTTTGGAGTGCAGCCGGCGTCGGGATGCCAAACGCCTTGCTCCCGTCGAACACGTAGTACGTGTTCGCGGAGTCGACGATGGCGCCATCGGCGCTCGTCGCAAGGGCCGTCACAGCGGAACCCTCGACACCAGCGGTACTACCCACTGTGAGGCCACCGAGGCTTGGCACAGTGACAGTAAGTGCCGGGTCATAGCCGTCGCCGAGGAACTGGGCCCCGGTGGCGAAACCATGCAGTTCACCATCATTGCCTACGACATAGATGGTCGCATTGGAATTGACCGCGTTCGTGGTGATGAGCGTGCCCGGCCGAGGTGCCGTGCTCGGCAGCAAGGAGCCAACAGTGGCTTTGAGGACGACTGCCTTGTCGACAGACTGGAGCTTCGCCAGGACCGTGCCCGAAGCGATACCAAAGGGATGGCCGCCTGCGAACGCATAGAAGGTGCCCGCGAAGTCGACTATCGACCCGTTCGGGTAGGACACGTTCGCATCGGGGAACGGCGCGATGCCAGTTTGCCCTGAAACATCGCCTGTAAGGCTAATGCTATCGGTGCTGCTCGAGCTGGCCGGGTTAATCACGTCGCTCACGGTCACCGTGAGAACGTCGCCACTATTGACAGCCTCAGGGAACTCCAAAGTGACTTCATCTGCGGCGTTGTAGTCCTCAAGGGCGAACGTACCAGAACCAGAGGCCGTCGTGGAGTCGGTCAACGTGTAGTCGCCGGCGACATCAGGAAGCACGGTCCCACCCGGTACCAGTATTTGCAGTTCGTAACTTGTAGAACTGGCGGTGATCGCCGCGCTGGCGTAGAGGCCGGTGAGGGTGTACGTGGCAACGGCACCGGTCGTGCTCGGGCTCACGACAACATGGGGGCTGGCGGTCCCGGACGCACTGAGGATGTACGAAGGCACAGCCACCGTGACGGCATCTTGTGAGTCAGAGACGTCGAAATCGCTATAGGTACCGTTACCGGGGTTGGTCACATTGACCGCCGTAACTGTAATCGCATCACCGGATGCAGCTACATCACCGCCGGGCAGGTAGATGGTGAGGTCGCCCCCGGTTGTCCCGCAGAAGTCGCCAGCTGTCGCCGCGCCGCAGGCTGGAGGGACGAGAGCGGTGTTCCAGAGGTTGGTAGCCACGAAATGCCAACCTGCGGTACTGTCCGTCACGAGGACGCCAGTTGCCGTCGAGAAGTTCGTGGGGCCGCTCGTTTCGCTGATCACGATGTCGTCGTCAGCAGGAGTGACGCTCGTGGGGATCCCGTTGGTGGCCTTGAAGCTGACAACATAAGTAGCCGTGTCGTCGCCCACGAGCGGGGAGACAGAAACCGTCGGCGACGTCACCACGGTGCCGATCGTGACTGTGCCGGTGGTCTCCATCGGGCCCCCGGTCGGGACGGCCGTGAATGGGACAGTAGCGGAGCAGTTGACGTTCGTCCCAGCTGATACGCAGTTGCCGGGCGTCAGCTCAACGTCAACGGTCTCTGACGTCGCCGGAGCCGTGGGCGTCGGGTTGCTGCCCTCAGCCGTGATATTGAGCGTGCCTCCAGCAGCGACGGCGGTGTTGAGGAAGAGGTCGACGATGTTTGCGCTCGGAGAATAAATACCCTCCACGGTGTCAGCTGCGGCTGTCCCGTTCTTCGGGGTGTAGGTCGCGCTGTAGCCAGCCGTGCCCGAGGTGTACCAAGCAATGCCGGTCGGCGAGTCAAGTTCGATCACCGAAGCGCTCGTGCTCAAGCTGCCCCAGCCGGTAGTGGTACTGCCGCCAACGTCTTCGATCGTGTAGACCGCACCGGCTCCGGCTTGGCTGGTGTTCGCTGAAAGGGTCGGAGGGGCAGCACTGTTGGTGATGGTGGGAGAGTCGGCCGTTGTGCCGTTCTCGCTCGTACTGACCTCGAAGTAGAAACTGCTCGTACTCGACGCCGGATCGTTCACGCTGAAGGTGAGCTCTACCGTGGCGCCGGCGACGATCGAGCCGCAACCCGAGCTGATGGCCACGACGAAGGCGCCGCCAGAAAGGGTCGTGTCGCCAGATTGGATGCACGAGCCGGAGATTAGGTCGACTGAGGCTGTGGTTACCGTGTCCGTAACCGCGTTGCTCACGTCGTCGGCGACCGTGATGCTGTCGCCGGCCGAATTGGACAGTGCAGCCGGGGTAACAAACGTCATCGTGAAGCTTTGACCGATAGCGGCTGCGACCACGTTCGTCGGGCTAACTGTGACGGCGGTGACCGCACCCGTCGGTGCGCCAATGGTGTAGTTGGCAGTTGTAGCGTTGGCGAACGCCGGCACAGAGCTAATAGCGGCGAGACCCCCAAAGGTGGCCATTGTCAACGCGACGGCACTGGCTGTGAGCCTTGCGCCTCTGCGTGGCCGCCTCGGCGCCGTTGCCGAAGGATTGTGTTCTTGCAAGTGTGTCTTCCCTCCTAGGTAGGGTGAACATTTGACCGCGCGAAGGCGGTATGCGGTGCCGTACCCTTAGATCCCCCATCGGCTCCGACCAGCCTTGCAGGCTAGTCCCAGTAAGAGCCGGCCTGGTGGATCCTGGGCCGTGCCTTTAGCACCCCGCTCCGGAAGCAGGGCACTTAGTGAGACGACTGTGACGCTAGCGCGTCACTTAACGTTCACTGAAACTTCTCCGCCCAGACTTGTCCTCCCGGCGCCCCGGGAGCCTAGGACCCGGTGTAGGACACCACGACACCGACGCCCTGGGTTGCCGGGACCGGGATGGCCGCCGTCCCGCCATAGCCGTCAGCGAAGAGCTGCGCTTCGGACTTGAAGGGCCAGAGGGCCGCGTTATAACTCACGTAAACCAGGCCTGACGTGCTCACCAGTACGCCAGGCGCGACCGGTGCCGATCTTTCTCCCGAGCTCACGGGGCCCGACAGCGTCCTCGCCTTGTCCGACCGCCTGACCTTCACGAGCGCGGCGGGAGTAGGGATTCCGAAGGCGTGGCCGCCCGCGAACACGAAATAAGACCCCGAAGCGGCCACCACTGCACCGTCGGCGCTGGTCGAGAGAGCGTTCGCGGCCGGGCCTTCGGCCCCTGCGGTGGAGCCAACCACGAGCCCGGTGAGAGCGGGCACCGTTACAACAACCGCCTGGTCGTAACCGTCGTCGAGAAACTGCTCCGGGGTGGCGAAGCCATGGAGCCTGCCATCGGTACCTGCCACGTAGACAGTGGCGACACCGTTGACGGGTCTCGTGGTGAGGAGGGTGCCCGGCCGCGGGGGCACTTCGGGCGGTGTCGCCCCCAGGGGAGCGGACAGCGGCTGTGCGCGGTCGACTCTCCGCAGAGCTGCCAAGTCGGAGGCGCTGGCCACGCCGAAGGCGTGCCCGCCGGCAAGGACATAGTCGGTGCCCGCGAAGCCGACAATCGCCCCGTTCGGGTACGCCACGTTGGCTTGCGGGAATGGCGCGAGGGCGGATGGGCCCCTCACGTCGCCGAACAACGTGAGTGTATAGGTGTTCCCGGCGCTGCTCGGGTTGATGACGTCCTCGATGGTCAAATTGAAATGGTCGCCTTCGGCGATCGTGGCTGGCACGGTGATGGCCACGTCGTTGCTGCCACCTCCGGTTACGGGAGCGGTTGCCGTCCCTGACGCGGAGGGTGTGCTCGAGTCCTCGATCGTGTAATAGCCGGGCGCGTCCGGGAACACAGTGCCTGGCGGGCCGTCGATGTTGATGGTGCCGGTGCCGCCGGCCAGGTCGGCGGTAGCCACAAGGTTCGCGATCGTGTAACTGGCGATCGAACCGGGGCTGGTCGGGTCAACTGTCACCACAACGCCCAGGCTGCCACTTGCGCCGATGACATACGAAGCGGCGTCGGCGGGCACTGGGTCCGAACTAGTAGCCACCGTGAAGTCGTAGACTGAGCCCGTTGGGGGGTTGGTCACGTCCACGAGCGTCAGCGTGAGCGCGTCTGCCGCCCTTATGTCGTAGCCAGCCGGGAGGGAGACCACGACGCCATTGTCAGTGGCGCCACACCCGGGGTTCGTAGCCGGTGCACCTGTTGGGAAGCTGACCCCGGCGGCTAAGAAATGCCAACCTGCCGTCGTGTCGGTCACCAGTACGCCTGACTCAGTAGAGAAAACAGTCGGCCCACCCGCCTCGTCCAGACAGATGTCGGCGCTCGGGCCCCCAGCGAGAGCTGTGGTGGCCCGGAAGCCAACCGTGTAAGTTGCCGTGACGCCGCCCACGGGGGGAGAAGCAACCACGGTCACGCCCGTCACTGAAGTGCCGAAAAGGATGGTGTCGCTGGAAGTTTCCGCCTCCCCGACAACGCTCAGAGAGGTCCCTACAACTGCCTCCGGTACCACTGAGATGACGTCGCTTCCCGCAACCGAGGGGTTGGTCCCCTTGCCGACGATATTGACCTGGTCTCCCGCAACCAATGCTGTTGCCAAAGTCAGGGTCACGGTGTCGTTGACGTTCGCCGTCGTGCTGACCGATGCCGTCACTACCTCATCCGACGTCGGGGAGCCGTTCGAGGGCGTATAGGTGACCGAGTAACCGCTTGCCCCTCCGTACCAAGCGATCGTGGAACCGAAGTAGGCCTGAGCCGTAAGGACGAGGGTGGAAAAGCCTCCGGGTACGGTCGTGCTGGTCCACGAGGCGTCCGTGACCGTATAGGACGCGTTGGCGCCCAGAGCCGCCACTGTTGCCGACAGGGTGGGAGGCGTCGCGCTCACCGAGATGCCGTTGGAGGTGCCGGGAGTCGTGTTCGCCGACGTAGTCACCGTGAAATCGAAGCTCCCAGTGGAGCCGGGGCTCCCAGCTCTGAAATCGACCTCCACTACATCACCGGCCTCTACTGTGCAGGAGCTCAGGAGTTGCACGGTGATGCTGGTCGTGCTCACGGCGCCACCGTTTGTCCCGCCTTGGAAGCAGGCGGTGTGAGTGTCGTCTACAAGGCTCACATCGGCTGGCAAACCAACCAGGTCCGCAGAGGACGTAATCACGATGTCGGCGGTCGAAGACCCGTTCAACGTCGCCGTCGCCATGAAGTTAACTTCGAAGTTTGTGGGAGCACCCTCGACAATCGTCGCAGGCGAAGCGGTCACGTCGCTCACAGCGTTGCTCGGCGTGCCAATCGTGTACGGCGCGCTGCCGACGCTCGCGTAGGCATGAGGCGCGAACGGGACGAGCATCGCGAGCGAGGCGCCCAGCGCACCAACGGCCACGACCACCCGAGCTGCCACGGCACTTGCCCTCCGGCCTGCACGCCGTGGCGCCAGCTCTCGCACGGGGCGGCTCAACCGCTTCATCTCGCTGATTTCATCTCCCGAATTGCCCTCCTAGCTCGCCCACGCACAACGCTTGGTGGCGCCTTTGCGACCACCTCTAAGCAGGCAAGCTACTAGTCCTCCGAGCGCCACCTTGGGAACTGCGGCGAACACACCACCATCCCAGGTGAGACGTGGGCGACGTGGCGCTGTCACCCTCGTCGCTCCTTCGTAAGGGGGGAGACGAGACCGGGTTGGGCCCGCGAGCCGAGAAAAGTAACCTTGCGCGTCGTGGCAAATCGCAGCGGGCAGCGTCGCCGCCCAAGCTCCTCAGGCCGTAACCGGCAGCGCCGACCAGCCCCCGGCCGTCTTCGGTTCGGCGCGCCGCCGCAGCTTCAGGGAGCGGGCCAGAGGCCCCCCGGGGGGGGCTGGGAGGCGCCCCGGCCGCTCAACTCGCTGGCGTCGGCACTGGCCCTGCCCCTTTGGGCGATCGTCGGCGGAGCAGCGATCTGGCTCCTCATGGTCCTTCTTTGGGTGACGGGCGTCACCAAGGGCAGTTTCGTGCTTTTCCTCGGCACGCTGCTCTGCGCGGCTATGGGCCTCGCCTGGCTCGTCGCGAGCACAGTGTGGGCCAAGGAACCACTCCGTGCGGCGCGTGCCGCCGTCGTCGTCGTCCTGGCAGCGGCGGTGCCGGTGATCTTCGACCCCCACACCGGCGACGTTTTCAACCTGCCCAAGTACACCATTACGGTCCTCGGCGCCCTCGTGCTGCTGGGTCTTTGGGCGATCTCGATGGCACACCATCGGGCGCTGCCACGCTGGCGTAACGGCCTCCAATGGCTCGTCGGCGCCCTAGTCGCCTGGACTGCGATCTCCGCCCTCACGAGCATCGACGTGCGGGTGTCGCTCCTCGGCAATTACGGCTCCTACGACGGCCTCTACTCGGCCGCGGCGTTCGGCGTGATCATGATGTGCGCCGCCGAGGCGTTCGATGTCGACGACGTGCGCCGGGCGCTGCAGGCTCTGGGTTTCGCCGGCGGTTCGGTAGTCGCCATCTATGGGCTCGTGCAGCTCCATGACTCGGAGGCCCACGGGCCGAAATGGGACTTCATCGACTGGCACAACGGCTCGTTCGCCAACCAGGTCTTCTCCACCTTCGGCAACCCGAACCACCTCGCCGGCTTCCTCGCCATTTCCCTCCCGGTGATGCTCGTCATCGGGCTCGGGTCGCGGCGCTGGGTGTGGCGGGCCGTGGCGGGCGTCTTCACTCTCATCGCCCTCACCGAGCTGGCCCGCTCAGCGGCTCGGGGAGCCTGGCTGGCAGCGATCGCCGCCGTCTTGACCCTCGCCGTCATGCTCGCCCCTGAGCTCCGCAAGCGCCTCCCCCTCGTCCTGGGAGCGACCGGCGCCGTAGTGGTGGTCGCCGTTGTGACCCTTGCGCGCTACGGCAACCGCTTCTTGCACGTGTCGCTGTCGTCATTGTTCGCGAGCGGTGGCACGAGCACCGTGGAACAGAGGGACATCATCTGGCGGACCGCCGCCCACGTAGCGGTGCACAACCCCATTGCCGGGACCGGGCCCGACACCTTTGCGCTCGTCTACCAGCGCCAACAGAGCGCGACGTGGGTAAAGGACTTTGGGCCCAACTACCTCGTGAACGGCGCTCACGACATCTTCATGAACATCCTCGCAGACCAGGGCTTTGTAGGCCTGGTGCTTTTCCTGGCATTGCTTGCCTACGCCGCCTTTCGGGCTATAGGCGCATGGCGCCGCCTGAGGCACGTCGAACACGAAGAAAGCACAACCGTTCTCGCCCACGAGCGCGCCCGGGCGAACAGAGCACTGCTCGCAGTCGTCGCCGCCTCCATCGTCGCCTACGTGGTACAGGCAGTGTTCAATGTCCAACAGGTTGGTTTGAGCTTCAGTTTCTGGCTGCTAGTCGGCCTACTGACCGTCGTCGCCCACGACGCGGGCGTCCCCGAGACGCTCCAACCTGCCGTCCTGCTTTCCGCAACCGCGTCGCCTGAGCACGGCGAGCCACGTGCGGGCGCCTCGCGCACGACCCCCGGCGCGCCGCACGCGCTCTGGGCGGACCGCTCGGCAGCCCGCCGGCACAACCGGTCACATTTTGATTGGGGCGCTCATTGGCCAACAATTGCCGCGGCCGTCGTTGCGACCGCACTTGTCGTCCTCCTCTGCCTCGGTGCGGACGCGCCCTACCGCGCCGACCACGACTATTGGTCTGCCGCGTCAGGCGTGGAGACTGCCGGCAGTACGTCGACTACCCAGGTAGGCCAACAGTTTTTCAATGGGATGCGGCACGCGATGTCGCTCAACCCTTGGGAACCGACGTACCCGGCCTACGAGGCGAGCGTCTACGAAAACCTCGCCCGGGGCTCGTCTACCTCAGCGGAAGCGGTTGGTTACCTCGAGGACGCGCGGAGCATGTTTGCCAAGGCAGCCTCGATAGAGCCTCGTCAGGGGCAGTACGTGTCCTCGGAGGCGGGCATGTACCTCGAAATCGCCGACCTCGCTCCAACCCAAGCAAAAACCGATTTGGCTCGGGCAATATCGCTGGCACGCAAAGCGGTCGGCGATAACCCCCGCGACACCGAATATGTAAGCCTGGTGGCAAGTATTGCAACCGCCCAGTCCAAGGCTGGCAAATAAGCGAGAGCAAGGACGCTCATGTCGCGCCGGCGGTTTGGTGGCTTTCGCGCCGGCGGCTTGGTGGCCTACCCGAGTGCGTTCCCCAGACGGAGCGGACAGCCCTTGTAGCGACGCGGCCGGGGGACGGTCCGCTTTTCGGGCTTGGTGGGCACGTACGAGGTCAGCGTCGCCCTGCCCGGCCGCGACCCTGCCGCCGACAGGGTAGAAAGGGCCTTGGCGAAGGGGTTGTCCGTCACGCTAGTCCTCGCAAAGGACCTAGCTGACGGGGAAATTCTTGACATCGTTGCTGGCGGCACCAATCCTCGCTCGACGGGCATGGTTGAAGCCGGCTCCGTTAGCGCCCAGAGTGGGAGAGGGCCCTCGGTCAACGGATCGGGACTTCGCCAAGCGAGGTACGGCTCGTAAGGGTGATGACACCTCGCCAGCCCCGCGAAACGTCTCGACCATTTCGGCTCACGGATCCATCTGCCCCTCCCGCGGGACGCTTTGCCCCTCCAAGCGGATCTCTCTGTCGCGTGATACCGCCGCTGCTCGCAGGCCCTAGTCACCCGGCCGATATCTCCCTCTGCCAATAAGGGTCCCACCCCTCTTTTACAATTGTTTGCAGGTCCCCTCCACTCGAGGAAGGGCCGCACTCGCCGGCGGTGGGCTGGCCTCTCCCCAGAGCCTCTGGCTCGGTTTGTCCCAACAGGAGGGCAAAGCACGTGTGCCTACGCCTTGGCGAGCTCCGCAAAGCCTTCGCCGAC